>Ga0181597_10006120_pt1 | contig 11324 bp, 10 predicted proteins | sample 041ome_5_FD_148647 | JGI IMG/M metagenome (GOLD analysis project Ga0181597, IMG submission 148647) | Coastal salt marsh microbial communities from the Groves Creek Marsh, Skidaway Island, Georgia - 041403US metaG (spades assembly) | ecosystem: Environmental > Aquatic > Marine > Intertidal zone... | reverse complement strand
TGGGTTACTTCGTTGTGGTGCTCGGCTTCAGCCTCACCCAGGATTGGCTCAGTGAGTCCTATGCGCTGGTTGTGGACATATGGCCATCATCCACCGGTATCTGGATCTACATTGCCGGCGCGTTGCTGGCTTCAGCGCTGCTGACATTGATTCCCGCTTTGATCGCGTATTCGCGCTCATTGGGACATTCCCTGCTGTCATCTTGATCCTCTTACTTTTCTGAGCGGCTAACTCTTGGAGTGCCGAGGCAGCAACTGTCACCGAATTCGTCGAGATTGCGGGCGCGCAGTCTGCGTGTAGTGAGAATCAGAAATGCGAGGTTTGAGGTGTTGAAGAGTTACGCGTGAGAAAGTGTGAGGGGCGGGTAGTTAGCCGTCAGGCCAAATCAGTCCGACACTGCTGCTTCAGCGGGTGCAGCGCGGTTGAGCAAAACTGGTTCAGAGACACCCGCAACGCCGACAAGCGTCAGCAAGTTTAGCAACGCTGCCTGTGGACCCAAATGCGAATCAACAGGTGCAAACCACTCCTCGGGGGAGTGGGCGCCGCCACCATCGCCACCGCCAGAGATGGTGATAGCAGGTATGCCCATGGACATGGGGACATTGGAGTCCGTGCTGGAAATGTTTACGCCTGAAATCTCAACCCCAAGCTGTGCATAGGACAGTGCGGCAACCTGCACGACAGGACTTGCAACCGGCGTGGATCCAACTGGCCTATCACCGATCAAATTGAACTCAACGCGGATTGCTTCGCTGTTCCAGCGCGCGTTTTCTTCGTCGACCGCTCTCAGTGCTGCTTGTTTGGCCTGGCGTTCAAAAATTGCCAGTGAGCTACTTTCGTTTGAGCGCATATCAATGGCAAAGGCGGCTTGGGCGGCGATGGAATTTACCGAAGTGCCACCGCTTACGGTGCCGACTGTAAAAGTAGTTCTTGGAAACTGTGGTGTGCGTAATTCAGCGATGAGTGCGATTGCTCTTCCCATTGCGTGAATGGCTGAGGGCAGTCCAAATGCCCCAAAGGAATGGCCGCCGGGCCCCTTGAAGACGAACTCGAAGCGGCGGCTGCCGGTGCCACCCGCAGTGATTCTTGTCAGTCGCACGCCGTCCACGGAGATAAACCCATCCACTTCGGGCATGTCGCGAAACAGGGCTTTGACGCCGCGCAGGTCACCGCGACCTTCTTCTCCGACATTGGCGCTGAAAACAATATCGCCCACTGTTTCGATTTGACTCTGATTGAGCGTGTCGATGAGGGAGAGTAGTACGGCAAGTCCGCGGGTATCATCGCCGATGCCTGGTGCATAGTACCGGCCTTCCCGGAGTTCAACCGTGGTGTCCACAGTTTCCGGAAACACGGTATCCAGATGGGCTGCGATCAACAGCGTCGGTCCATCGCCTCTACCGGGTCTGGCGGCAACCACATTGCCTTCACTGTCGATGTAGGCATTGCTTAATCCCAGTGCCCGCACCCGCTGCAGAAAATCCTCGGCCCGGCGCTCTTCCTTGAACGGCGGTGCGGGGATTTCGGTGATTTCCAGCTGTTCCTCCACCGTGCGGGATTCCCGCTGCTGGATCAGCTGCAGAGCCTCCTGCACTCTCGGGTCAGACAACACCGAATTGAACTGCGTTTGGATGGCTGGATCGGGGGGTATGAGAGGGCGCATGCCCTGCGCCAGAACGGCATTGCAGAGCAGCAGCAAAATGCAGCCGCTGAGAGTCAGGGTTTTTAATTCAAACCTGACTCTCTGCTGCGGCGCTGTGGTTGGTGCAAGCGTGATGTTTCTCACCCAGAGGTTTATTGCTCGAATTTATTGTTCGAACCGATTGTTCCAACCTACTGTTCGAAATAAGGACGACGCACCAGATGATCAGGATCGGCATCGCGCGCCGGGATCATCTTCTGTGGCCTGCCAGCTTGATTGTCAGTGCCATAGAGATTGCCATCCTCGTCCGGGGACAGTGAATGCATCTCGATCCACATGTCCGGGCCTTCGGTTGGTAACAGCCAGGTGTACTCCTGGACGCCATCAAGATTGTATTTAACAATTTTTGGCGGGCGGATGTCGGTCACCCAGGCAGCATCGTCACTGACTGTGATGTCCAGCGGCAGATCCAATCCAGTCCAGGTAGTTTCATATTCGTAGTTCGGATAGTCGGCTGAATCCAGCGCCGCTGTCTGACGAAATACCTTCACGTCCCGCTTGTCACGATCCAGCGCGTACAGTCTTTGCTCCGGGCCCATCGCCAGGGAGTGGACCGATGCGAATTGGTGATCAGCATTGCCGCCCTCACCAAATTCGGAGCGATAAGTGCCATCGGCATTGCGTACCACGATGCGATTATTGCCGCCCAGGCCATCGCCTACGAGAAACATACCGTTTGGCAAGAAAGCTACGTCCTGAGGTAAGCGGTAGTGGGTCTCGTCTTTGCCCGCGATGCCTTTCTCGCCTAAAGTCATCTCCAGGCGTCCACCGTCGTTGGAAAATACATAGATGATGTGATTGGTTTCATCTACCAGCCAAAGTCGGTTTTGCGGATCGTAGGGGCTCATGCGCACACGGTGTGGACCAGGTCCATTGGTGCCTTTGAATAGATGATCCCATTGATTCCATATCTCAAGAACTTCACCTTCGCTGTTAGCTACATAGATAACGTTTTCCCAAACCCGTCCACGACCCTGCAGTACGTTCCAGCCCAGAGAGGCGGGAAAGCCGGCATAGCTTTGCGGAATCGGGTTGGGCAGTCGCGTTTCACCCCGTTGAATGAAAAATATGCGGCCCTTGTTCTGCACATAGACACCGGAGGTGCCGCCGAAAGTTCTGCCTTCTTCAGCGAAGGTCTGCATCCAGCTCTGGGTTGTGTAGTTATAGGGGCTGGGACCGAGGATGTCGGGGTTTTGTGCCGATGCCGGTAGCGTCAGAGCGGTAGCAAATGTGAAGATCGCCAGATTGGCCAGGAGCGTTCTCATGAGGGATTCCTTTAGGGCAGTATCAGTATTGGTTCTATTTGTGGTGGAGCAATCTAGCATTTTGCTCCGATCAAAAAAAGCGACGCGCCACCGGGAAGCGGCCGCAGCGTAAGCCGAACGGGTCTAAAACGCAGCGAAACTTGCCAGGCTATGAATTTATCCCAGAAAAAAAGCAATAAAAAACAGAGATATACGGTGATTTGCTGGGTGTCTGAGGTCGGGTTGATGGTGGGGCGGTGCTGCCAATTGCCAGGATATTCCTTTGAAACCATCTGCTGTATACTGATTTTCCTTCCAAAAATCAGTTAATTACGAGTGGTCTGCAGTTGTGGGGATGGTTGTGAGCTTGGTTGCGACGATGGCGGTGAGATTAATGAGAACTTTTTCCTTCATGCTGCTGTGCGCCGGATTATTTTCGGGAATGTTATCAGCTGCGGCTTATGGTCAGGACGACTCTCCAACCGACTATGAAGTCAATTTTGAGATAGTAAATCCAGAGGAAGTGCTGTCTTTGAAATGGGAGGAATTGATGAGTGAGGCAGATCTCAATGCCATCCTCAATGCGCCTCCGACCTCCCATGCCGGCACCGGTTGGGAAGACAATTTAGATCAGGGTACGCCGGAAGAAATCGCTTTTCAGAAAGCCCTGCAGTCTTTCGATGTAAATCCAGATCTGCTCGACAAGCGCGTCTTGTTGCCCGGTTTTATTGTACCAATGGCCTATAACGATGAGCGTAGGGTGACTGAATTTTTTCTGGTTCCCTTTTTCGGTGCCTGTATTCACGTTCCGCCTCCGCCACCAAATCAGATCATCTATGTTAAGTACGAGCAGGGTGTAGAGTTGAATAGTCTCTATGACGCCTATTACGTGCTGGGTGAGCTTAACGGACAGGTAGTTCGAAATGAGATGGCCGAGTCAGCCTATAGCCTGACCGCTGAAACCGTAGAAATTTTCACTTACTAAAATTACAGGTTTCGGTTGGATCGACATTTTGATCCTGGCATTTGGCACAGAGTCCAAACAGTTCGACGGTCATGTGTTTAACCTGAAAATCTTGCTTGTCTTCAACTTCGCTGATCGATTTGCTAAAGGCTTTTGATTCCAGCTCACGAACTTCTTCGCAACTTTCACAGATCAGGAAATGTCCCTGATGAACTTGTTTGGGTTGGGAGCAGCCCAAATATGCGTTGAGTGATTCTAGCTTGTGGACCAGGCCTTGCCCCTGCAGAAAATCAAGCGTTCTATAAACCGTTGCTGGTGCAACACCGCTGCGCTGGGACGATAGCTCCGACAGCAAGTCGTATGCTTTAACCGGCTTGTGCCCCGCCCAAACCAGCTCGAACACTTGCCTGCGAAGATCGGTAAATCTTTCACCCTCCTTTTCACAGACCATGCGCGCACTCTCCAGCGCTTCTTCGATGCAGCTTGTGTGATTATGTTCGCAAGCAAAGGTCGTGGCTTGGGTAGTTGGTCTGGAAGACTGTGCAGTCATGGCTTCATTCCATGGTGGCCGTCCGAGCCTGGATGTGGTGCGGGTGCCTGGCATAGCTGGAAGTTTCTAAAATGACCTAGCGCCACCAGCCCAGATCCTATCAGGGTGACTATGCGTTCACCCGCTTCGCCAAACAAGTCATGTCCAAAAGCAGCGCCAACAATCAATATCATCAAGCCTGCTACACCTATTACCAGCACAGTTCTATTGTGATGTCTTCGAAGCCCCGACATGAGTGCGAAAGCGCTCACCGGCAGCACGACTATAAGCAGGAGCCAGTGAAACAACTCGTCCTCTAGTCCAATCAAGGTTGCTGAAGGTAGTACAGCCACCGCGACGGGTAAGAGTAAGCAGTGGATTGCGCAGATGAAGGAAAGACCGATGGCTGTACTGTCAGCTGATTGCGAGAATTCATTGGGTGCTTGCATAGTAGTCATTAACTGGTGGGAAAGTTTCCCCGGGTATCCGTGTTGGCGAAGGCAAGAGTTGGGTCACACAATGCAGTGCCGGTAGTGTTCAAAAAGCGGCATCGATCAAATCCGGTTGAGGTCGGATTGCTTCCCATCAGCGTTATCCGCTTGCTCCTGTTGTTTGGAGCGCGCAGGGAATCTGTACAATAATGTTATATTATAACATTACTGTCAACTTGGCTAGCGACAGGCAGTTCCGCTCAGCAGCTAGCCCCGTCAAAGCTTGGCTGACTTGATTCAATCCATGACAGAACGCATGAAGAGACCTTAAGAAATCTGCAGAGACCTGAGGCGAAAATCCAGGTCGTTTAGCTGGAGGCTATTGCCGTCTGCGCGCGAGAGTAAGACACACAGGGCGCTGACCGTTGAGGCTTGAAGAAGGATTAGCTATCGCTAGCCGCGTTACTGTCGGCGCCATTCTCATCGACTTCCGAGGGGACAAAGTCACCGCTGAAACTTACCAGCAGGTCACTCTCGAAGAACACTGAAATCCGCTCCTGGCCGCGCACACCACCACCTGGTTGAAAACTGTAAATGTAATCCCAGCGATCCTGGTGGTAGGGATCCCGCACCAGCGGGGTGCCCATTACGAAGATAACCTGACGCTTGGTCATGCCGGGTCGCAGTTGATCTACCATGTCCTGGGTAATGATGTTGCCCTGCGGGATACCGATCTTGTAAACCCCCGGGAAATCCATGGAGCCCACGTTGTTACAGGCGCTTAGGGCCAGGGCAGCAAGGCAGAAGGAAATAGATTTCAGGTTTAACAATTGCACGTTGCTCAGGGGCTCTAGGGGTCTTTTAGTTCGGTTTTCTCGACTCGGTCGCGTCACTTTGATTGCTTTTCACCTCGTCAAGGACGGGGCATAATACATTGATTCCACTTGGAGGAAAACTGCTCGCCCGCTGGCTCCTGTCCAAACCGACAGTACTAAATAGACAACAAAAACAGCCAGTTAGTTTCGTCCAAGGCTTTATCCCCTGCTAATTGAGAGAATACATGACTTCCGAAAACCAGGAACTGCGTAAAGCAGGCCTCAAAGTCACTCTACCGCGAGTGAAGATCCTACAGATATTGGAAAGTTCTGATACCAAGCACCTCAGTGCCGAGGACGTCTACAAGGCCTTGATTGAAGCTGAAGAGGATGTGGGCCTGGCGACGGTATACCGCGTGCTCACCCAGTTCGAATCTGCCGGTCTGGTGTCTCGCCACCATTTCGAGGGTGGCCATTCAGTTTTCGAGTTGATGCCTGACGATCACCACGACCATATCGTCTGCGACAGCTGTGGCAAGGTGGAAGAGTTTTTCGACGAGATAATCGAACAGCAGCAGGAAAAAATCGCCGACAAGTATGGCTACAAGATTACCGACCACAGCATGTATCTTTATGGCATCTGCAAAGACTGCCAGGAAGAATCAAAGTAAATCATCAGGATTCCAGCTCAGTCCAGATTCTGCCAGCAATCCGCTAATTAAGATTCGCAACCAGCTGTTGGGCGTGGGCCAGGGATTCGTCGCTAAAATCATCTCCACCCAACATGCGCGCCACTTCTTTCACGATGCTATCCCCGTCAAGGGTGCTAATCGAAGTCAGGCTCGAATCTGAGCTGGAGTCCTTGCTCACAAAGAAGTGGTGGTGGCCCTGGCCAGCGACCTGAGCCTGGTGAGTCACGCAGAGGATCTGGGTGGTATCCCCAAGTTTTCTTAGCAACTCCCCAACTACCCGTGCCACGCCGCCGCCTATACCAACATCAACTTCATCGAATACCAGGCTGGGCGTCTCCGAAGTCTGCGCGGTGATGACCTGGATCGCGAGACTGATTCGGGACAGCTCGCCGCCTGAGGCAACCTTGATCAGTGGCTTGGGGGGCTGGCCGGGATTTGTACTAACCAGAAACTCCACAGCTTCCAATCCCTGCTGTGAGGGCAGCTCAGATTCTGATTCAATCAGGGTGACGCTGAGTTCGGCGTGGGGCATGCCGAGGTTTTTTAGTTGGGCATTAACTGCCTTGTCCAGTTTCTTGGCTGCGCTGCGGCGCTGCTTGGATACGTCCTTGGCCAGTTTCAGGTACTGTTCGCGCAGCAGGCCGTCATTGGCCTTGAGCTGCTCCAACTCGGTGTCGGAATTCTCAAAGCGCGCGAGCTGATCCCTGAGTTCCGCCATCAGTGCGTCGAGTTGCTTGACCGGGACTTTGTGTTTGCGCGCCAAATCATGCAGGGCGCCGAGACGCGCATTGACCGTGTCCAGTCGCTGCGGGTCGGCGTGGAATTTCTCGCTAAAGCCGCGCAGTTCATCCACCGCTTCGGTCAACTGAATTTCCGCGCTCTGCATCAGCGTAATGGCGGACTCCAGGTCCTTCGCCTGCTCTCCGAGGCCACGCAGGCGCTGCAATATTTGGGTGAGCTGATTTGCCAGCGAGTTGTCTTCACCGCTGCATTCGGCAAGCGCGGCATGCACTACCGTCAGAGTCTCGTCCGCATGGCTCAGGGTCTTGAATTCCGTTTCCAGCTGCTCCGCTTCATTGTCAGCGATGTTGAGCTCTTCCATCTCTGAGAGCTGATATGAAAGTAACTGGGTCTGGGCAGAATATTCGCTGGCCTGCTCGGCCAGGGTCTGCAATTGCTGGTGGTTCTGCTGCCACTGCTTCCAGGTTGAAACGAGGTTGTTACGTAGCTTCTGGTCTACCCCAAAATCATCCAGCAGACGCTGGTGAGTGCTGCGCTGCAGCAATGACTGGTGCTCATGTTGACTGTGGATATCGATCAGCATTTCGCCCAGCTGTTTCAGGTTGGTCATGGTGACCGGTGAGCCGTTGATATAGCCCCTGGAGCGGCCATCCTCATTCACCACACGGCGCAGCATGCACAGGTTCTCATCGGTTTCAGACTGCAGGTCGTTTGCCTGCAGCCACAAGCGTGCCGATTCAATCTGGCTGATGTCGAATTCGGCGCTGATGTCGGCGCGGCTTGCGCCGGGTCTGACGATGGTCTTGTCCGCGCGATCTCCGAGGGTAAAGCCCAGCGCACCGAGGATGATGGACTTGCCAGCGCCGGTCTCACCGGTGAGTGCGGTCATACCCGGCTGAAACTCAATTTCCAGGGTTTCGACGGTGGCGTAATTCTTGATACTGAGGTGGGACAACATAGAGTCACAGTATAGGGGATGAGCCCGATGGTTTTCACTAAATTGCAGCTTTCAATTAGTGCGGAAATTCATGGCTTGGAAATCGCTGTCAGCGCTTGAATCCTCTTGGCTTGCCCCCATATAGCCCTCAAGCAAACAAAGGGTCTGCTTGGCGGCTGCGGTCCAGCCCATCAGACAGTCCCTAACCAATTGATTTAAAACAAGTTAAACAGTGACGAGGGCAGGGCAGGGCATGAGCAAAGAGCCGCATCAGGAAGCTGCTGAGCAAACCGGCACAGCCGCAGAAGAGTTGCAGGACCTTGAACAGGCACAGGGCGGCGCTGAATCTGGCGCTGGTTCAGATAGCGACCAGGACATCAGCCTGGAACAGGCATTGGAGAAGCTGGCGCAAGCTGAGCTTGCGGCTGAAAAAGCACACGATGATTTACTGCGGGTGCAGGCTGAAATGCAGAACCTGCGGCGCCGCACTGAACAGGACATTGAAAAGGCCCATAAATATGGCCAGGAGAAGTTCAGCGCTGAGTTATTGAGCGTTATGGACAACCTGGAGAGGTCGCTGGATGCCGCGTCGGCGCACGAAAACGAGGCCGTGAAGGCGATTTACGATGGCGTCGATCTGACCCTAAAGAGTTTTTCGGACTGTTTCAGCAAATTCAACATCGAAGCGGTGGACCCTCTGGGTGAACCTTTTGACCCGGCTCTGCATCAAGCCATGTCCATGCAGGAAAACCCTGATGTTGAACCCAATACGGTAATCGCTGTCATGCAGAAGGGCTACACCCTGCATGGCCGGGTGATTCGACCAGCCATGGTAATGGTGGCGAAGGGGTAGAGCCCCGAGATTGATGAGACTGTTTAAGGGTAGAGATTCTGGGGAATTGATCTAAGGCAGGTCAGCAACAGATTCATTGAGGATAGTGCAGGAACCTGATCTTAGGTATTCCAGCAACAGATTTATTAAAGGTCGCGCATGAAAACTGGTTTAGAGCCTTGAATTTGCGGGAGCTGACCAAATATAGATGGCATAAGTGAAAGCCGGGCTACGGACGGCTTAGAAAGCATAGAGAACTGGAGAAAGAAACAATGGGCAAGATAATCGGTATCGATTTGGGAACCACCAACTCCTGCGTCGCAGTGATGGATGGAGGCGAACCCAAAGTCATTGAGAATGCTGAAGGGGATCGAACCACTCCTTCCATCGTCGCCTATAGCAACGATGGCGAAACCCTGGTGGGCCAGCCCGCAAAGCGTCAGGCGGTTACCAATCCGAACAACACACTGTTTGCCATCAAGCGTTTGATTGGTCGTCAGTTTCAAGATGATGTCGTGCAGAAAGACATCAAGATGGTCCCCTATTCAATCGTTGCTAATGACAACGGTGATGCCTGGGTTGAGGTGAACGGAGACAAGATGTCGCCGCCGCAGATTTCTGCCCAGATTCTGACCAAGATGAAGAAGACTGCCGAAGACTATCTCGGTGAATCAGTCACAGAGGCAGTGGTTACCGTGCCTGCCTACTTCAACGATTCCCAGCGTCAGGCCACCAAGGACGCAGGCAAGATTGCTGGCCTTGAAGTTAAGCGGATTATCAACGAGCCAACTGCTGCGGCACTGGCCTACGGCATGGACAAGAAGGCGGGTGACGCCACGATTGCTGTGTATGACCTGGGTGGTGGCACATTCGATATCTCGATTATCGAAATCGCCGAGACCGACGGTGAGCACACCTTCGAAGTACTCTCTACCAACGGTGATACCTTCCTGGGTGGTGAAGACTTTGACCTGCGCTTGATTGATTACCTTGCAGACGAATTCAAGAAAGAGTCAGGTATGGATTTGCACAACGATCCATTAGCTCTGCAGCGCCTCAAGGAAGCGGCGGAGAAAGCCAAGATTGAGCTGTCTTCTTCGCAGCAAACTGAGGTAAACCTGCCTTATATTACTGCCGATGCCAGCGGTCCCAAGCACCTGGTGCAAAAGCTGACTCGTGCCAAGTTCGAATCACTGGTTGAAGAACTGGTTGATAATACGCTGGCGCCGGTCAAGACCGCGCTGCAGGATGCGGGCCTCGATGCCGGTAGCATTGATGATGTCATCCTGGTAGGCGGTCAGACCCGTATGCCGCTGGTGCAGCAGAAAGTGGCTGACTTCTTCGGCAAAGAAGCGCGCCGGGATGTGAATCCTGACGAAGCAGTGGCCATGGGTGCTGCGATTCAGGCGGCGGTTCTGTCTGGCGATGTCAATGACGTATTATTATTAGACGTGACTCCTTTGACTCTGGGTATTGAAACCCTGGGTGGCGTAGCCAGCCCGCTGATCGATAAGAACACGACGATTCCTACCAAGAAGAGTCAGGTATTTTCAACAGCAGATGACAACCAGACTGCAGTAACCATTCATGTGGTCCAGGGCGAGCGCAAGCAGGCTGCTGAGAACAAGTCCCTGGGTCGATTTGACCTGTCGGATATTCCGCCTTCACCGCGCGGCATGCCGCAGATTGAAGTGTCTTTTGACCTGGACGCGAACGGTATTCTTAACGTTTCCGCGAAGGACAAGGCCACCGGTAAGGAACAGTCCATTGTTATCAAGGCGTCCAGCGGTCTGTCTGATGAAGAGATCGACAAGATGGTCAAGGATGCAGAGGCGCATTCAGCCGATGACAAGAAATTCGAAGAGCTTATCACTGCGCGCAACACCGCAGATGGCTTGATCCACGCGACCAAGAAGACGCTGGAAGAAGCCGGTGATAAGGCGAGCGATGAAGAAAAGGATGCGATCAATAACGCGATCACTGCCCTGGAAGAAGCGCTTAAGTCAGATGACAAGGATGAGATCGAAGCGAAGACCAAGGATCTGACTGACGCTTCCACTAACCTCGCACAGAAGCTGTACGCTGAGCAGGCGGCGGCGGGCGCCGAAGCTGGCTCCGCTGAAGCTGCTAGTGACAGTGCAGAGGCTGGCGCCGATGAAGCGGTAGATGCAGAGTTCGAAGAAGTTAAGGAAGAAGACAAGTAACAGGCTTGAGCGCATACCAGCGTCAAGAGACGAAATCTGGAGACCTGCAAAGGTTGCAGCGAAATAACTAACCAGGGGTCAGAGTAAAAATACAGTAGTTCTGGTCCGAACTACTGTATTTTTACTCTGACCCCATCTCTATTTTCTGGAATTTTTTTAGCACATGTCTAAGCGGGATTTTTACGAAGTATTGGGTGTCGAGCGCGGCGCCTCGGAAGCCGAGATCAAGAAGG
>Ga0181597_10006118_pt1 | contig 11327 bp, 6 predicted proteins | sample 041ome_5_FD_148647 | JGI IMG/M metagenome (GOLD analysis project Ga0181597, IMG submission 148647) | Coastal salt marsh microbial communities from the Groves Creek Marsh, Skidaway Island, Georgia - 041403US metaG (spades assembly) | ecosystem: Environmental > Aquatic > Marine > Intertidal zone >... | reverse complement strand
TGAGCGAGGATGATTTTCTCGACGCGCTGGACGAGGTATTGTTTGGGTTGGGGAGTGAAGAGATCGCGGTGCGAGTGAAAGAGGAGATCGGGAAAACGAAGAAGATGAAGACGTCGTCGAAGGCGACGAAGAAGCCACCGGTAACGAAGCGGAGGACAAAAGCTCCCCGGATAGATGCTGTCAATACCGGTGATGAAGGATCGAATGGAATCATCAAAGCGACAAAATGCCGATTGAAAACGACGAAACGATCGTTAGAGTCGTTATCGTTCATTCTCGGCGGCGATGGGTTGGCGAGAACCACTCTTCGCGAGGGCGTCAAGACGATACCTATGCGAGAGGATAAAGGTGAATCGCCATCGACGAAGAACAAGAGAGGTCGCAAGAGAAAATCTGAGCCGACGATAGTTGTGCCGCCGACCGGTGACACGACGGACGAGGAGAGCACGGATTCCGAAATTCACTACGATCTGGAAGAAAACTTCCTCAAGAGCGCTCTGTTGGACGAAGCAGAGACGCCGCCGGCGAAGAAAAAACGCGGTCGCAAACCGCTCGATCCGGAGGTGAAAAAAGCTAGGCAAGAACAACGACTTCTGAAGAAAGAAGCAAACGCCCCATCTTCGCCACCTTCAAAACCCCGCGAAAAGAAACCAAAACCGCCTCCGGTGGAGAAAATCAAAGGGCAGTGGTCGAAAGAGGAAGACGAGGAGTTGATTCGTTTGGTCACGGAACTCGGCACTCGCAAATGGTCCGCCGTATCGAGAGGGCTCAACGGTCGAGTAGGCAAACAGTGCCGCGAACGGTGGAACAATCATTTGCGACCGGACATTCGACGCGGGTCGTGGTCTGCGAAAGAAGAATCGAAGTTGATTGAGTTGCATAAAGTATTGGGAAACAAGTGGGCGGATATCGCGAAAGGTTTGCCCGGACGGACAGAAAACGCGGTGAAGAACCACTGGAACGCGACGTTGAGAAGGAAAGACGGAACGCCGAGCGAATTGAGAGTATACGCGACGACGCAAACGAAAGGAAGAGGACCGATTGGGCGGCCGAGAAGTCGGAATAAACGACCAGGCGATGACGAGCGAGAGGCCATGAAGGAGAAAATTTTGTCTGAGAGCATTCAAGAGATGACGAAGAGTAAGGACGCGGGAAATATCGACGAGAGCGGCGCGGCGGCGCTTGGCGTCTCGCCAACAAGCAACGAAGGATCGTTCGTTGCGTTCGGCAACGCGACGACAAACAAATCGCAGTCATTGTTAGAGCACGTTTTGAACGACGAAGAAGAGCTCAACAACGTCTTTGAAAAATACAACGATGACAACGACTTCATCACGAGCGACGTCGACATCAACGTCGCGAACGTGGTGAACGAACACGACGACGTGACATCCGGTGAAAAATCCTTGTCCGAACAAACGCGCGAAGCAGAGACACAAACGGACCCAATCGACGACGAGCAACTCGTGGCGTTATCGGAAGATGATTGGACGGCAGAGTATGCGAGTGGGTACGCGACGACCATGACCGCCTTTGGCGGCGTCAGCGAAGCGACGCGCTCGGTGGAGAACACCAAGGAAGATTGCATTGGCGAAGATGACCATGTGGATACGATTAAACCATCATCAAAAGGTAATGGAGCGCCCAGAACGACGAAGAATCCGCTTCGTCGACAGGCTGCTTTGAACGCAACGCTTGAAGGAGGAAGGCGACAAACTCGTTCAACCGCAACCTCGGTGCAAACGCTTCTCGGCTTTGCCATTCCGAACGAGGCACAAAACGGCGTCGCCACGAACACGCGCAGTAGTGGCGTAACACGACCAAGCTCTGTGATCGTAACGTTGCCAAATAACAGCGTAGATTTTGCACAAATTGTTGGCATTCACGATCAGTGCGCTGAATTTGAAACTCGATCCGATGCGCTCGAAACCGCCTCCTACGCCTCGCCGACGCCGTTGCCAAAAGAGAAATCGAAAGACATTCAACAAACTTTGAAAGAGTTAGTCGATAAAGTCCGAGGCACGGTGCAAGGTATATCTGGAGTGGCGCTGACGACAAAAAGTGGCACCGTGGCACAACAAAAACGCGTCGGTGGGAACTGTTTCGTCGTTTCGATTGCCGCCGACCATTTCGCGAACGCGATGAAAGGCGTGCGGTGCGCTACAGAGTTTTTAAAGGATGTCTAATCTGAGAATCCGCGTCAATGTTTGTCCAATTATTGTTTTTTTACTGTTACAACATGTATGATATGATTTATAATAATATGTTTGGCGATGGAGAAATGCTTTGACGTGAGCACGCGTGTATTACTGTGTGTCGCGCTCTCGAAAGTCTCCTCTCGCCCATCAAAATGTTGTTTTTCCTAGTACTATTCTTTATTAAGCTAATACTATTTGCTATTACTACTTTTTACATTACTATCATTCATCTGCGCATTACGAGTTCATCGGTGGATGGACGAGAACGTACTCTTCCGCGTACTCGCCGTCCAACGCGCACGATTTGCTACACGTGTACACCGCGATGGATCCGAAGTCTAAACTCGTATCGTTCAACTCCACGGACTCTTTCGGAACGAGAAAGGAAACAATCGTCGGTAAAATCTGGAACTCAAATCTGCGCTTACTGTTGCATCTCGGGCAATCTGGAATGGATCGATCGTCCGGCGCGAGCGATTTCGACGGCCACATCGCCTTTGCGTTCGGCGCGGGGCAATACCGCAACACTTGATCGGGGAATTTTGAGAGTTTCACCGAAAATGTCGCCAATCGTTGCGCGTCCGCATCGATGACCCCCGACGCGATTTCTTTCAAATCACTCTCGGTGATTGCCTCGTCTCCGATGCTTTGAAACATCTTCTTTTTATTAGCACTTTCCGTATCGTTGTTGTTCTTCTTCGCGTCCGTGACGGCGTCCGAGTCCATCGAAGAGCAACTCGCGGCGTCGTCGTCGCTTTCCGGTTCGACGACGATTTCAAACTCCGGGTACACGGTGTTGTCGTTCGCGTTCGCTTTCGTTTTCGTCCCCTCGCTACCGCCATCCACTCTGGCCTTTGCCGCCGTCTCAATCGCTAACTTCTTCGCCTCGTGTTCCCGTATCAACTCATCCACTCTTGGATTCTCCTCCACGTTCTCCGCCGGCGCCGGATTCATCCCGTAAAAACCATTCTCCCTCGGCAACTGCGATCGAAACGCTCGCACTCTCCCTTTCTCGTGTAACTTGTCGCCTCTCGCGCTCGCGAACACGTACAGCGTTCGATGAAACGCGTTCGCGTTCACTTCCTCGTCCTCGTTATCGTCGTTCACCGCGTATATTTGCAACAGAAAATCCATCGTCTTCTTCGCGCCTTGTTCTCCTTTATCGTTGCCACCGCTTTCGCCTTCGACGACGTCCGGAATGGCTTTCGGCGTCACTCTCGGGTCCAACCACTCCGGCGTCCCTCCAACTTTAGACGGGAAATATATCGCGTGCATTCGTTTCTTGGACGATATCGGTTCCAGAAAACCCAAATCCCACTCTAACTCGTCGTTTTCTTCGTCGTCCGACGAGTCTGATTCTTCTTCTTTTTCTTTCTCCGTGCGATCGCGTTCGTCGTTCGCGTTCTCCTCCTCGGCGCCGTCCTCGTCGGCGTTTTTCGTTGCGGCGAGCGAATCCAATCGCATCGCGGTTTCTTCCGCGTCGAGCTTCGCTCTTCGCTGCGCTTCCGTCAGTTCTGGCGGTGGTGTTTCTGATGACATCGTCTCTCTCTCTCTCTCTGAATATGTGTGTCTGCGCGTTGCGGTTCGAGTAGTATCACGCAAGCGGCCGTCGAAGAGCGCGTTCAAGAGCGCTTTTTCGAAACCCTAAACGGGCAAAAGAAGAAGAAAAAGCGCTCGAGAAAGCGCAACAAAGTCTCCGTCTCTCTCTCTTTCGAGACGCGCGTGAAAAAAATGGCACCGCCGCCGTCATCGTCCGGTGGTACGCCTTTAATACGAAGAGGAGGAGCGAATAGTAGCGACGACGCGCTTTTCGCGGCGAGATTGGCGGAAACGGAAGGTTCGCAAGCGTCGTCGTTTTTGGAATTTGAATGTTTTTCCCTACAACGCTCTCTTTCTGTCTCGTCCTTGTCGTCGTCGTCTTTCGCGTCGTCCGGTGATGAGTACAAACGCAAATACCGATAAAACTGCCCGAGTGTGACGTTCTCTCGTCGCACGGAGACGACAGCGATTACGATAAAACCGAGGACGACGACGAAGGCGACGACGATTTGGATTTTTTTTTCTTTCGATCGCGGAGAAAAAAGGGACTACGGCGGGAAAAGAGAACGAAGAAGAAGAAGAGAGAGAGAGAGCGCCGTTGCTGCTCCTCTCTCTCTCTCTCTCTCTCTCTCGTGGGAACGCGCGATGTCTTCTTTTCGAAGACTTTTCTCTGAATGGTTTCTCGTTCGTTCGTTCGTCCTTCGGTATTCGTTTACTCACAACAACAACAACAACTCTCTTTCTTTTTGAAAACGCAAAAACGCAGAACAACGCGAAGCGCTCGCCGAGGCGACGAAACGCATCACGAAACTCGCGAACGAAACGAGCGGGTCGGATTTGCTCGAGTTATTGAGGGAGGCGCCTCGAGAGGCGTACTCGTTGCAGCAACCCGGATGGCCTTCGGAGTTGAGGAATTTGACGCACAATCCGTTGCCGAAAATCGTGTTGGAGAGATACGAGAATCGACAGTCGGTGTGCTTTTGCGGGTGCTTTCCGGAGATTTCTCGCGCGTGGGCGACCGTGGATGATTCGTTATTTTTGTGGCGTTTTGACGTGGAGAACGACGTGCCGATTGAGTTAACTGATGAGTTCAACGGGCAGCCGATTGTGTGCGTCGGCTTGGCGGATCCCAAGGAAGGGGTTTTCGTGAGTCAGATTGCGAAGATTTTAGTCGTGTGCACGACGGTGGAAATTAAGATGTTAGGGATAGTATCGGACGCGAGTAACGTCGCGTCAAAGTCAGAGAAGAAGAAGAATGGGAAAAGTGATAACGACGCACAAAACGGCGGAGGAAAGATGAAGAAAGTTGCTTTCGATGTAAACGCGCCTTTGTTGATTCGCGATACGACGTTTTCGTGCCCGACAGACGCGATTGTATTCAATCAAATTTGCGGGTGCTCGAGAACAGGGAGGATTTTCTTAGCCGGGAACGATTCGCACGCCTACGAGTTGAAGTATCACGGTGGTGGTGGTGGTGACATGACGTTAGCGAACGGGTCAGGCAGCGGAGGAGGTTTTTTCAGCCGAGGTGCGCCGAGAGTGAGGAAAGTTAAATTTTCCTCCTCCGGGTTTTCAAATTACATTCCGAGTTCTTTGAACGTGTTCAGCGTGGAAGATCCTTTGGTGCAAATCTTATGCGACGAAGAGCGGAGCATTTTATACACCCGTTCACAAAATGGCGCCGTGCGAGTGTACGATTTAGGCTCAAAGGGGTTAGACGCGCCGAGACGCGTCGTAGAGGTGAAAGATATCGCGCAACTCGCCGGGAGAGGAATGTCAGGCGGAAGTAGTTATTACGGCAACAGTTCGAGACGGTCGATGTATAATGGGGGTGGAAATTCAATGTTTGAAAACCGATCACCATCTTACGGCGGTTCTCGGGGCGGATACGGCTCTCCTCGATACGGCGATTACAGGAGTCCATCTTCGAGTGGAAGGTACGGGCAAGGTTCCCAAACAACGTCTAGCTCAGAAGCGAGAAAAAAAGCAGGGAAACTGGTGCACATTGCCATCGTTTCCACGCAAGAATCTGAGAGCGTGACTTTAGTGGGCGTGTGCGCCGACGGGCGACGCGTGTATTTAACCGCGTTGCCGTCGACGTCGAGTTACGGAAGTTATTACCCATCTTCGTATCATCGCAGTAGCAATGGGTCTTCGAGCTCGAGCGGAAGTAAGTACGTCACTCCAACTCGCTTATCTGTGGTAGAAACACGAGACCCTCCTCCATCTGGTGGCTCCTCTGCGAGAGGATTAACCTCCGCCCGAGCTTTACTCGACGCCTCGGCCAACGCGCTGGAGGTCGAAGCGGCGCACTATTACAACGGTGTTTTGCTCCTATCCGATAGCAGTTCGCATGACGAATCGAGTAAATTATTCCTAGCCACGCGAGACGCGATGTTGCCCATGCATTTGCAACTCCCACCGCCGATGACGGCGCCGCGGAATACTGGACCTGCGAGGGGTTTGCGAGAGGTTGTTCAAAAGCCCTCAATTTTAGAAGGTCGCGTCGCGTCAAACGTAGGTGCTATCGGCGAGTTGCCAATGCCCTCAAGAATTCGAAAGGATTTAGATCCACCGTTCCCGAAGGGCACGCCAGCTTCAGTTGTCGAACAGTTTACGGGCTCAAAGTTGCGAAGTGAACTCGTCGAGCAAAGCTTGTTTCGAAGCAAACGCAGGAAGTTTGCGCTCGTGACAAACAGTGGAGTGGTGACTTTTGAGAAAGCGCGACCGATTGATACGTTGGCGACGTTGTTGCAAAACAAAGTCCCCGAACACATCGAAGAGTTCTTCTCGTGCTACGGACCAGTCGAAGCGGCAATCATGTGTTTGACCCTTTCTATCGCTTCAGCGGTGCATTTGGGATTCGCCGAGCCGATCCCGCCGAGCGTTAGGGATGCCGCAAGACGTGCATTCGAAGATCCTCGATTCACAGGAGAACCGAGAGTAGATAGCGAAGATAGCGATGTGAATGGCGCGAAAGGTGCAAATGGACAAAATGACGATGCAGTGGTCAAAAATCTGGAACGATCGTCCGCGGCGTTCAACATGGGTCGCGCCATCGTGCAACCGAGTTTACACTACTCTTCCGCGCACAAAGCGATACATTTGTACGTCGCGCGAGCGGTACAAGCGATCTGGGAGCGACCGTTAGCAATTGCCATTCGCGAGTCACAAACGGCAGAAGCGGTGAACGCATCCTCTTCCAATAGATACGGGTATGAAACTTCTCGCTCGCCTTTGCGATTCGCCTCAGACGCACTTCGCTCCGCGGCGCAATTTATCGGTGAAGATTTAGTTTTGCAACTTTCTGTGGAACCGGAAACTTTAGAAACCATCGAACAACGGTTGCGTCCAATCGAAAAGTATTTGCAAACGAGAAAACCGAGAACATCCAGCCAGTTGACGCCGGCAAAGAGGAGAAAATTAGCTCTCAACGCGGCGAGAGAGGAGGAGAATTCCATGGATGCGCTTTTAGCTCTCGTTTCGAGAGCTTCGCAAGCTATTTGTTTGCTGAAATTGTGTTCAGAAACGGATGATTTCGAGTCTGTCGCGGCAGCTTTGCCGCACGAAACGCGCGTGACGTTGACGCAGGTAAGCTTTTTTACTTTTTTTCTTCGTTTTTCTCTCCTTTCTACCCGCTACCCGCCACACACACGCACACGTAAAGAAACGATGAAAGAGGCGCGTTGATGATTCAATCATATAATCTGTCAATCAGATGAATGTTTCGACGCATGTTTAGAACATATATGGTGCCCTTCCACTGAGCGTCTTTGTAATCTGTTTACTCACTTGTGTGTGTGTGTGTGTTGTGTGTGTTTGTGTCTGATCTTTTGCTCAAATGTTTTTTTTTCTTTCTCGAGACACGCTAACACACACTCGCGAATTGTTCTCTCTTCCTTTTCAACAAACAGATGTCCATTCGACGATTCATCTCGACGCCTGAAGGTGCCAAAATTGCTTCCGCACTCATAGAGTCGCTCATGGCGCGCGTCGTATCCTCCTCTCGAGGTGATGCGGCGCCGTCCCGAGGTGCTTCCGCCGACGTGCTCGGCGGCGCAGTGCAGAAGCGCAGCGAACAACTTTCAAAAATGTTGCAAAACGGCGCACCCGACTTTTTCGGCGCAGATTCTCGAACTTTTTATCGTGCGAGAGATGTTCTTCAACGCGCGAGAGAGGCTCGAGCGCTGCGCGACGTGGAAAAGAGAGATGGATTTGTCGGCGAAGCATTGCGAATGTTCGCTCAGGCGCCGTTAGCGGGTGATTTGAACGGCGCGTGCGCAGAATTGGTCGATTTGAGAGCGTTCCACGGAGTGGTTACGTTAAGTTTAGCAGCCGCGGCGACGTTGCGTAGGATGGAAGAGCAACGCAAAGCAGACGCAAGTACCGGTGGAAGAGTACAAGCCGAGCCTGACATGGTATGTATTCGTTCTTTTTTTACTCTCCTTTTTCGCTTTCTTTCATTATTGATATCATCGCGGTGAGGAAACACAAACTTGGAAACGTACGCGCGGGGCTTACCGCCTCGTTTCCGTGGCGAACTAAAAAATTACAGAACATCTAAGTCCGAGCGATATATCGTGATACTTTGTAACTTTTTCTTTCTCTCTATCTCTCCTAACCATCCTCTGTACGTGTATACTGACCTTCCAATCTTTCTTCTCGTTTATTGTAACAGAGTCTGGCTCACTGCTACGCGTTGATATCCACGGCTATCAAATCGTTAGCCACCGGGAAACCTTCTGACACGTACGTGCCTGAAGATCAAGGAACTGCAACGACACGTTCTCATCAGCATCAGCAGCAACAACAACAAGATTTGCACCCGGGTTCCTTGGCGGTCGTTTGCGCTTCGCTTCCAAAGGACGCCAGAGAAGCCGGCATTCGACGCATTCTCGATAAAATCGTCGAGTCCGAAGAAGAAGACGTCATTCAAGTCGCCGCGGAGACCTTAATCGCTTTAGATCGCTTAGACGATGTCTGCAGACTCCCGCCGCACGCGCTAGAGTCATTTCTTTGCGAATACGGCGCGCTGAATAAACACATGAATTTGCAACCTACGACGAGAGAAGAGGCGAAACATTTGCAACTGCTCACCAGATTGTACGGTGATTACGGACAAGAAGGTATGGCATCAGACGTATGCGTCGCATTAGCGGAAAGACGCGTGGCCGATTGTTTATACCCGTCTCTCGAAGAGCGCATGGGTTTGTTCAACATGGCGTTGCAGTATGGCACGACGAAAGATCCGGCGACGGGCGCGTTCAAAAGAGATGCGAAAGGAATCGAAGAGATTGAAGGCAAAGCGAAAGTTTTGGAGTTTCAAATGCGTTTAGAAAATGCGCTGAGATTAAAAAGTAAACGCATGCAATCCATGGCTGGCGGTGAAGGAGGTCAAGGTCAACAAATCGATCACGCTTTAGTTCAAGAGCTCGAACAAGCGGCGAACGATTTGCGCGAAAACGTGAAATCGATTTCGGATTTGTATAACGACGTTGCTCGCCCGCATCGATTCTGGGACATTTGCTTAGAGATTATCGCATGGGCACGTCCTCAACGCGGTTCTCCGGACGATCAAGAATCGTACGCGGATGCTTCTGCGGTCCCGAGAGAGCTCTGGGATTGCGTCATCATCGACGCGGTCCAAGACGTGCTCTCTCGCGCGAACGAAACGCACACGCGTCGCGCCATCGTCGCTGCTGCCTGCGCCGCAGTTGCTGAAATCGCCCCAAAAATTTTCACTGAATCCGCCGCGAATAACGAAATTGCCTTTCCAATGTGCCACGTCACATGCAGACTCGAAACGTTAGCGAGCGGTCAGTGGGGCATCATGTTCAACTCGCCGAGCGTCAACGAGAGAGAGCAAGCTGAAGACGACGATGTCGCAGATTGTTTGTTACAGAGCGTCCGAGGAAACTGCCCTCCGATACAAAGAGCGTACGATCGCTTGCTCGCTGCTGAAAGTAGAAGAATGCACGACGAAGAAATCGGCGAGGAAATGCACAAGGCGTTGCATTCGACGAAATTGCGCTTGAGAATGTTAAGATCCGCGTTGCGCGTCATGCACGCATGGGATGCGGCCACCGGAGGCGGCGGTAACGGATTCTCTGGTGCTGACGATCGAAACAACTTCGATTATTCTTCGCGAAAGTCTTTTGCGAGAGCTTCTATTGGTGACATTTGCTTGGCGTACTCTCGAGTCGCCAAAGAGCTCGTCGGCGCTTCTCAAGAACAAAACGTGGCAAAGGAACTTGCAGTGGCGTTTGAGCGTTTAGCCGATCGGTTTCTTCGTTGATTTATATATATAGAAAAAGAAGTTTCCCATTATTATGAATAAGTGTAGTGCTAATAACATATATATATATATATATATATATATGGACGTCCTCTCTCCTCCGTTTTTATGTTTTAATCATTAATCCTCGTCTCCTTTCGCGGCCAACTTCTCGGCGAGATCTTCCGCCAAGTCCGCCGCTTTCTCCGCGCCTTCCTTCTCCTTTTCCTCTTTCTCCCCCTCTTCCTCGGTCTTGGGCAACGCCGCCATCTTCTTTTGCGCCTCCTCGAACTTATCCTGAAACAACTGCGCCTTCTCCTCGCTCCCAAACTTAATGCACATGTTCTGCAACGCCGGCGCTTCGTCCCCGTCCGAACAATCCACCGTCGTAAACACCCGCGCCTTTTCGCTCCCCGCGTGCGTCGTCACCTTCGTCTCCGGGTCGATGTAAAAGTTCGCGCAGATTTTCAACGTCTTGTCTCGTCGCATGAGCAACCGGCACTTCTTCGTCTCTTTGTGCTCCAATATCTTCATCGGTCCTAACCCTCGCTCTTTCCATTCGCCCTCCAAAAATCGATACGCTTTCGTCTTCGCCTCGAACAAAATCTCCTCGTTTTCTTCTCCCGTGGTTTTCGTTTCGCTGTTTTCGATGATTTCCAACTTGACGACGGGCGTGAATTCCTTCGTGCACTCTCTCTCCACGTCGTCGTCGTCGTCGTCGTCTTCGTTGTTGTTGGTTTCACCCTTAGCAGCTGTGGTTGTTGTCGTTGAAGATGCAAACGCGGACGGGTTGAAACCGCCAGAAGTCGCCGCCGCGCCGCCGAACGTGGCGCCGGCGCCAAACACGGAACCGGATCCAAACACCGGAGTCGTCGTCGGTTTTTCCTCTTCTTCGGACATGTTGTCAATCTCTGTGCGAGGCGTTTTTTGTTGTCACGCGACGAGATGGGAACGAGTCTCTCTCTTACTTTCTCTGTGTTACGATCGCGCCGTTTCGGAACGCGCGTGCTCTCTCTCTCTCTGTCTCGCGTTTGTGTTATTCGCGCGCGCGTTTTGCGGTTGTTTTGTTGCGGCCGATCTTCCCCTGAACCCTAAACCCTAAGTAAAGAAAAACCCTAAACATAGAGCGACCTCTTTCTTTTGCTTAAGAAGGAGATTGGAGGGAACGCGAAGGCCACAACCGCGGCGCCAAAAACGCGAGAGAGAGACAGAGAGAGAGGAGGAGAAGGAGAAAGAGAGAGAGAGAAGAAAAGCTCTGTTTCGTGCTTCTATTTTTCACGCGGGGGGTCGCAAACCGGTCGTCGTCGCGCGAGCAA
>Ga0181597_10006108_pt1 | contig 11338 bp, 12 predicted proteins | sample 041ome_5_FD_148647 | JGI IMG/M metagenome (GOLD analysis project Ga0181597, IMG submission 148647) | Coastal salt marsh microbial communities from the Groves Creek Marsh, Skidaway Island, Georgia - 041403US metaG (spades assembly) | ecosystem: Environmental > Aquatic > Marine > Intertidal zone... | reverse complement strand
AGCAGAAGAGGATGTTTTGGATTTTATGCCCTCTAAAGTTTTTTTACATTCATTTAATTGTTTTTTTATTAATTCAGGTTTTTTAAGGAAGTAAATAACGGTTCTGCATATTTCTTCTGCATTACATTCATTTTGTAACAATTCAGGTATTATCTCTTTATTGTTAATAATATTAATAATATTTGCAAATTTGACATTAACTAAAAATTTAAAAATCATAAAATTAATAAAATTTAGTTTATAAATAATAATAGATGGAATATTTAGACTTGAAATTTGCAATGAGACAGTTCCAGATTTAGCAACAGCAAAAATTGAATTAGACAAAATTTGTGACTTAATAGTCTCATCTGAAACAGTATCAACATTATCTAAATCTGCTTTTTTAACTTGATGAGTAATAGATTCTTTATTTTCATCTGTAGCATGAAATACATATGAATATTCAAAATTCTTTTTATTCATCAACTTAATGAAATCAAACAAAATCGGTAATAACAAACTTGTTTCAGATTTTCTACTTCCAGGAAAAAGTGAAATAATTTTCTTATTTTTAGATATAAGATTATCTATTGCTGCTTTACCCTTTGACTCATTTTCAATTAAAGGATGACCAACAAATGTATTTTTTATATTTTCTTCATCAAAATACTTTTTTTCAAAGTTAAATAATAAAAACATGTGATCTATAAATTTTTTTATTTTTTTAACTCTATTTTTACGCCAAACCCATACTTGAGGTGCTACATAATGAATTGTTTTTATATTATTATTAATTTTTTTAACCTTTTCAGCAACTCTCAACGTAAAATCTGGACTATCAACACTAAATAAAATATCAGGATTAAATTTAATAATTTCTTCAACAGTTTTATTAATCTTCTTTCTAATTTTAAAAATATTAAATAAAACACTCGTAAACCCTAGATATGTTATTTCTTTAAGATTAAATATAGTTTTAATACCCAAATTTTTTATATTTGTTCCACCAACAGACAAATAATCAATATTTGGATTTTGAATTTTAAGCTTTTCTACAACTGTTGATGCCAACTTATCTCCAGATGGCTCACCTGTTAGAATGAAAATTTTTTTCATAAAATTTCAATAAAAATATTGTTTTTATTAGCGAATTTTATTACTTTAGACTTGTCTAAAAAAATATTTTTATTTGAACGTAAGACTAAACCTCTTAAACCATATTTTTTACAGTCAATTAATGTTTGTAAGCCTATGGTAGGTAAATCAATTCTCAAATCCTGCTTATTTTTTGGTAATTTAATTAATATAGCGTTGCTATTTTTTTTTAATTTTGAAAGCATTTTTTTTGTGCCATAAATATCTTCATATGCTAAAATATCGTTATCTTTAACGGCAACAGCCTGTACATGGTCTAAATTATTAGTTTTATTTAGAAAATTAATTCCTTTTTTAATTGTAGCAATATCGTTTATATTAGGTTTAATTTTTGTATAGCTACCCTTTTTCAAAGTTAGCTCTGGGTTAAAAAAATTTGATGGTATAACTTTTATTTTTTCTTTTTTTAATATCTCAATAATAACTTTAAATATTGCTGCATCACCTTTTTTAGAAGCACTAATGATTTTTGGAAAATAGTAAGCTCCTTTTAAATCAAGTCTTAAGGTGGTTAATGAGGGTTTATTAATTTTACCTGCGAATAAAACGTTCTTACATTTATAATAATTTATAATTTTTATTATAGCACCAAATTTACCTATACTTATTCTGTGACTATTCTTTTCTTTTTTAAATTTATTTTTAAAAGATAAATCGATAATAAAAAAATCTATTTTTTTTTTTTTAATTTTATTTAAGATCAAATTTGGAAAATTAGTATCACCTAAAAATAATCCTATCATCAAACTATAAAATTGAAATTAATTACAATTCTTATATTTTCATCTGTACAATCAGCTCCAGCATGAAATATATTGCTATCAAAATAAACTAACCGGTTCTCGACACTTTTCACTATTTCACCACTATTAAATTTTGTAAATCCATTGTTTGTATTACAGTAATAAACAGCTGTTTTTGATTCTTTTATTTGAGTATCAATATGCATTTCAGAAATTAGATTTTCAGTTTTTCTTGTTGTTAAATTAGCTTTAACTCTAATTAACTTTTTAGCTTTTAGATTATTTAGAATGGGAGCAGCTAAAACATTCCAGAATGGTGATAAAATTTCTTTTTCCCAATATAAATTATGTACAAATTGAAAATTATTATCCTTATTAAATGATTTACTATCATTATAATACCATGGAAAAGTTGTTGAAAATATAGTTTTTTTTAATTCTAAAAAATTTTTTTCGTTAAGAAAATTATCTTGTATTTTTAAACTCATAATTTTCTTTTTTTTATAAAAATCATTTGAATGGAGTACAAATTGGTCTTTTTTTATCTTCTAAAAGAAAATTCAACATATCTTTAACTAAATAATTTTTAATAAATTTTTTATCAAGTAAATTGATATTTTTTGTAAAATTTTCATCTTTAAAAATTTCTCTATAAGCATCATTTAACAATTTAATATCTTTATTTGGAATTTTTTTTCGTCTTAAACCAATAATATTTATTCCTTGAAGGGTGCTTCTATTACCTGTTACTAATCCATATGGAATAACATCTCTTACAACACCACACATTCCTCCAATCATTGCAGATTTTCCAATTCTAGTAAATTGTTGAACAGCAGAATTTCCACCTATAATCACATTATCACTAATTCTTGCATGACCTCCTACTGGTACATTATTTGCTAAAATCACGTTATCCCCTATTAAACAGTCATGTGCTACATGGGATGAGATCATAAATAGACAATTATTACCAATTTTTGTAACTCCTCCTCCACTCTTAGTTCCTGGATTAATTGTTACATATTCTCTGATAATGTTATTTTCACCAATTAATAAAAATGATTTTTCACCATTGTATTTAAGATCCTGTGGGTCATTACCAATAGAGGCAAAAGGGTAAATTTTATTATTTTTACCTATACTTGTGTAACCACAAATGCTGACGTGAGATTGAATCTCAACATTTTCCCCAATTTTTACATATGGCCCAATGATCGAAAATGGTCCAATTTTAACATTTTTTGAAATTTTAGCATTTTTATGAATAATTGCTGTTTTGTGTATCATCTACTATCTTTCAAAAAATTTCTAAATTTTTTAGCTGGGTATCCCATTACTTTAGAATTGTCTGGAAGATCTCTAATAACACCAGAGCCACCTCCAATTTCAACATTATTTCCAATGTTTAAATGTCCAGATATTCCAGCTTGTCCTCCAATTTTAACATTTGATCCAATCTTAGTACTACCTGCAATACCAACTTGTCCCGCTATAATTGTGTTGTCACCAATTTGAACATTGTGAGCTATATGGATTTGATTATCTAGATAAGTATTTTTTCCTATAACTGTGTTAGACATAGATCCACGGTCAATTGTTGAAGCACAACCTATTTCGGCAAAGTCATTAACAATAACCATTCCAATATGTGGATACTTGAAATTTGAGACCTCATTGGGAAAAAAACCAAAACCCTTTTTTCCAATTATACAATTATCTAAGATTGACACATTATTTTTAATTATAGTATTTCTTATGATTGTATTTGAGCCTATCGAACAATTATCACCAATTATAACATTTTTTTCTATAATAGTATTATGACCTATAAAACAGTTTTTACCAATTTTTACATTTTCACCAACCAAAACATTGCAACCAAAATTTACTTCAAATTCAAATTTTTTTTTATTAATTTCTACTACTGACGAATCAAAATTATCATAAATAGAATTGGGATAAAATTTTTCAGTAACTTTTGCTGTAGATATCAATACATCTTTGACGACTAAAGGAATACAGGATTTAGGTAGTTCCTCCTTTAATTTATCTAGCGTTATACAACAAGCAGCTTTAGTTTTATTAGCTAATGATTTATATTTTTTTGAATGAAAAAAAGTGATGCATTTATCATCAGAAGTATTTAGATCTTTTATATCATTAATATCAAAATTTGAGTGATTTGGACTGAATGGTATAGATAATAAATTAAATATTTCTAAAATTTTAAAAGGACCTTTGTTAGTAAAAAAAGGATTAATCATAATTAGTTTTTATCAAGACTATAAAAATTATATCATCAAAAAATATTGCTGATTATTTCTTGTCAACAATAGTGGCTGACCATATTGCGTCTGCCATTAATTTATTATCTACAAAAGCCTGACCCTTATATTTCCAAACTCTACCATGAGACCTTATAGCCTCAATTTTTAACATTAAATCACAATCTGGTATAACTGGATTTCTAAATCTTGCTTTTTCAATACCCATTAAAAAAACAAGTTTATTTTCATATGTTGCTTTGTCTATACCATGTGCAGTAAGAGCGGCTGCTGTTTGCCCAAAAGCTTCAACAATTAATACACCAGGCATTACAGGCTGATCAGGAAAATGACCATCAACAAAAAAACTATTTTTTCTAACTTTGACTATCCCTGTAGCAGAATTCAATTTTTTTATGTCAAATAACTGGTCTATTAACAGCATAGGCTCCCTATGTGGTAATAAATTTTCAATATCCTTTTTTAATAATATCGACATAATTATTGCAATTTAAATTCTCTCATATTTTGATCTAAAATTTTAATAATATCTTCTGTAACTTCATCTTTTGTTATAGCCATAAATACACTTTTTTTGTCTAATATAATTGATATTGAGTTATCATTCATATATTTTTCAGCATATTTTGACAATTCTTTAAAAAAAAAATTAATATTTCTATTTCTAATAACTCCAAAATTATTTACTAACTCATTTTTTTTAAGATTGTATTTATCAACATCGGATTTAAGTTTATCAATTTTTTTTTTTATTTCTTCTTCAGATAAAATTAATTTTGAATTTTGTATATCTGTTTCAATTTCTTTTAATCGAGAGGTTTCATTTTCTAAAAAAGTTCTATTTTCTAAATTTAATGAATTTAGTTGATTTGTCATTGATTTGCCTGCTAATGATTTAGAAATAACTTCATCAAGATTTATATAAACAATTTTTTCTGCATACGAAATATTAAAAAAATTTATAAATATTAATAAAATTATTAATTTTTTCATTTATTAAAAAGTTGTACCTAGATTAAATCTAAAAGTTTCGGTAACATCGGTTGAATTTTTTGTTATAGGTTGTGATAAAGAAAAATTTAATGGTCCTATTGGTGTAAGCCAGTCAATAGCAACACCAACGGAGCTTCTTATTTTTTCTGAGTTATCTATAGAAGAATTATAGTCAACACCCCACAAATTTGCAGCATCAAAAAATAATACTATATCAGTGTTTTGGGAGTTGCTCAATATTTGAGGAATTGTTGTTGTAAAGTTTATTGCGGCTGCATAATTTCCACCAACATAATCTTGGCCATCAACTGGGCCAATTTTTCCTTGTTCAAAACCTCTTAATTTACTTGATGGTATATATTGTCTTTCTGTAAGTTTTATATTTGAATTATTTAATGAATTAGCGGCACTAAAATATATTGAAGCTGTGGAAACATTATTTTCAAACAATTCTGCAAAGTATTTATAATTATAAGTATTTTTTAAAGTTGAAGTTTCACTTAAAAGTGGAATATTAATTGAGTAAATAGATCTAAAACCATCTGTAGTTTGAAACTTTTGATTTCGTTTATCATAATCAAAATTAGTGTCAAAAGTTAGATCATAATAATTTCCTTTTTGTGATTGTTGTAAAATTGATGCTGTATTATCAGTTTCAATAACCTCATAAGAATTTGTAAAACCTAATCCTAAAAATAAATCATCCAAATACTCAAAACTTGTGTCTGCTGATAAAGATGTATTATTTGTTTTATATCCAAAATTTTTAAGTTTATCAGTTTCAAATGTTTGAAACGAAAATCTAGCAGATTTATCAGAGTTGTTTAGATTTGGATTTGAAACAGATAATCCTCCTTTTAAAGTCTCAGATGATAATTCTATAAAAGAATTTAGACCAATACCTTTTCCTAAATAATTATTTTCTTTCAAAGAAAAACCTACAATTCCTCCATTTGTTCCAGCGCCTGCTGATGCTGCGATTTCTCCTGTTGGTTTTTCTTCTATAAAAACATCTATAATTTTTGATTTTGTCTCATTATTTTCAATTATTTTAGGTTCAACAGTTTTAAAGAAATTAAGGTTTTTTAAATTATTAATAGATTTTTTGAATAATAATTCATTAAAATAGTCTCCTTCATCTATTATTAATTGATTTCGCAGCACATTTTCTTTTGTTATGTTGTTTCCTATAAAATTTATTTTTTCTACAACAATTGGCTCAGTTTGTTTAATTTCAATTAAGAGATCAATTTTATTTTCAGTTAATTTTTCTTTGGCTGTTGCTTCAATTAAAGTAAACTCCTCTTGAATACTTATTTTGTCAATTTCATTTAAAATTTTTTCAATTGTTTTTACCGAATATTCAGTTCCAGATATATTCATGAATAAGTTTTGAATATCTGTAAAATTATCAGCATTATATTCATTAGGTATATCTAATGATACATTATTAAAATAAACTTTTGAGCCGGCATCAATATTAAAAACTAATTCAAAATTATTATCATTGTGAATTTTAGCAAATGAAGAATTAATTTTTACGTTATAGTAACCTTTATTTAAATAGTAGTTTTTTAGCAATCTTGTATCAAAAATAACTAAATCTTCATTTAAGAATTTTTTTTGAGACAAAAATTTCCAAAATTTATATTCTTCGCTAATTATTATATTTTTTAATAATCTATCTTTAAAAACTTTATTTCCTAAAAAAGTAATATTTTTGATTTTAGCTTTTTCATTTAAAACAATATCATAAATTATATCAACTTTATTATTTTCTAAAATATTTTTTTTAATATCTAATTTAGCAAAGTAATAACCAAATTTTTTTAATAATGAAATTATTTGTTCTTTATCATTTTTGATTAGAACTTCATTGTAGGAACTTCTTGATTTTAATTTCATGGTTTTAAAAATTTCATCTCTAATTTTAGATGATTTAACACCATTAAGAGTTAATTTTTCAATTAATGGATATTCCTTTAATGATATATTAAGTCTGTTTTCAATTAATGTAACTTGAACATCTTCAAAAAAACCTGAATTATAAATTTCTTTAAGAATAAAATTTAATTTGTTTTCATCAATATTATCATTTATTTTAACAGGACTAAATACCAAAACAGTCTCATTTGATATTCTTTCATTGCCAGTTATAGAGATCTCTTTTACAATTTCACTATAGGCATTTAAAGTGAGCAATATTAAAAACAATAAACTTTTTAGATAAATTTTATATTTTATAAACATGGCTGTTTTATTTAATTACTGCTCTAATATTAAGTCTAATTTTTTTATTCAAATTTTTAATTTCATCAATATTTTTTACACTCAAAGTCTTATATTTCTCATATTTGCTAGAATTTATAAATTTATACATATATTTACTAATATCAATAAAGTTAATTTTTTTATTTAAAAATAATTCAACAAGTTCGTCATTAATAGAAACTAAAACTGTTTCAAATAATGAATGTTTTGATGGCATTAAATCTAATAGAGCAATTAATGGATATTTTTTTCTATTAATTTTAGTTAATGATAAATTATTTAATTTATCTAACTTAATATAATTTTCATAAGTTGAATTATTATTTGTACTAAGTAAGGTTCCAGATATGGGGATCGACATTGATGTATGGTGAGCAATTAATTTTATAATACCATCATGGTATTTTATAATTCCATGGACATATGATGAAGGTTGTATCAAAATTGAAATCTTATCATAAGTTAAATTAAAAATATTTTTTGCTTCTATAACTTCATAAACTTTATTAATCATTGTTGCTGAATCTACCGAAATTTTTTTGCCCATTTTCCAATTAGGGTGTCTCAATGTTTCTGCTAGATTAATTTTATTAAAAGTTTTTAAAGGCCTATTTAAAAAGGGACCACCAGAAGCTGTTAAATAAATATGTTCAATTTGTTTATAATTATTTAAATTTCTTAAATCATGCCAAATTGAAAAATGTTCTGAATCTATGGGTAAAAACTTTACTCCATATTTGTTTAAAGATTTATTAATAAGTGGCCAACCACATATAAGGGACTCTTTATTTGCTATAGCAATTTGTTTGGTAAAAGGAATAATATTTAAAGTTGGCTCTAAACCATCCAAACCAGAGATTGCGGACATAACATAATCAACTCTATTCTTTATTTTTTTTAAATATAATTCTAAATTATTGTAAATATTTATATTTAAATTTTTATACTTATCTCTAGCTTTTAAATAAGCACTAACATCAGATATTAAAACATTCTTAACTTTAAAAATTTTAGCTAAATCAATTAATTGTTTAACATTTTTATTTGCAGATAATAATTTAATTTCATATTTAAAAATATCTTTTTTAATAATTTTTATAAGTGTTTTTCCAATAGATCCTGTCGAACCTAAAATTATAATTTTTTTTTTCATAAAAAATTAATAAAGTTTTGTAAAATATAAAAAATAGGATATGCAAATATAATACCATCTATTCTATCTAATATCCCACCATGTCCAGGTATTAAGTTGCCAGTATCTTTAACATTAGATATTCTTTTGAAAAATGATATTAGGATGTCTCCAATTTGGCTAATGAATGATATAAAAAACGTTGTTAATAAAAAAATAAAATCAAATTTAATTGAAATATCAAAAAAAAGATGAGAGTTATCAATATAAAAGTATGTTGTTAAAAGTGATAATATAAAAGCACCTATTGAACCTGAATAAGTTTTATTAGGACTAATTTTAGTTAATTTTGGTCCTTTAAACATTTTACCAAAGATATATCCACCAATGTCTGTAGAGATACAAATTATTAAAATATAAATAAATATAAATATGTTATGATCATTAAATTTATAAAAATTTCTTATTTCAAATAGTGAAAAAAATGAAAAAATTAAAAAGATAACACCAACAAATAAATAAACTCGATTAAAAGATATCTTTAACCATTCAATAATTGATAAGATTAAAAATAATATCAAAAAAATGTTAAAAAAAAAATTTCCTTCAATAATAACTATTAAAATTAATGGTAATAAAATTACTGAACTCATAAATCTTTTATAAAATTCATTACTAATCATATTGAGCCAAAATTTCTTTTTAAATTGGTAAAGACTCTTAAAATTTTAAAAAATTTATTTTTAGTAAAATCAGGCCAAAGTATATCTATAAAGAAAATTTCCGTGTAAGAAAGTTGCCAAAGTAAAAAATTGCTTAATCTAAATGTTTTACCGGTTCGTATTAATATATCAGGATCAGGTATATTTTTGGTATACAGGTTATTAGAAAAATTTTTTTCATTAATTTTAAGTTTTTTTTTTTTTAAAATTTTACATGTATTTAGAATTTCTTCTTTTGATCCATAATTAAGTGCTAAATTAAGTTGTATTTTATTATTTTTTTTTGTTTTAAATTCAGAAATTTTTAAGAGATTATTCAGTTTTTTTGAAAAGTTTTTCTTACCTATGATTTTTAGTTTAATATTGTTTTTTATCAAATAAGTAATTTTTTTTGTCAAAAATTTCTCAAGTAAATTAAATAAATAATTTATTTCATTTTTGGGTCTTTTCCAATTTTCAGTTGAAAAAGCAAATAATGTTAAAAATTTTATATTTTTATCTATAGATGCAGAAATAATTTCTTCTGCAACTTTTAGACCTTCACGATGACCTTGATTTCGAGAATTTTTATGTTTTAAACCCCATCTACCATTACCGTCCATAATAATGGCAACATGTCTAATTGGGTTCATATGGTCATTATTTCTTTTTCTTTTGATGAAACTTTATTATCGACAGTTAAAATATGTTTATCAGTTATATCTTGTATTTTTTTTTGAAAAGATTTTTCGTCATCTTCACTAATGTCTTTAGATTTTAATAATTTTTTTAATTCTTCATTTCCATCTCTTCTTATATTTCGTATAGCAATCTTACACTTTTCACCAATAGATTTAATTAATTTTTTTAATTCAGTTCTTCTTTCTTCATTAAGTTCTGGAATCGGTAATCTAATTAATTGTCCGTCAATTTGTGGGTTTAAACCAAGCTCTGATTTTCTTATAGCAGAGTCGACTAAAGAAACATTACTTTGATCCCAAATTTGAATATTTATCATCCTAGGTTCAGGAGTGGTAATACTTCCAATTTGATTAATTGGCATCTGTTGTCCATATACTTCAACTTTAATGAGATCCAGCATTGCTGAATTAGCTCTTCCAGTTCTTAATGATGATAATTCTTTAGAAAAAACTTCAATAGCTTTATCCATTTTAAGGTTATATGATTTTTCATCAAACATTATTCACCAATCTTAATTCTATAAAACTCTTTAATTTTCAAATCCGTAATTGATAACTCTTTAATTATATCCTGAACTTTTTTTTTAGGTTCCATTACCCAAGCTTGAGTCATAAGTGCATTTTCTTCCTTAAATTTATTCATTTTACCAACGCTTATTTTTTTTGCAATATCCTCTGGTTTACCTGAATTTTTAAGCTCCTCAGTTATCAATTCTAGTTCTTTATCAATAATAGCTTTATCGATTAAAGACGCATCTAAAGCTAATGGGTTGGATGCAGCAATATGCATTGACAATTGTTTTCCAAAGTTTTTAACAGTGTCTGATTTGTCTGTAGTTTCTAATGAAACAATAACTGCTAATTTTGCTAAATTATCCTGTACGACTGTGTGTAGATATTGACAATTTATTGAGCCAGGATTTTGTAAAGTTTTTACTTTTCCAATAGTTATTTTTTCACCAATTTTTGCAATTAATGCTACTAAATTATTTTCAACTGTATCTCCATTTTTCATTTTAGTAGATTTTAAAATTTCAACATTTGAACTTTGTTCATTATTTAATTCACTGAGTTCTTTAACAAATGTGGTAAAGTCATCATTTTTAGCTACAAAATCAGTTTCACAGTTTACTTCAATAAAAGACATTTTATTTTCATCACCACTTACAGCAATCACACCCTCTTTAGCTTCTCTAGACATTTTTTTTGATGCTTTTGATATTCCTTTAACTCTTAGGATTTCAATTGCTTTATCTAGATCTCCTCCGGACTCTTTAATTGCTTGATTGCAATCTTTAAAACCAGCACCTGTTGCCTCTCTTAATTTTTTAACTTTTTCAATATCACTCATGTTAATTTAAAGTTTCTTGTT
>Ga0181597_10006104_pt1 | contig 11343 bp, 9 predicted proteins | sample 041ome_5_FD_148647 | JGI IMG/M metagenome (GOLD analysis project Ga0181597, IMG submission 148647) | Coastal salt marsh microbial communities from the Groves Creek Marsh, Skidaway Island, Georgia - 041403US metaG (spades assembly) | ecosystem: Environmental > Aquatic > Marine > Intertidal zone >... | reverse complement strand
CTTTCTTTGTGCAGCTGATAGTATCTGTCATGTAGTAGTAGTAGACTTTGGCGTAAAACAAGAGATATTACGGCAACTAGCCCGGCTGCGCGCTCGAGTAACGGTGGTCCCAGCCAGTAGCACTCTCGATGACATTAAAGCGTATCAACCCGATGGGGTGTTACTCTCCAACGGGCCTGGCGATCCACGAGCAGCAAGTAGAGGCATCGCCCTAACCCGGGAGCTGATGACACTCTCTATTCCGGTATATGGCATCTGTTTTGGCCATCAGCTGATGGCACTAGCTCAAGATGCAGCGATCACCACCATGAAATTTGGGCATCATGGGGCAAACCACCCCTTGGTTGAGGTAGATACTGGACGCGTACATATTAGTAGCCAAAACCATAACTATGTAGTCGATGATACGGGCCTACCTAGCCATGTTCAGGTTACACACCGCTCATTATTTGATCAAACCATCGCTGCGGTCGCTTACCAGGGCACGCCACATGCCAGCTTTCAAGGGCACCCAGAAGCCGCCCCCGGCCCGACAGAAAACCACATACACTTTGATCATTTCATTGCGGCAGTCACCGCACAGAAAAACCCATTAGGAGGGTAAGATGCCTAAGCGTACCGATATACAGTCCATCCTTATCTTAGGTGCGGGCCCGATTAAGATTGGGCAAGCCTGTGAGTTCGATTACTCAGGAACCCAAGCCTGTATTGCCTTAAAAGAAGCCGGCTATCGGGTGATTTTGGTCAACTCGAACCCAGCAACTATTATGACCGACCCCGACTTTGCTGATGCCACCTATATTGAACCGATTACCCCTGAAGTGGTGGCTAATATTATTGCAAGAGAAAAGCCCGATGCATTACTGCCTACCATGGGAGGACAAACGGCCCTCAACTGCGCCCTAGATCTAGAAAAGCAGGGAATTTTAGCTTTATACGAAGTAGAGATGATCGGTGCCAAACAGTCCGCTATTGATATGGCAGAAGATCGAGCCCGTTTTCAGCAGGCCATGATCGATATTGGCTTGCAAGTACCACGTTGTGGATTTGCCAAGACAATAGCAGAAGCGCAACAAGTAGTAAAAGTAACGGGCTTTCCAGCGATTATTCGCCCCTGTTTTACCTTAGGTGGTGCCGGTGGTGGGATTGCCTATGATGCGGAAGAACTCGTAGAAATTTGTACACATGGATTGCAACAGTCCCCTACCTCCACGATCATGATTGATCAATCAGTCATTGGTTGGAAAGAATATGAACTAGAAGTAGTGCGTGACCACCATGATAACTGTATCATTATCTGTAGTATTGAAAACATAGACCCGATGGGCGTGCATACTGGCGACTCGATCACGGTAGCTCCAGCCCTGACGCTCACAGACAAAGAATATCAAAATCTTCGCCAGCAGGCATTTAAGATCCTGCGGAAAATAGGGGTCGACACCGGTGGTGCGAATGTCCAGTTTGCTGTCAATCCACAAACCGGTGAGACACTGGTAGTAGAAATGAACCCACGGGTATCACGCTCCTCTGCCTTGGCATCGAAAGCCACGGGCTTCCCTATTGCCAAAATTGCGGCAAAATTAGCTATCGGTTACACCTTAGATGAGCTACAAAATGATATCACCGGTGGTGCCACCCCGGCTGCATTTGAGCCCACTATTGACTACATTGTTACTAAAATACCCCGTTTTAACTTCGAAAAGTTTCCCAATACCGATCATTACTTAACCACACAAATGAAATCGGTCGGTGAGGTGATGGCCTTTGGACGCACCTTTAGTGAGTCATTACAAAAAGCGATGCGGAGCCTAGAAATTGGCTCAATGGGTTTTGAACCAGTGGTTAAAGACCTTAATCTAGATACGATTGCCCATAAATTAATGCGTCCCAGCGCAGATAGGCTATGGGTATTAGGCGATGCTTTTCGTGCTGGTATGACTATTGATACCGTATATCGCCTCACCAAGATTAATCGCTGGTTTTTACAACAAATACATCGCCTCATCGAGGTAGAGTCCCATATCAACACCCTGAAACTAGCAGATCTCACCGCAGATAAACTTCGTAGCTATAAAGCCATGGGCTTTGCCGATGCACGACTGGCGTCGCTACTGGGGGAATCTGAGCACTGCGTTAGGAAGCACCGTAAAGCACAAGGCGTTATCCCGGTATATAAACATATAGATAGCTGCGCAGCCGAATTTCCTACCCCCACCGCCTATCTCTATGCGTGTTATGCAAGCCATGATGAAAACCCTCTACACGATAGCCCTAAAATCATTATTCTGGGTGGCGGGCCCAATCGTATCGGTCAGGGCATTGAGTTCGATTATTGCTGCGTGCATGCGGCCATGGCACTTAAAGAAGCCGGCTACCAAACGATTATGGTCAACTGCAACCCAGAGACGGTCTCTACCGACTATCAAATTACAGATAAACTCTATTTTGAACCCTTAACGATTGAAGATCTTGATGCCATCATCAGCGCAGAAAAACCCGATGGCGTGATTATTCATTATGGGGGACAAACCCCATTACGCCTAGCCAAGGACTTAGCCAGCTATTGTCAGGCCCCGATTATCGGTACCACACCCGATGCAATTGATCGTGCAGAAGATCGGCAACGGTTTAATGCGGTGGTGGAAAAGTTAGGTCTACGACAACCAGAAAGTGGTATCGCACATAGCCTAGAAGCAGCGCAATCGATAGCCACTAGGCTAGGTTATCCTGTCATGATTCGGCCCTCTTATGTATTGGGTGGGCGCGCGATGGAAACGCTTTATCAAGCAGAGGATATGCAGCGCTATAGTGCAAAAGCAGAACATGACGCTTTGGCCTTCCCCTTACTAATTGATCGTTTTCTAGACAATGCGATTGAACTAGATGTCGATGCCATTGCAGACGGCGAAGCGGTTTTCATTGCCGCTATTGTTGAGCATATTGAGCTGGCAGGTGTGCACTCAGGCGATTCATCTTGCTGCCTTCCTGCACCGAGTATTGATAAGGCTATGGAGGCCCGCATCACAGAGCAAGTCACCGCTATTGCGAAAGAGCTGGGGGTTATTGGCCTCATGAATGTCCAGTTTGCTATCGATAATAATCAACTCTATATTTTAGAAGTCAACCCACGTGCCTCACGAACGGTGCCATTTATTTCTAAAGCCATTGGCGTAGATTTAGCAAAAGTCGCAGCGCATTGTATGGTTAATGGGCGTTTAGCAGATTTTGGTCTACGTGAACGTATTATTCCTCCGTATCATGTAGTAAAAAAAGCGGTCTTCCCCTTTGAAAAATTCCCCGGTGCGGATCCTATTTTGGGACCAGAAATGCGCTCCACGGGAGAAGTGATTGGTATTGGTGAGACGTTCCCTATTGCAATGGCCAAAGCACAAATGGCTGCTGGGCAGTCTATGCCACAGCAAGGCTGCGTATTAATGAGTGTCAAAGATAGTGACAAGCAGTCTATTGTGGAAGTGGCCAAGCATTTTTATGCGCGTGGATTTAGATTAATCGCCACTTCGGGCACAGCCGCGGCGATTCAAGCTGCAGATATACCCTGCCTGGTTGTCAATAAAGTCGGTGAAGGGCATCCCAATCTAGTCGATGTCATAACTTGTGGTGCGGTAGACTGTATCATTAATACTACCACCGATAGTAACACCATCAATGACTCATATATTATACGACAAAGCGCTATCAGCCAGCGTGTTAGCTATAGCACCACGGTCGCTGGTGGCCTGGCTATGAGTATTTCATTAGCACACTCGCCTCTAAAAGTCCGCGCCCTCCAGCATTGGCATCGAGATTTGATATAGGCAAAAAAAACCCAGCAATCGCTGGGTTTTTTATAGACAAGATCCGGTTGATCAGTTTGAGGTGTAGCTAGTGTCAGAGTTACTACGTGAACGTTTTCCATCTTCTCCGTCATCGCCCGAGGCGCCTTTCGCCATAAGTGGGGACTCGGCTTGATGATCGTTTGAGCTGCCGGCTACTGCTTTGAAATCGCCTTCCTTGCTTGGGATTTCGGCTGCTTTTGTGCAATCGAACATTTTTGACAATTCAATTTTTGGCAATTCAACTTTTTGCAACTTATCTGAGGCAGCCGTGTAAGTTATGGTAGAACCAGCTACTAGTAGTAATGCTACTGGGGCAACTACGCCTAGTAAAGTTGGTAAGGACATAACTCCAGCTAGTATGCTGGTGTTTGCAAATAAGATAGAGCAAACCACTAGCGCTACTGCTACTAGACCAGTTATAGCCACCGTCGCATCTAATACTTTCTCATTCTTAGCCGTATCAAGTGTTTTCATTTGATTTAGCGCAAGTGCACCAGCATAGAATACACCCAGTGTGAGGAAGTAAGAAGCAACTAGACCAGCAGGACCAGCAAAACCAAGTAAAGCATGCAGAGGATTGATAACAATCGGTGCTAATGCAACCGCTGTGTAGTATACACTCACAGATATCAATGCAATTTTAGCTAGTTCAGTAGCTAACTCTAACCATGTTCCATTCTTGTTTTCTGCAACTGCTGCTGCATTCCATTTACCCTGAACTTTTGTCCAGTCGTAGGACATTCTTACTGCATCCATTTGGCCTAAACTAGTAAACCAAGCGCTAACTGTTTCTGTCCAGCTTTTGGAAGCTTCGTCTTTCTGCCCGAGAAAAGGCTTTTCTTCTTCTTCTTCTGTGACATTGCCTGTTGCTTCTTCTGTGACTGGGTAGGCTGCACCTTTGTAGCTTTGCTCAGCTTCATAAGAGGTAAGTGAGAACAATTTGTTAAACCACGTTGCTAGTGTACTCTCCTCTTCTATTTTCAGGCCGTGACCTAAAATACCACTAGATGCTGTGTTATATAGCAGTTGGAACGTTGCTAATACAAGTAGAGGGTAAGCAACGTATGCTAAAGCACCCATGCTAGCAAAGTTAAACAATGGCAGCATGAAAAACGCAATAGCACCTAAGGTGATATATGGACGATGTAGCAGTACAAAACGAGTAGTTTGCTTTGCCCCGTCATTCACTTTTTCCCAAAATTGGCCCGTTGGTGCATCAGCTAGTGTTGTATCGCTGAACACTTCAAATTTGTTTGTATCTTCTGTATCTATATACTGTGTTGGGTTTCTAGTTCCACCATACATACTATTTCTCCTTTTTGCAGATTATTGGTTATAAAAATAGGCTCCTCTGTAAGAGGAAACTATAGTCACGCTAACATAGGTTTTTACCCAGCACAACCAAAAAAAAAAGCTATCTGTAAAATCCTGTAACGTTAATGACTTGCGATCATCGAGCAAAGCAGATATAATCACAACTTGATAGTTCTTTATAGATAAGAGTACCTACAACCGAACGCTACTCTTGATTTTCCCCACAAACATTGACAAAGGTGTTATTATGCAAATGATTCCCATGACGCAAGCCGGTAAAGATAAATTAGAAGCTCAGCTTGAACATTTAAAAAAAGTAGAAAGACCCCAAATAACTGAAGCTATCGCCTCTGCTCGAGAGCTAGGTGACCTAAAAGAAAATGCTGAATATCATGCAGCTCGCGAGAAACAAGGCTACACAGAAGCACTTATCCGAGATATCGAAGATAAACTGAGTCGCTGCCAAGTTATTGATCTGAGCAAACTACCCAATACAGGCAAGGTTGTATTCGGCGCATATATCACTATCGAAAACATCGAAACAGAAGAAACCAGCAGCTACCAGATCGTTGGTGAAGATGAGTCTGACCTCGAACAACAAACGATATCCGTGACCTCGCCACTTGCTCGAGCCCTTATCGGCAAATCGGAAGGGGATGTAGCAGAAGTACATACACCAAACGGCATTATCGAATATGAAATCCATAGCGTGGCATACACCGAAGCAGAAAACCAATAAGGACCATCAGGATGCATTACGGACGCTGTATTGTTAGCATAGACTCAACGACTCTACACCCTGCAGAGCACGCGCTTATCGCCCATCCTCATACCGCTGCCGTGCTACTGTTTAGCCGCAATTTTACTTCACCATCACAGCTCAGTGAGCTAGTGGCAGCTATTGTGTATCATAGTGGCAAAGCCGACCTACCGATATTCGTTGATCAAGAAGGCGGCCAAATTCAACGCTTTCAAGGGCCAGGATTTCATGACCTATGTGACTTTCGCACGTTGGGCCAAGCCGGACTCCCGGCTATCGATGCACAGGTAAAAGCGCTTACTAATGATCTTGCCCCCTTTGGCCTCATTAGCCTAACTCCGGTAGCGGATTTGGATGCAGGTAATGCGGTTATCAGCGGCAAAGACCGTTCGCTCAGTGCAGATCCACAACGCTGCGCTGAACTGGTCTCTGCCTATGTAACTGCACTCCATCGACATGGACACAGCGCCACCTTGAAGCACTTCCCTGGACATGGGCAATCCTATGGCGTCAATCAGGACGATTCTCATGATTGTAAACCCGTAGACCCACGATCTCTTGAAGCGATTCAAACGACTGATTTGCGCCCATTTATCGCTGCTGCTCAACAGGCAGAAGCCATTATGCCTGCGCACATAGTCTACCCCCAGGTTGATCCTGATTATCCAGCAGGCTTCTCGTCTATCTGGTTACAAACCATACTGCGTGAGCAACTGGGCTTTCAAGGGATTATTGTTAGCGACTGCCTCTCTATGGCCGGTGCAGGCGAAGGATCTCTCCTAAACAAAGCCACCCAAGCGCTAGAACATAATGATGTGGCGATTATGTCTAATCTACCGCTACAAGATACTTTAGCTGTGCTCGATGCGCTGCCTATAGGCATATTAAACGACACGCAAGCGGCAGCTTTTTCACGCTGGACTGAGTGTGGCAGGGCGCAGCGCGCTACGTTGCGTGCCAGCTACCACGCTACCGCCACTTAATATTACATCCCATACTAGGCAAAGCCGTATCTGGATAGGGAGTAGTCCCAGCCAATAAGTGATCAAGCGCTGCAGCCAGGTCTTTCCCCGTGATAGGCACATTATTTCCCGGCGTTGAGCCATCGAAGCGCCCATAATAGTAACCTAGTAAATCCCCATCAAATACAAAAAAGTCTGGTGTGCAGACCGCCTGATAAGCTTTAGCCACCTGCTGATCAGCATCCCATAGATAGGGAAATGGGTAGCCCTCTGCAGGCATATGCTTTGGGTGATCTGCTGGGTATTGTGTTATATCATTAGCATTAATTCCGATAAAACGCACGCCGCGCGCCATATACGCTTGCGCTACATGAATAAGGTGCGCGCGAATATGAATAACATAAGGACAATGATTACAGAGAAATACCACAACGGTTGCCGGTGCCTCAGGTAGAGATACCATAGCGCCAGCGTGCTCCGCATCTTGATAGTTTGGGAGCGAGAAACAGGGGGCCTTGGCCCCAAGGGGTAGCCTTTGAGATGAGTTTACTAACATAATTACAACGCCATAGTTACAGTGAAATGTTGCTGTATGTAGGTTTTCAGTTGTGTCAGCACCGCTTGCTGCACTGGGGAAAGTGGCTGCTCTGCTAGCTCAGCAATACGCGCTATTGCCGCTTCAGGTCCATAACGCGTCCGACCCGCAAAATCGATCAAGGCATCAGCTGGCTGCATCACCTGCTGCCAGTATGCTGATACCGTCTCTTGGTAAGCTGCCGGTAGACAATCGGTGTGAAAACGCCATAAATAACGTATCGCCTTTTGCTGCATTATTGGATCTTGAAAAGATGCGAGCAAACTACTATCGGCTGCCTCAGTCAAAGCGGCCAAGAAATCTTGGCAGAGTAGCTGCGTATTTTTGCTAGGAAAAGCGAGCTGATATAGATTGGCATCTAAGTCTACGCCTGGTACCTTAGCATACTGCCAATGAAGGGCATAGGTTTGAATCTCTTTGTACCAGTCGACCTGTTGCCCTAGCCAAGCGATATTTGCCTCAGCCACAGCGCGATTGGCTTCGGGCATAGCGGAGGTATACTTCTCTTTATAGGGTAAGGCAATCGGTGCTTCACCCAGCTTTTTCCGAATCAATAACCTGGCCAGCCCCTCATCATCAGCGGTGGCGCTAGGTAATGCCTCGTCATCTAACCGCAGCCACAATACTTGATTGGTGTACTGCTTATGGACCCCCAAACATAATGCGGGAATAAGGTAGCGTCTAGCATGCCCTGCCTTACCCGATACCAGCAGCCCTAAATAGGCCGTTGGCGACTCTAGGCTTGGCACCGTACTGTGATAAGACTGAATCCGTGACCAATCACTCGCTTTATTAAAGTATCCTGAAGCAAACTGCCACATTGCTTCCTCCGATGCCAATGCACGGGCGAGAGACAGCGTCGCTTCCACATCGGTCATCGCATGGTGGGCTTGCCCAGTTAACCAGCCATTTTCTGCGGCAATATGCTCTAACTTCATACTCGGGCGATCTTCCACAGTGGGCCACTGAATGACCTCAGGCTTGTAAAGGAAATATAGCAGTACCAGTGGATATAAATCGAGCCTACCACAGCCATGCTGATACTGATGGGTATAAGGCGGTAATAAACAGCGTGCAAAAGAAAAACGCAGAAACTCATCATCAAAACCCAGGGTATTATAACCTAGGCTAATCGTGCCGGGCTGATTGAGTAAACCATGGATCATGGTAATGGCTTCTGCTTCAGGTATGCCATGCTGCGCCAATTGCTCTAAGCCAATCTGATGGGTAATAAAAGCGTCTGGAGTGGGAACGGTGTCTTTCGTTAGCTGCACATAAATATGGTGGCGCTCTATTTCCACTAAATCCAGAGTGGTACGAATAGCCGCAAACTCCACCACTTGATCAAAAGTTTTACTCAACCCGGAGGTTTCTAGGTCATAAAATAATAATGTGGGCTGACTCATACTCGCAATCCTCTTCCTTCTGTAACCCTGGTTTCATGACTACCTGGTAGCCACTACGTAGCATAACAGAGCGATGGAGAAAAAAAAACCGGGTTTTTTCTCATGTTCCCTTGCAAAACCCATCAATTTTTGCTATAAATTCATATTCTAACTAACACTATCGGATAAAAACATGGCAAGATGTTGTGATATAACAGGAAAGAAAACGGCCAATGGCAATCACGTTTCTCACTCAAATCGTAAAGTGAAGCGTACTTTTAAGCCTAATATACAAGCTAAAAGCTATTGGTTACGTGATCCTAAAACCAACCAACTCAGACGAGTAAAGTTAAAACTATCAACGAAAGCAATCCGCTTGATTGATAAAATGGGCCTTGAGCGCGTTTTAGAAAAATACGTTGAAAACTAAGGGGTAGATTATGGCAGCTAAACGAACACGTATATTAGTCAGAATGGTTTCTACTGCAGGAACTGGCTATTTCTATACCACAGAAAAAAATCCTCGGAATACTACCAGCAAAATGCAGCTACGTAAGTACGATCCTAAAGTACGTAAAGTAGTGAACTTCAAAGAAGAGAAGATCAAATAACGCGACGCGTTCCGAAAAAGAAAGCCACCTACTAGGTGGTTTTTTTATGCCCGTGAAAATATGATAGGCACAAAAAAAGCCGAGGCCACACTAGGCAGCACTCGGCTTTTTTTCGGTAATGACTTATTAGAAGTACATGCTAAATAGCGCCGTTACATAGTTACGGCTATAGATTGCTGTACTTTCAGTACCTGGGTAAGCTCTTAGGTGACGATACTCAAGAGACTGTACCGTATCTTTCCATAAGTAAGTGCTCACCGCTACTTGGTAGCTATCTTGTGGCAAGTATTGGAAACCATCCGTATGACCATACCCTATACCCATCGCTAGTGGTAATGGACCAGCGTAAGCTAAATGATCCAGCTCAACATGATAAGCGCGTGGCTGCCCTAAATTGTAACCAGCACCCACATCCGCAATGATGTCTTTACGGGCGTTGATGTATTCTGCGTTCACAATCCAGTTATCACCAAACTCTAATTTAGCATACACATCATATGCTGGTACAAAGTTCTGTATGTTATAAGAAATGCTGCTAGTAAAAGTCTTCGTCGCATACTCTAGTACGGACAATATGCCCTCAGAGTCCGCGATGTTATTGGTATAACCTGCGCCGACAGTTAGCTTGCTAGACTTGGCTAGATCAACGCTCGTTTCGACATTACCACCCCACGCATTCAGATTATCATTAAGTGCGCTAGAACCATCGCTATTGGCTACCTCTCTGACATCACCATGCATCACAAAACCGGTGGCAACGAACTTATCGCCTTTATAACCGATATCGATACCACGGCCACTAGTACGCCCTAGTTTCTTCGTTAATGGTGAGCTCACTAACCAGGTGCTATATTTACCAAACGGCATATACATCTGACCAATAGAACCATAAACTGGTTTCTGGGTTAAATCACCCAAAGTGATAAAACCACGCTTCAGGTAAATGTTAGACCAAGATAAGTTATTATACCCTTGACCTGGTGCGACAGACTGTACATCGTAAGTTGGCATGCCATTATCATAAGCTAAGGACATAAAACCAGACACCCAGCGGCTAGCCTCTGCAAACAAGTCTACTTCTGCTTCGACTAGATCTAAGTCCGTGGTGCTGTTGCCAGCAAAGTTACGATCATATTCGATATCACCTCTTAACACCCCGCTGATTTCAACGAGTGGACGTGACAATTCAGCGACACCACGTTGTTTTTGGAATTTTTGGCGTTGCTCTAAAAGACGTAGATCTTCGTTTAAGCTAGAAAAGTTAACTACCAAATCTTGGCCATGGTGCGCAGAACGTAGCCCTAAGGTTGGTGATGTGGTTACCGACGCTGCTTGATAATTATCATCACCTACTGAATCGGTGAAGTTTTCAGCGCGTTTCCGTCCATGCTTTGATTGCTTCTTGCTCGCTTTAGTTGCATGCGGAGTCGCTGAGGCTTTAGCGCCTACTTTGTTTAGCTGTTGTTGCAATGCCGTCACTTGTTTACTGAGATCATCAACCTGTTTTTGTAAGTCGTTGCTGGCTAATGCGCTAACAGGCACTTGGAGCCCTAGCAGCAAACTAGCACTAAGCGCCGCCTTTATTGCTTTTGTCATATGTTATCTCCTAATATCGTAAGCATAAACAGCGGTTATTATATTTTTTATTATGGGGTTTGTAAACTGTTGCTGTCATGTCTTATCGGCCATGCTATAATAATGATTATTTATCAGGAAGATCACATGACGCGCACGATTCATATTCCGAAGCCTATAGATTGCCATATTCATCTACGTGACAATCCCTATCTAGCTAGGACCGTAGTAGATGCAGAACAATCTTTCAGCAGCGTTATTGTTATGCCCAATACCATCCCCCCTATTATCACTATAGATGACGC
>Ga0181597_10006098_pt1 | contig 11346 bp, 4 predicted proteins | sample 041ome_5_FD_148647 | JGI IMG/M metagenome (GOLD analysis project Ga0181597, IMG submission 148647) | Coastal salt marsh microbial communities from the Groves Creek Marsh, Skidaway Island, Georgia - 041403US metaG (spades assembly) | ecosystem: Environmental > Aquatic > Marine > Intertidal zone >... | reverse complement strand
TGATATCTTCATCTTGTATCATTTCATCAATACCTAATTCTTTTTTAATAAATTGTATTATATCATTTTTATAATTTGCATATTCACTATTGATAATTTGTATTATTTCATTTTTTGCGTTTTTAATGTTTTTATCAGAATAAACTCCAATTGCATCTCCTATTTCTTCTATATATAGCCAATCATCTATTTCCTGTTTCTTTAATTCTAATAAACTTCTAGTTCCTAATGCTATACCATTTTCGTCATTTATTAAATCAGTTTCGGTTTTGTTTTCAGGATCCCATTCATCTAATGTTTTTAAACTATCAGATTCATCCAATATAAATTGAACGATAGCATTTTCCTTAACTTCTATAATAGGGTTCATGTCTTTTTGTATTATAGTTAATCCTATTTCATTATGTTTTTCATCTATAATAGGAGTTAAAAATGTTTTGACATCAGATGTATTATTATCATATAAAGTAACATTTTCTGTTAATTTTAAAAACAATAGTATAAAATCATTATAAATATTAAAATAATTAGGATTTCCCTCTGGTATTGATAATTCTACCATATAGTTTTTATAATTTTCAATCAACTCATTCAATTCTTTACTTAATTCCAATACAAAAATTTCTTTGAATTGATTTATAACAGTATTTTGAGTATTAGTAATATCAATCTCTAATTTTTGTTTCAAGTGTTGTTTACTGTCTTCTATATTTTTAATAATTAAAGAATAATATACCATTTTTAACGCGTTTGCTACCATGTTAGACGCATATTTTTTTCCAACATTAGTATTAATGGTAGTCCCATAAAATAAAGGTGTAGAATTATTTAATATTGGATACGTAATCAAACTATAAAATACCATGAAAAAATTAGATAGTTTTTCTAGTTCAGGTCTTTTATTAATGTAAATAAATGTACCTAGAATACCATCTTTCACTTCTTTATCTTTTATATTATTAATATTTGGATATATAGCAAATACATATTTAATAAAATCTACTTCAAAATTTGTTCTACCTTGTTTTAATGTTCTCCCCCAATCAAAATTTTTGATTGTGTTATAAGAAAAACATGAAATATCATCAATAATAGTAGCTTTGGATAATTGTACGATAGGTGGTAATTTTTTAATTGGTGGATTTCCTTCAATATTTCTCCAAACACTGTGAATTTTATTCATATCTGCGGAGGAAATAAGAGTAGCTAGATTAATTATATTGAATAATGATTTTGATCTTTCCTTATATTTATTTAAATAATCACAAATAACTCTTACTTTTCCATTATTCTTCGCACCCAAAATATCTATTCTATCTTCAACCCACCGTTTATTTTTATCTTTATTCATTTTTGAAAATTTATTATATAACGATTGTTCTTTACAATGTCCGTCTTTGGATATACTACCATTGATAATGTCTTTTAAAACGGAACTAGTATTTTTTAGATCTATTTGAAACTCACCCTTGTTATAATTATATTTAATAAAATCAGTATCATTCTTTTTTTGATTACAACATCTATGAGACCAAGCATATTCCATTGATATTTCGTTAAAAATTCTCTGTTCGTTTTCATCTGTAAGTTTATTTTCAAATCCTCTAATCATTATAGACTTATAGTCTCCTCTATATAGTGTTAAATATAAAGCTGCTTTAGATACTGGTAGTATATGTTCGCATTCTGGAGGACTTTCATTTTTTAATAGTTTTTCACCACATATATAACATTCAGTTCTACCCCATTCAATAGGCATTATAGCATTAGCACATTGTGTTTGAGGACCTGTTTGTTCCCACCAATCCCTAGCACTTGTTGTATTAATTACATTTTCAGTATCAGAATGTATAACATTTGGTAAAAACCCATATACATACTTAAAAGCCTCCCCTGCTCCCATATTATGCATTTGATCCCATGTAAATACTTTTTTTTTATTGTCTGGTGTTACTGGAGAAATTTCAGTTTTACCTGATTGTAAATTTTCCCTACGTTCTCTTCTCTGTTGGGAACTTTTAGATTCTACACTGTCATCAGATGATTTGGTTTTTACTGACTTTTTTTTTGTGATGTTTTGTTTAGTTATTGTATCTTTATTACTACGGGTCGCTTTTATAGGTTGTATTAAGTTATTTCTAAATCGTGATGGTTGTATATCTCCACCCTGCATACTTATTATATATATATATATATAATTACTTTCAAATACCAAATAAAATAATTCGCACAATAATATATAATGTCGTCAATAAAGGACGAAGAAATGTCGAAAAACAGTTCCCACGAAGAACCAGATTTAGAGAATCAACTTTCTCAAGAAAACACAAATGCGTAATAATATGGAAGATGAAAACCGAAGATTACAAACACACGTTCGCAGACTTCAAGCAGCAAGACAAGAGGAGTATTAATGTAAACATAATTATCTTAAGCTATAACTAGTAGACATTGGTGTCCCACTCCACACAAAAGAGGATTGTAATTGTCCGTAATTCCCATTGTCTAATGTTTTTTTTATTGGTAATATTTTTTGAATATCTTCTGGAAATTCTTTTCTACACATAGGACATTCTTGTTTTTTTAACTGATATAAACAAGGCATACACATATAATGATTACAATCTGTTTTTACTTTGAACGTATTTTCACATTCATCATAACAAATACAACAATCTTGATAAAAAATTTCCTTCCTTTCTTTTTCTTTTAATTTTTCTTTTAGTTTGACTTTTGTACTTACATATTCATCAATGTCATTTCGTAGTTTGGTATAGTCGACGTCCATAATATATTAATAATCAATAACTTTTAATATATTTTGTAAAATTGATAAATAACTATATACATGTTTATTATTGAACTTTTGTGTAATCAACATAATGGATTATTACGAGAAACTCTGTAATTGGGACCAGTATATCAATAAAGATATTGTAAAATATATAGTTAATTTTTGTATTACAAATTTTGGTATATACTTCTTATGGGTTATCATGCACTATATAGCATCACATTTATACGTATATTGGTGTGTTCCAGCAACCATTGTAGGTATAATTATGTCACCATTTTTAGTTCCTGCGCCCCATTGTTATGGATTACGATGGGCTATTTATCATGGAGGTAACAGTATAATTGCTATGTGGACGATTATAGGGGTATGGTTATTAGGGCGTATTTTACCATTAAAATCAGAATAATATATAGATGGAAGTAAAACCAGAAGAATTGATAGACGGAAAAATGTATTGTATTGAATCATATGGTCCTAGTGGTCTTATACGAAAAATGACAGGTATATTTAGAAACGACCTTAACCCGTTATTGCGTTTCGACCAAGTAACTGTAGAACCAAATAAGAAACAAATTGGATTGATTCTTTCACCAGAATCTATTCATACTAAAAATGAATATTATTATAAGTATTTTTTAATGAAATGAATCATAAATCATTTACGTCGTCAGTAATAGTATGAATTCGCCAATATATGAAAATAGTAATTATGAATACACTTGTGAAAATACATAATAATAAATCGTTTTGTTCCATAATTTGATATGATAATATATACCTATAGTAATATATAATGGTTCAAACTAAAAAACAGAAAGGATCCAGTAAAAATAAAAAGAGAACTAGAACCAAAAAATCTCATAAAGGTGGTTCTTCCAATGCTGATTTTATGAAAGCAATAAACAACGCTGATTTAGAATACATACAATCAAATATTAAACAAATGGAAGACCTTAGTTTTGAAGATGCAAGTGGGAAAACACCATTAGATAATGCTGTTGAAAAATATAATGCTATTCCATATCCTATTAGTAATGCAGATGATTTTACGCGTTTTGATAATTATACTCAAATTATTGTTCTCTTACTTGAGAATGGTGCTAATGGTGAAAATATAACCTTACATAATTTTAATTTTGAAAAGGCAAAATTCAAAGGTGTTAAATTACAAGGTTCCGATTTACGAGGTTCTAACTTTATAGAAGCAAACTTGGAAAATGCTGATTTATCTAAAGCGACTTTGAGAGCTGCCAATTTTAGCGGTGCTGATTTGGAAGATGCTAATTTATCTAAAACCGATGTAACCAATACAGTGTTTGACAGCGCAATTCTTGATGGCACTAATCTAGAAGGTAGTAACATAAAAGATGCGGTTTTAACAAATACTATATATGAATCCGAAATGAGTGCCGATGAAGGTGATAGTGAAGATGAATTAGAAGAAATGATTCCAATATCTGATGACAGTTCGAATGTATTGAGAACTAGCACTGACCTTGATTATAGTAATAGTAACAATAGTAATGTATTCAGAGGAACCACAGATTTACCTGAATCATATTCACCAACTGGTGTAGACCAAACACATGAATCACTTGGTAGTAGAGAACCTAGTTTTAGTGATGATCTTAATGATATTAGTTTTATTAGTGAAGATGGCTACGATGTAAATAATATAAGTGATTTCGAATCACCAAATAACCTTACAAGTATATTCAATAATGGCGATTGGTTAGACCAAGAAAATGACACCCAAGAGCAAGAAAGAAGAGAACAACGTGAAAGACGTCGTGAAGTAATGAAAAATGATTATCTCCAACGTGAGAAAACTACTATTAATAAGAGTGATATTAACCCATTTCCCACGGTAGGAATGACCGGTCACGATGTAATTATGATGGAAGATGTTAAATATTGCGATTACATTAAGGAAGACCCTAATAATTTACTTTTTATATTTGATAAACAAGTGGCTATGATTAATAGATCGCAAATTCAAGGTTTTATTGCCAATGAAACACTTGATGAATCTAAAATTGTATATCAATGTAAGCAAACTGATATGGCTTTTATAGCACGTCAGGAAAATATCATAAGTGGACCTACATTGAATATGGATATAATAGGATTATTCGGCGTCATGATACCACTCGAATACTTAGATGAAGTTGTAAATCAACCACACCAAATATTCATTGTCGAAACAAATAATAACAGAAGTAAAAACCCCATTGCTTCATTAAATACCCGTTTAGCAACTGAAGATGAATCAGGACAAGCCGTAGTAAGTGCGAATCATTGTCAAGTAGAAGTTTCTATAAAACTCGGACAACTTAGATATATTGAGAACAATGTTCTCGAAGAAGAGTGTGCGAAATCAGGTGGTAAAAAACGTATTTCTAGACGTAAAAAGGGGAAAAAGGGAGGAAAATCAAAAGGCTCTCGCAAAAACAAGAAAACAAAAAAATACAAAACGAAAAATAAATAATTTTACCAAATATTTTTAATAACATCGAGAACATTGACATCATTCTCAAAAACACATGGTATTTAACAATTATTTTACAATATTGATTGTAAAATAATATATTTAGAATAAGGTTATATTTGTATCAAATTATCGTGTTATATGATATATACAGGTATAATAATATGAGTAAGATTACCGATACTGTTATTATAGAACCTGCTTCTGGATCATTAATAACTGATGATGATGTTTTAAACAACATTTGTAAGGAAGCACAATACTTTTTTATTCAATTGGAAACGAAAAACAGGTCTCAGCATTATGCTGAAATAGAAATTTATGATGAAAATGGTACGAATATTGCTAGAAGTGTAAACAACACTAATGTATCATACGTTCGATCTTCAGACAGCAGTACTACCAATAATCAAGTATCTAACGCATTTGATGGTTCTCTTACAACTAATCATGTAACTTCTAGTACTTTGGAAAAACGAGAATGGTTTGGTGTTAATTTAGGTAGCAACAAAAAAATAGCAGGTATTCGTATTTATGGACGTAATGATTCTTGGTATAGAAAAGGTGGTTTTTATTATGCTAAAACAGCACCCTTTCGTATCTATCTTTATACATCATCTGAATATACTGGGACTTTTGAAGACGGATATGATAATGGTCCTCTTGATTATGACGACTATTACTTACGTTCCAGTGATGCAACAAAACAAGAAACTATAAATGGTGATCAGGAAGTGTTTTATTTTGGTTCAAGTATTACATACGGCGCTCGTTTAGATAGTGGTGTAGACGATACTGTTTCTACTAATCTTGTTGGAAGTACTACCACCTTTGGAAATACTACCACCTATTATAGAGAACCTAATTTACCGCCATATAACATTACAATTAAACCTAGTGTAGCACGACATCACGAGGCACGTTATGTATTTCTTCAATTGGAGACAGTAATCGTAATGAATTATGCCGAAATTGAAATTTATGATGAAAATGGTACGAATATTGCGTATAACTTAGAAACTAATAGTTACATTGCGTCTTCAATATGGGAGAACGCTAGCGGTACTAGTGCGTTAGCAGCATGGAAAGTTGGCGATGGGAATACACTTAGCGCACACCATACTGCCAGTACTGGTACTTATAATGAGAAACCATGGGTTGCGATTGATTTGGGTAGCAATAAAAAAATATCTAGTATTGAAATTTATGGACGTGGTGATAATACAGCTTATGCTGAAGGTGGTGGTAATTATGCTAGAACAGCACCATTTCGTATATTTCTTTATAAATCAGATGAATATACTGGGAATTTTTCAAATTACGGCACCGGACCTCTTGATTATACCAACTATACTTTACATACCGACGATGCGGATGTAAATGAAACGATTAATGATGGAAAACAACAATATTTCAAGTTTGATTTATTACAAACAAAGATAAGACCTCGTGATATTGATAGAGCAATTAGTGAGTATTCGTATTATATTAAAGAAGCACGTTATACGTTTATTCAATTGGAAACGGAAGACATCTCGTTAAATATGAGCGAAATTGAAATTTACGACGAGAATGGAACAAATATTGCTTTTGATGCATCTCAGAATACCGTTCAAAGTAGTACTGATAATAATTATACTCCCGATAAGAATGCTGATGGTAATTACGCCAATTATTCTAAAACTAAAGCTGTTTCGGAAAAACGAAGTTGGTGGGGCATAGATTTCGGTTCTAACAAAAAAATCGCCCAAATTCGTTTATATGGAATACCAGATACAAATAATAACTATTTGTTTGGAGAATCCAATTATTCTAGTCATGCACCTCATCGTATTCATTTATATACTGACTCTGAATATTCAGACTTTTTAGGTGATTCAGGAAATAAATTTAAGAATACAGTGGGTGATACTAATTCTGGCACTGGTCCTATTGGTTATGATAAGCACTATTTTCAGAGCGATAATGCTATGAGAAAACAGGTAAACATTTATGATGGTACTAGTAGTAAAAAACGAGAAGTTTTCAGTTACGGTCATATTGGCGGTTTTAAACAAGCACAGTATATGTTTATTCAATTGGAAACGGCGAATACGTATATGAATTATTCCGAAATAGAAATTTATGACGAAAATGGTAATAATATTGCTAGAAGTGTAAACAACACTGATGTATCATACGTTCAATCATCAAATTATACTAATAACGCCTATCCAGCAAGTAAAGCATTTGATGGTTCTACAACTGATTACCACCATACAAACTTATCTGCAAATACACGAGAATGGTTAGGTGTTAATTTGGGTAGTAATAAAAAAATAGCAGGCATTCGTGTTTATGGACGTAATGGTACAGATTACATAGAAGGTGGTACTGATTATGCTTTAATAGCACCATTCCGTATCTTTCTTTATACATATGATGAATATACTGATGGAAATGGAATTTTTGCGAATGGGGGGGATTCACCAGCAGGCACGGGTCCTCTTAATTATAATGACTATCATTTACATACCAATGATGCAACAAAAACAGAAAAAAATAGTACTCAACAAGTTTTTTACTTCGGCGTTAATGCATTAATTGGAGACCCGACTACCAATATCCATAGTAAATCCGATATTCAGTTGGAAACTTATAACAAAGCTATCGCCGACGTTGAATATGTCAATTACTCAGGTCACGGTAATTATTATCATATGGACGTTTCTATGCATTATTCTGATATATCGTACGGTGTATATTTACCCACTGTAACATTTACCAAAAGTAACGACGATGAACGTTTCACAAATACTATGCGAATAGCACAACTGGCAGAACAAGGATTTACTGGATTTTATGAAGCCGATTTTGCAGATGGTATTACTGTTATCGATGAAGACGCATTTCTTCATGATAAAAAAGTCTGTGTAGTTACAATTAATCAAGTTACTGATATTTGTGGAAATGCTTTTAAAGGTTGTTCTAATTTACGTGCTGTTACATTAGATACTGCTGTGGATAGTAATTATAATTATAAACTTGAAACGATTGGAACGAGTGCTTTTGAAAATTGTACTGCTTTAAAACAAATATTTATACCCGACTCCGTTACTTCTATTCCAAACAATGCGTTTAAAGGATGCACTAATTTAGAAGTTGCTGTTATGGGTTATGGTATTCCTCGTAGCGTGAATGGTTCTAGCGTGGAAGGTTCTATTGGTGAAAGTGCGTTTGAAGATTGTACTAGTTTGACATATTTTTATATTCCAGAAACAGTAACTTCTGTTGGTGATTATGCATTCAAAAATTGTTCTAGTTTGGAAAGTTTATATATAGATGATAGTGTTAATTCTAATTCTATAGGAACAGGTGCGTTTACAACTATAAGTTCAGGTTGTATTGTCTACGTAGTAAATGATACTAGTAATTATCCTGATACTCTTTTTCCAACTAATGCAACCATACAGAGGTTTACAGTTGTTACTGTAAATCTTAGTAGTGGTACGTTAACTTACGGGGATGTAAATACTGCTTGTAGTAATGCTAGTATTTCCGAGACTGATTATTGGAAAGCAAAATGTACTGGTAGTTTTACTATGTTTGGAACGAATGTTTTTCGTTACACCTCAACAAGTTATATGGAATATGGTAATTTAGTCTCTATTTCAATACAAGGTAGTAGTGTTACGAAAATTGACGACCACTGCTTTATCAGTTTACCCGTATTTCAAGGGTTATATATACCATCAATTATTACTAGCATTTACGGTAACGCGAATTATGAAGACTCAAAGGTAGTATATGATTGTGATGAATGTCGTCAAATTTCATTCGAACAAAATTCACCCAATCTTTTTTTTGAAGGACGTTTTACAGATTACCAGTTCACTTTTGCTACAAATCATAAATTAAGAGCAATGATATTTCCACATCAGTTAGAATATATAATTTCTTATATGTGTGATAACAATCTCGAATTACAACTTGTGAATATATTTCAAAAAAATGCGAAAACTGATCTAAACTATTTTTATGGATATAATCATTTTCGTGATGCTATTAATTTGGAAGAAATTCATTTATTTGTTAATAACACAACAAGTAATGGTAGTAACCTTTTTGGAGGTTGTACTAATCTAAAACGTATTTATATATATAATAATCATGACGCAACACGTTCGCAAATCAATGATGGAGGTTCGCAAATCAATGATGGAGATGCAGCAGCGCCAGGAGCAAATGTATTTTATGTTATAAAAGATTCTACAGCAAACGATATAACAAATCATTCTCAATGGAATCTTCATACTATATTCAAAACCAGTGTTACTACAATACCTGATAGTAAGTATGACGGCGATACTAACTTAAAAACAATTACATTCGAACACGGTGCTAGTAGTCCATTAACTATAAATAAAAAAGCTTTTAAAAATACAGGTATAACTGACGGTGCCAATCATATTAAATGGAATGATAGACTCTTTACATTTGTCGAGGGGAGTAATGCTGACGATACTGATTTTTTCGGTAATTATGATTCAATGACATCTATTTTTATTCCAGACCAATTTACAGTGGTCCCCAAAGAATTCGCTCTACGTTGTGACTCATTAAGTAATATATATTGGGGAAATAATCCATCTGTAAAACGAATTAATAACAGAGCATTTCTGGGTACATCTAGTCTTCGAAAAATACATATTCCAGCATCAGTAATTGCTATAGGGTCTAGCGCATTTACATTTTGCCAGTATTTAAATAAAGTTACTTTTGGTGCGGGTAGTCGTTTAAAATATATAGACGATGCTGCGTTTGGTGAGGTTCTAGATAATAATACTGATGGTAATATTCGGTTATCAAGTATAGCTCTACCAAATTCAATTAAAACGATAAAAAAGAAATTATTCTATAATTCAATTACAAAACATACTATAGATACAATCATTATACCTAGTTCATTAGAGTATTTAGATGAGAATTTTATAGTGAATCATGGTAATGATCCACCGGTTAAGATAAATAATATATATATACCAAATTCAATTACAAACACAGGGGGTCCAAGAAGACATCATGGATATAAAGACCGTGGTTTTGATGTTACCGTTCTAACATTTAGAACTGGTCCCACCCCTACTACATATTATATTCCATCCCACCTAAGTTCAAATTTTGTTTCGATCACTAACAATGAAAGTAATGATACATTCCATTATTATGATTTTGTAACATTCAGTGGAACTAACAATGTTGTAACAGATATTTATTATGATAAACATTATTACCATGCAGAATTTAATGAAAGCGTAACAACTATCGGAGATGGGGATTATAAAGTAGCTCAAAATACTAATCGATTAATATCTGTGAACTTCCATCATTTAGTAACTTCAATTAAGGCAAATGCGTTTCAAGGTTATACGAAACTCGCATATGTAACTTTCCATAGCCATTCAAATATAACCGAAATAGGTGCAAGTGCATTCAGAGACTGCACGAATATTCATGACATAGAATTACCTTATAAGTTAAAAACAATTGGGGCATATGCTTTTTACGGTTGTAATAATTTAAGAAGTATAAATATACCTTATAATGTAGAGAGTATAGGCACAGGCGCGTTTATAAATTGCTATAAATTAGAACAAGTATCAATGGGTGATACATTGTATAATGATATTTCCAATAATTTAAATGAATACTTTAAAACCCCAAACATAAAAGTAATTCCGACATTAGAATTTACATCAAATGAATTAACATTAAGTGTTTATGAAGATGCTTTAAATACAAATAATCTGAAAAGTGGTAACCTGTACTATCCAAAAATTACGTCATCCGTAAAGCATATTTATCCAGAAATATACGCAAAATATCCGGAAATATCACTATATGAAAATTATAATATGGTTTATGGAACTACTAGTGGAGTAATATCATATAAAATAAATGGTATATCATATCCTGTAAAACCTGGTGTTTACTTAATGGACGGTATATTGGGTTCCGGTAACTCATATTTACCATTATACACCAGTGTTCCCGATATAGATGTACCATTTAATACAGGTAC
>Ga0181597_10006091_pt1 | contig 11352 bp, 9 predicted proteins | sample 041ome_5_FD_148647 | JGI IMG/M metagenome (GOLD analysis project Ga0181597, IMG submission 148647) | Coastal salt marsh microbial communities from the Groves Creek Marsh, Skidaway Island, Georgia - 041403US metaG (spades assembly) | ecosystem: Environmental > Aquatic > Marine > Intertidal zone >... | reverse complement strand
GAACTCGAAGACGCGCGCGCGCGTAAAGAAGAACAACAACAACACCGCGACGACGACGACGAAACAGCAGAAACGGTTGAAGCACGCGCGACGCCAACGGCAGAGAACGTCGCGCTCATGTACGTGTTTCCAAAACAAGTTTTTGGGGAAAAAGTGGGAGAAAAAAAAAGTTTTTGGTGCGTGTTTTTTGATGAGATGTGCCTTTATTTTAGACGAGAGATCCCCCCCCCGCAAACAGAAGAAAGAGAGAGAGATCTCGCTTTTATAAATGTAAAACGAGGAGGAGGGACAAAACGAGTGAGATCGAAAAGCGAGAGAAGAGGAAGAGCGTTTACTACTAATAAGCGTCTCTCGTATTTTTTTCGTTAGTACATACAAACAGACCCCCAGAGAAAGGTCCGAGTAACGAAGAAGAAGAAGAAGAAGAAGAACGCAGAGAGGGGAGAAAAGGCACGCAGTGCGCGTGCGTTGAAGCGAGAGAGAGAGAGAGAGAGAGAGAGAGAAACAGAGAGAAACAAGGAAAGCTATGTCGCGCGCGGACGACCGAGAGTACTTTTACCGAACGAAACGAATTCAATTTCTCGGAAGAAACGTGGACGTGTGCACGCAAAACGAGAACGGCCCGTGCCCTTTGCTCGCTTTGGCGAACGTTTTGCTGCTCAGAAACTCGATTCAAATCGGGAGGAACGCGGGGGGAGAGCCGTCTGCGTCCGCGTCGTCGTCTCCGCAACTCTATTCCTCGCACGAAGTCATCGCGACTTTGGCAACGAGAATCTTAGACTCGAACGTTTCCGAAAAGACGGGCGAGGCGTACAAAGGGTTTCGGATGGGCGAGAACGCGCGAGAACGGATGTACGAGAACAACGAGAAGAACATCGAGACGGCGTTGTCGGTGTTGCCAAGTTTAGTGAACGGGTTAGACGTGAACGTGCAGTTTATCGATTCCGAAGCGTTTGAGTACACGGCGAACTTGTGCGTGTTTGACGCTTTGGACGTGAGTTTGTACCACGGGTGGGTGGTGGACGCGAGGTTTGACGTCGCGACCGGGCACGTGATCAGTAGGTTGAGTTATAATCAACTCGTGGAACGGTTGATTGCGCTGAGAGAGTTGGAACGCGAACAAGAGATGATCGAGGAAGAGAAGAAGAAAATCGAGGAGGAGTTGAATTTAGACGCGAAAGAAAACGTGCTTCGCACCGAGGATTCGCCGACGACCGAGGAGTTGAACAAACAGTTGGACGAGTTGGCGGAAAAGATGGAGGGTGGAAGCAACGTGACGACGCCGAGATCAACCGGCGCGCGGCAAAGCAGTAGCAGTAATCAGAATAGTTTTAGCGAGAATAAGGGCAAGAGCGGCGATAATAGGAATAGCAATAGCGAAAAGAGTTTAGCGGGGATTAGCGAAACAGAAGAAGAAGCAGAGGACGAAAGAGTGCGTTTGCAGAAACAAACATCGAGCAATTTCGACAAAGTTGTCATGGAGCGCACCGCCATCGAAGAATTTTTAGAGGCCACCTCCACGCAGTGCACCGAGGAAGGGTTGAAATCTGTGTTTAGCAACATGCGGAACAACGAGTTGGGCGTGTTTTTTCGAAACAACCACTTCTCGGTCATCTTTAAAAGAGACAATCAGTATTTGCTCTCTCTGGTTACCGACGAAGGGTTCATCGACGAACCGTCTATCGTTTGGGAAATCGTCTACGACGACGGCGCGATCGACGACGGCGATATAGATTACGCCGAAGAAACCGACGACGAACAGTTGGCGCGGTTGATGAGAGAGCAACGCGCGAGGGAACGCGAACAAGTTTTCTTAAACGCCGATTTCAAACCGTTCGATGGTACCGACGAGGACTATTTCGATTTAGAAAAAAATCCACCAGCTGCGGTGAAAACGAAAGGAGGACGCACTTCTATCTCTTCTTCGCAACCAGGCACGGCGACGAGCGGGAGCGGCCTCTCGGCGTTTTCGCCGAGGCACGGCACCTCCTTCCCAGCCTCGCCGGCGAAAGCCCTCGGCGGGACTCCAACAGCCACGACGATTTCCTCGGACGACGATTTCGAAATTGCACGAAAGCTTCACTCGGAATTAAACCCAGGCGCTCGGTTCGAGGCTCCGGCGGCTCCAGACGCGCACCACGTCCACGCGCAGTTCGTTCCTCCGGCGCAAACGTACGAAAACAGTGCGGACGCCGATTTAGCTTACGCCATGCGTCTACAAGAAGAGGAAGAACGCGCCGCCGCCGCCGCCGCCGCCGCTCGCGGTCGCTTAGCCGAAGACCCGATGTACGCCACCGACGAAAACGCGTCCCGCCGCGGAGAAGAGCGACGCAGCGCGTATTTACGACCCGTGAGAAAGATGAAAGTCTCGTCCTCGTCTTCGTCCAAGAGAAGTGCGAGTAGCGGTAGCGGCTCTAAAACGAGCGAAAACTGTTGCATTCAGTGATATGTGCGTGTACATCTAACCAACCACGTCGCGCGCGCTTTCCTTTTTTATCTTCTTTTTTTCTTGTGGAAAAAGGCAACCTCAAGTGGCCCCCCCGCGTCCCCTCGGCCTCCCCTCCTCATTGTTCCGACGCGCAAAGTCAGACCACACCCGCGCAAAAGCCACCATTTCCGTCTCAACGTTAATCGCAACGAAGAACGCCATGTCGTTCTGGGATTCCGTCGCGACTGGCGCCCAAAACGCCGCCGAGACGACGAAACTCGTCTCCATCGTGCGTTCTTCTTTGTCTTCTTCGTCGTCTCTCTTTCCCCGGGAACAAATCTCCGACACCAATCTTCTTCGTAAACGCTGACGCGCCTCTCGCTCTCTCTTCTCTCTCTCTCTCCTTCACCACCCACATCTGCTCGCGAAAAAAAACGCGCGCGCGCGAAAACAGAGAACAAAACTCCAAGCCGAAGTGTTGTACTTCGAGCAACAAATCAAACAAATCATGCAAAACTTTGGCGTCGAGTGCTTCCCGCACATGGAGCAATCCAACTCTGGTTTAGTCCAGCAGGCGTTTTTGAACGCGCAGAGAAGCATCGAGGAATACCGAGCTAAAATCGAAGAGAAGACGAGGGAAATCAACGAGTTGAATCAGCAGATTGAAAACGTCGGGAAATAATATCGAGCCTGTTAGCGTTTGTGATGAAATATTACAGGACGCGTGCGTTCGCGCTCGGCGCGCGTATATTATTTAACAACACCTTCACTTCAACACGTTTCTTTTGCCCCACGAAACTTTTCCCCAAACTCTATACTTTATAACGCACACATCCATGCGCGCAAGTTCAACGTCGTTCTCCACCGTTCCTCGCGCGAGACGTTTCACCGCCTCGTCTTCGAGGATGATACCATCTGCTCTTCCTCTTCCTCCTCCTCGCGCGACGAAGACGACGACGACGACGACGACGACGATGTCGTCGACGATTCGCCGCCAAAAGTGGCAGTTGGAGCGACGTGGACGACGACAACGACAACGAACGGCACCACCACGAGCGGCGTACGAGCGCGAGACGGACGAAAACGCGCTCGATAACATACAGAGACGACAGAGAAACCAGAGAGACGCGCGCCGAGAGGCGAGGCCACTGTTGGCACCCGCGAGGAATAATACCGCTTGGGCGGACGAGGACGAGTACTTTGACCAACAACGAGGGAGAAGAAGAGGAGGGTACGACGAGGACGACGACGACTTCAACGGTCCGAGAGGAGTTCCGCCGAGATGGCAGAACGTGTTGAAGAAGTACGTGCTGAACCCGTACGGAGCGTTTGCCATCGCCGCTTTGGTTTCTGTGATGAATCCTCAGTACATCGATAAAGGCCGATCGAACTTAGCGATGCAACTGTACAACCGCGATAACCCGGGCGATATCGTCGCGTACAAGACCAAGGAAGGGAATTTGTTCAAGGTTTCCAAGGACGACGGAATAATCACGTACAACGGGAAAGATGGGATGGTGGTTGATAGTAAAGGTGGGGTGTGGATTGCGGTGGCGAGGAAAGATCAACCGGAAATTGTCAAGGAGAAGTATTACATTGGACAGATTGAAGACGTGCCGGTGTTGCCGGAGAACCCGACCAAGGGCGAACAGATGTTGTTCGATAAGTTCATGCAAGATACTTTCGCGAAGACGTTGCAAGACGTGCCGAAAGATTTGAAAAAGGTGTACAACTCGAAAGATCCAGAGTTCATTTTACCGTTGACGGAGCAGGAGATCGCGGAGGATGGATATTATTTCGGAGACGAGGAGGACTGGATGGCGCGAAGAGACTGAATGAATATTGCCGCCCGCGCGTACGTATATTGTAAGAGGGATTGTATAATAACGTAATATAGAGTTTTTTAATACCTGTTGTTACAAAAACAATGTAAAAAAGATCACCAGCGGCTGCCTCTCGCACCGCCGCCTTCACCGCGGCCACCTCTCGAGTGTACTTCCTTCCCGTGTGCGTTTCTCGAAAAATTCGAATACGATTCGCTCTTCGGGTTGTTGCCGTTGTTCCTGTCGTGGTGATGGTAGTTGGAGGCTTTTTTGTTTTGGTACTTGTCCACTTTCGCTTTGCGGTGTTCCACGTACGGAACGTTCGGGAAAGTTGGCGGAATTTCCTTCTCTTTGTGCACTTCGGTCCACCCGTCGTCTTCCTCGGCGACTACTTTTCTGTCTAAACTTTTTCTTCTATTGTCTTCTAATTCGAGCTTTTCGATGGCTTCGGCGACGTCTTCGTCCAATCGTCGCGTCAAAGCCAACAAACGGTGGTCTTTACCCAACGTTTGGTCCATCAATGGTGTCACCAGAACGCCTTTCTTTTCGAAACCGCGGACAAACTCTTCCATTTTCTCATCTCTGGAGATGACGAAAGCGACCGAAACTTGTCGGTCGTTAATTTTCTTGGAGACCCACTCGTAACACTCGTCGTTGCAGCAGTACATTTTAGCGACGTAAGAGAGCAACAAGACATCCACGGGACCGCCACACTTTTCTTCCAATAACGCGCCGCCGTCTTTGACCAAATCGAACGCGGAAAACTTCATCGGTTGTAACTGGTTGCAGATCTTTTCCCAGCTCTCGGCGATGTCCAAGCTGATCAACTCTACGGCGCCGTGTTTCTTCGCGTCGTAGCTCGTTCGAAAAGCGTACTCGACGAACCACTTAAACGCCAAGAGTTCAAATCCAGGACCACCGCCTAACGAGGCCACGCGTAAGAAAACATTCTCCTCTTCCTCTCCATCTTCCTTGGCCGCCTCCACCACGGCGTCCGCGTCGTACTCGTTCGTCTCCCTCGGTTTCTCTCTTTTCTCGTCGATCCGCTGTATCTTTCGATCCACAAACTCAAACAAGCGCTTCTTCTTCGCCTTCTCAAACGTCGACCACGCCTCGGTTAACCTCTGAATAGATTTATACCGACAGTACTCAAAAATCAACCCCAAATCGGCGTATTCCTCTTGCGACCACGTGACGTCTTCGTTCTTGATGGCGGGTTTCCTCGCGTAAATCTCGCGCCCTTTCTCCAGCGTCTCGTCGATGTTCTTCCCAGAATCCGTGATTTCTTGTCGAATAGATTTCAGCACCGGCGTAACCGATGTCATCAGTTTCGTCAGCAACGCGTCTGTCGTTTCATCATCATCATCGACGGAGGGAAAAAAATCAGTCAGTCAAGTCAGTCGCGAGGAGAAGAAAAGTAAGACCGTTGCTGCTGCTGCTGCTGTCGTTGTTGTTGTTGTTAGCACACAAACGATCGAAAAAAAAAACAAAAACAAAAAATTCTCGCGCGCGCTTCGAAACCATGACGAAGAGAAAACGCGAAACACCACCGACCAAATCGTCCTCGCGCGAAGACGTCGACGACGCACCAACCGCGCGCGCAAAAACGGCGAACACTTTCACACACCGCGCGCGGTTAGCGTTTACGAAAAAATAAAAAGAGAGAGAAAAAATTGGCGACTTTGAAAGAGAGACGACGACGAGAAGAAAAAAACACACAAAACGCACATCCTTTCTCCGAACACGTAAACGGCCACCGTTTATTCCTGTCCTGAAAATACTGAAACTTGTTCCCGGGGCTCTGAACGACGACGCCGCCGAAGCACGCGTCGATGCGCGTGGACGTTTCCGCTTGGATGTAGTGGTTCGATGATGACGACATTTTAGTATTATTAACGCGAGCGTGTGTTTTGGAAATCTCTCTGAAGAGTATGCCGCGAACGCAGGGCTTCTTTTTTTGTGTGTGTTTTTGACGTTTAGGGTTTTAAACCCTGACCAAAACAAAGGCATCTCATTAAAAGGTCGTTATTATTTGTGAGCGCTCGTAGTGCTCTTGCTCTTTTCGCATTAGCGATGAGTCAACCGTCGCCGCTGGTGCGATACGAACCGTTCGGGTCGGAGGTACCGCTCGCGGAACCGTCTTGGTGTGCGTGCTTTCGCTTTTCCTCTCTCTCTCTCTGAATGCGAATCGAATTGCCGTTACGAGTGTGAAAAGTGCCGCTTTTTTTTCTGACTCGGATTTAACGCGCGCGTTCTTTTGTTTCCCAACCCCGTTGCGAGCGCTGACCGGATGGCTTTTTTGTTCTCTCTTTTCCTCCCCCGCGGCGCGATTATATTTGCGTCGATGCAGACCAAAACTTGCACTCGCCGTATTACAATCAATCGCACTTGCAATGGCGCGCGAAAATCCGTCAATTTTTTGAGAAGGAGGTTGAACCCATCGTGGACGATTGGGACAAGCAAGCGGTGTTGAACAACCACGCGAAGTGTAAGGAGTACATTCAGCTGATGTACCGAAAATCCGCGGAGTACGGGATATTAGCCGGAGTGGTTGGCGCGCCGTGGCCGTCGAAATACACGGACGCGCCGGCACCGGCGAATTACGATTACTTTCACGAGTTGATTAACGTGGACGAAGGGACGAGGTGCGGGGGCGGCATCGCGTGGGCGCTCATGGGTGGGTTAGGGATCGGTTTACCGCCTTTGATTAATTTCGGGATGCCGATGGACCAAGCGAAGTGCGATCGAGTCATTCGGGAGTGTTTAAACGGGACGAAGATTATTTGTTTGTGCATCACGGAGCCGGGAGCTGGGTCGGACGTGTCGAATTTGGCGTGCACGGCGAAAGACTCGGGCGACGGGTACTTTATCGTCGACGGGAATAAGAAGTGGATTACGAACGGGATATACGCGGATTACTTTACCGTAGCGGTGAGGACGGGGGATAAGAATTCCGCGCATAAGGGTTTGTCGATGATTTTGGTGGAGAGGACCATGCCCGGCGTGACGACGACGAAGATGGATTGTACGGGCGTTTGGCCGTCGGGGACGACGTATATTGAATTCGATAACGTGAAAGTGCCGAAATCGAACATCATTGGTCAAATCGGAGGTGGTTTTAAACAAATCATGTATAATTTTAACCACGAGAGATGGTTGTTAGCCGCCCAAGCGTGTCGAATGGCTAGAATTTGCGTGGAGGATTCTCTGTCGTTTGCTCGATCGCGACGAACGTTTGGTAAGTTTTTAATCGAACACCAGGCGATTCAGCACAAAATCGGCGAGATGGCCACAAAAGTTGAAGCTCTGCAAGCGTGGTTAGAAAACATCACGTTCCAGATGAACACAATGAAAAAATCGGAACAAAACGTAAAATTGGGCGGGCACATTGCCATGCTCAAACTCGCGTCGTCGCGAACGGCGGAGTTTTGCGCCTCAAACGCGATGCAAGTCTTTGGCGGGGCCGGGTACACGAGAGGCGGCAAAGGCGTTCGCGTAGAACGCATATACAGAGAAGTCAAAGCGTACGCAATTCCAGGTGGAAGCGAGGAAATCATGTTGAATTTGGCGTCTGGACAGTTCAACTTTGTCACGCGAAGAGCGCCGGATATCAAGGACCAATACATTAAGAAGTTGACCATGGAGTTGAAACAGCTAAAATCGAGATTATGACGGAGACGCGAGCGCGAGAGAATGGAGAGAATGGAGAGAATGAAGAGAGGAGGAGTTGATAATACGTAGAACACAAAGTGAGAAGAGACAGGGAGAGATAAACATTGTACACAATTTACCATCACAAAACAAATCTTTAAAGGAATGAACACTTTGCGCTCTCGCGAAATGTCTTCACTTTTTCCTCCTCACGCACAGAAGCTTTAGAAACAAACACAAATGCGAGCCAGCGCGCAACAGCTCGCTTTCATCCCTCTTCTGACGTTGAATGCGAATCGAAATTCTCACTGTCGATACGAGGAAGACAAGAGTAGTTTCGCGAGGAAACGTTCGCGTTGTCGAATAGCTGCAGCCGCCGCACTTCCCCGCGCGTCCTCGAACCAAGAAGCGTCCACATCCACGTCGAGAAAAGATACGGATAAAAACCAAGAGCTCTCGTTGAAGGATTCCATCCAATCGAAAGCGAAGAGGATGTGGACGCGAGCGGATAGATATCACGCGCACTCAATGAGCGGAGGTTTATATTCTGTTTTAGGTTTTGACGTCATGTACGAGTGGTGCAGGAATGATTACGACGCCATATTAGGAAGTATTAAAACGTCGGGTGAAGCAACGACATTGACAGTAGGGGATTGGAGCGCAGCGGCTTCGATATCGGTTTTGTTAGCCACGGTGTGCGCGTTGAGTGGGATACCACTCACAAAAAATAAAGGATGGAGAAAACAAGAACTATCGTATCGTTCGATTGCGTTCCAGCTGGTTATGACGTGGCAGTTGTGTCGATTGAATTCAGGCGACGCGTTGTCGCCGTTGGACGAGGTTGCTTTGTACGGATGCGCTGTACCGTTCGTATGGCACACGTTGACGTATATCTACGTCCTCTTATTTACGGAAGATGATAAAAGATCAGTTCTATTAGTTTGGCTTGGCGTTCTTTTGTTCGGTTTGCAGTTAGTACCGACGGCGTTGGCCATTCAGAACGGGGATTTAGCAAACGTGAGAGAAGGGCTGTTGCCGATGTGGGAACACTCGTTGTTTGGATTGATTTGGTTGTTAAATTGGTCCACGTTCGGGGCGAGTTTAAAAGCTCGGAATGTTGTTGATGACGTCGACTTTCGCAAATGGTTTTTAGTTCGCCCATCCGCGCTGTGGATGTTGATGTATGTATTAGATACGACGCGGTATCACCCTTTCTCGAGCGTGGGAGACTATTTTTTTAGCGCTGCGGGCTCCTTAGTGTAAAAATGTAAGCGCATTTATCAAAAGCATTTAGACTTATGCATGCATTCATATTCAAATGCGTTCTGTTCAGAATTACAACTACTCCTACTAGTATATACTTGCTCTCTCAACTAATTGTATTTTCTCTCTCTCTCTCTTTCTCGTTCTAAAAATCTCTAGTCGCTGGCTTTGACTTCCGCGTCCAGCTGTTGCTCTCTTCTCGCCGCGAGTGTAAATACTGCCGCTAACCACACCAAAGCAATGGTCGAGTGTAAGAAAACCATGACTGGTAGTGCCGCAATAATGCTCCCGAACCAAAATAGTAAACCTTGTTGCATGAAACTACCGCCGGTTTTGCCAAACTGCGAACCCAAAACGTCCACGGCGGCTTTCCCTTTAGATTTTGCCTCGTCGTCTAAAGCGATATACACCATCTCTTCCGCGGGTTTGAACAGCGAAAACTTCGCCGCACGCTCGACGATGTAAATTGCAGCACCGCCAACGACTAAAATCGGAAGCCAGAAACTTGTTTGATTCAACATACCAAGTCGAGACGCGTAAATCGAGGTACCGAAGAAGAACCAACCGAGAATAATTACGCACTTGGGTGTAATCGACAAAGTTCCTTTCCATCCGATGTTCCTGAACAGAAACGGCGCTGAGATCATAAATATTCCGGTGACAAATCCAGAGTACATTTGCACGTTGCCCATGAACTGCGCGTACGCGGTCGGGTTGGGGTGTAAAATCCTCAATTGAGTCTTCCAGGCGACTTGGAACAAAATCGTAGAGATGCCTTGCGAAATCGCCATCACGGCTAAGCAAGATAACTCTGGGGAGTTCGCGACGAATTTCAAGGCATCAAACAGCCCTCTTTTCTTTTTCGTTCGGTTTCTTTTTGCCATTTGCGCTTTCGTCGGCGGCGGGTTTTCCGTCATTCCAACCCGTTGCGAAAGTTCTCTCTGAACAAATTCTGACTCGTCCATGGAATCTTCGTCTTTACTCTTTTGCAAATCTTCTATGGGAAGAATTACAATTTCCGCAACCTCCATGTTCGACTCGTCCTCTTCGTTCGCTTCGTCGATGTCCGCGTCGTCCAAATAGACGTCGTAAACTTTCTTTCCTTCTTCGTTCTTTTCTGGTTCTTCTTTCTTTTTCTTCTCGACTTTTAACAGCCGTCGCCTTTGCTTGTCGCAAATGTATGCGTGAATTAAAGTCGCAAACCCACCGCACGTCAAGACTATGGTCATTAAAAAGCGGAGCTTGGCATCCCACGTGATAAAATTTCCACTCCCGGTGACCCATTTCATCATAATACCAGAACTCGCCTGAGCGACGTTTGCCCCGATGCCGAGCAACGGGTATATAATTGCCGCGTCGTGCAACGACGTCGTCTCGTTCGCCAGCCCCCAAAACAGCAACGACAAAACGACGTCACCCCAGAGTTCACTAAACACATAAAACAACGAATACGTCCAATTCGTAAACACCGCGATCCCACCTCTCAAACCGCTCGGCAGCCATTTTAACAACTGCACGGACAAGTCCACCGGGTGCAAAACCGACCGCATTGGGTACAAAACAATCGTAAACAGAACAAAAAAGCTTATGAACGTCCCAATCGCGGCATAAAAGAGTTTCTCTCTTCCCCATTTTTCGCTCAATTTCGTAAACAAAGACACGAACAACAACGACATCGGCAACACCGCGTACACGGTGAGATACGGAATCTGCTCGGCGCCGCCAAACGCAGTCACAACCAGCGTATCTTTCAACGCATCCAAGATTGAATTCGCGAACGCCATGCAATAAAACATCGCGCTCATTGGCAATAATCTAGAAAGTAAAGGTTTAACGGCTGCAAAGCCACCCACGGCTAACCCGCTCGCGTTGGCCGTTTCGCGCGTGGCAGACGAGGATATTCTCCGAGCGTGCCTCTTCCCTTGGTCGCGACGTCGTCGCGGAACCATCGCGCGCGATTGCACGGTGAACGCATCTTTTCGCATCCACGAGAATTCGTCGTTACCCGCACCACCGCGCGAGTTGTCCTTCTCATCTTCTCCTTCTTTCCGCGTCAAAGCCGCCGTCGCGACTGCTCGACCACGACGTCGCTGACGGGGAACGCCGCCAATATTCCTTCCGCTTTTTAAAGTCGAAGATAATGGCGAAACGACGACAAACGACGACGACGACGACGACGCTTTGCGC
>Ga0181597_10006087_pt1 | contig 11358 bp, 10 predicted proteins | sample 041ome_5_FD_148647 | JGI IMG/M metagenome (GOLD analysis project Ga0181597, IMG submission 148647) | Coastal salt marsh microbial communities from the Groves Creek Marsh, Skidaway Island, Georgia - 041403US metaG (spades assembly) | ecosystem: Environmental > Aquatic > Marine > Intertidal zone... | reverse complement strand
AACCAGAACATTTTGTAAAACTTGGTAGAAAAAAAATTGAAACTTTAATTAAAAAAATTGGATTATTTCGCGTAAAAGCAAAAAGTGTTTATAATTTATCAAAAATTTTAATTAATAAATATGATGGTAAAGTTCCAAAAACTTTTGAAGAATTAGAAAAATTGCCAGGTGTTGGACATAAAACAGCTAGTGTGATCATGTCGCAAGGATTTGGTTTTCCAGCATTTCCGGTAGATACTCACATTCACAGATTAGCTCAAAGATGGGGTCTGACTAGTGGTAAAAATGTAATACAAACTGAAAGGGATTTAAAAAAATTATTTCCAATAAAATTTTGGAACAAGCTTCATTTACAAATTATTTACTATGGAAGAGAGTATTGTAAGGCAAGAGAGTGTTATGGAATTAGTTGTAAAATATGCAAGACTTGTTATCCTAATAGAAGAAAACCTGTAATCACTAAGAAAGCATAAATGAAAATATTGGGAATAGGTAATGCAATTGTAGATGTTCTATGTAAAGTGAATGATGAATTTCTTGAAAAAAATTCATTAACAAAAAGTACTATGAAATTAGTTGATGAAACAGAATTCAAAAATTTATTATCATCAATCAACGTAGAAGAAACAATATCTGGAGGATCTGTTGCAAACTCTATAGTTGGTTTATCACAATTAGGAAGTGATGTTGGATTTATTGGTAAAATAAACAATGACTCTTTAGGAGAAAAATATGAACAAGGGCTGCTCAGAGAAAATGTAAAATATCTTTATAAAAAAAAGAATGAAGCTTCACCAACTGGAACTTGTCTAATTTTAATTACGCCCGATTCTGAAAGAACAATGTGTACCTTTTTAGGAATAGCAGGAAAAATTGATGAGGATGATGTAGATAACCAAGTTATAAAAAATAGTGAAATAATTTTTTTAGAAGGATATCTCTGGGATGAAGGGGGTCCTAAAAAGGCTTTTAATAAAGCTATCTCGTCTGCTCAAAAAGTAGCAATGTCTTTATCTGATTTATTTTGTGTTGAAAGACATAAAAAAGATTTCTTAGATTTAGTAAAAAATAAACTAGATATCATCTTTGCCAATGAACAAGAAATTTTATCATTAATTGGTAGTAATTCTTTTGATGAAGCAATTTCTTTTTCAAAAGAAATAAAAAAAACAATAGTTATTACCAGAGGAAATAAAGGTGCAGTATCTATAAACAATAATGAAATAACTGAATGTTCAGCAAAGACAAACCTTAATATAATTGATCTTACAGGTGCAGGCGACTTGTTTGCAGCTGGCTATCTCCACGGTTATATTAATAATTTAAGTTCTAAAGATTGTCTAATAAAGGGTACCAATCTTTCGGCACAGATTATACAAAAAATTGGTGCAAGAATTTAAATTTTTAATCTTTTAAAGCTTCCTTTACTCTTTTTTGATTTAACTATTTTTTGTTTAATTAATTTGGTAACCACCAGATGTACTTTTTATAAATTGCGCATCATTAAATTTTTTCAATATTTTTTTTCTCAGTCGATAAATATGGGTCTCTACAGTATGTGTTTCTAAATCGGATTGATATCCCCAAACCTTTAGTTGTAATTCTTGAACATCTACCGGTTTTTTCACACTAAATAAGTATATAATCGCGTCAATTTCTTTTTCAGTCAATTTTAATTTTTGATTTTGATAAATCATTTCTCTAGAATTTAAATCAAAAGTATAAATGTTGATTTTAATATTAGATTGTTTGTTAAATTTAAATTTTAAAAACTCAATATTTAATTTTTCAATAAATTTAAAAATATTTAATGGCAGTTTATTTAAAATAATTTGGTTACTAACATTTGGTATCTTTTTTTCGGTAATAAATAAAAAACTATTATTTTGGAATTTACTTAATTGTATTAAATCTTTTTTATTTAATTTAATTATAGAAAACTGAAGTTGATCTGCTATTTCATATAAAACATCATATAATTTTTCATTCTCATATATTATTAAATTTTGATTATTCATATATAACTAAGATATGACAATTTTAATAAAAAATAAACACACTGTTCAGTTTGATGACTTTAAATTTAAGTGCTGTGTCGGTAAAAATGGATTTACTAAATTCAAAAAAGAAGGAGATGGCAAAACTCCTAAAGGAACTTTTAAAATTGAACACTTATATTTTAGAAAAGATAGAATTAAAAAGCCATCAACTAAACTCAGATGTGTCGAAATAAAAAAAAATATGGGTTGGTGTGACGATGTTAAAAATAAAAACTATAATAAATTAATTAAGATAAATAAAAATTGTTCACACGAAAAACTTTTTAGAAAAGATACAAAATACGATTTATTAATACCTATTAAATATAATTTTAATAAAATTATTCCTGGGAAAGGAAGTTGTATCTTTATACATCTTACGTCAGATTATGAATCAACAGCTGGTTGCGTTGCCTTAAAAAAAAAAGATTTTTTAATTTTATTAAAGCTAATAAATAAAAATACCAAAATTATAATAGGCTAAACTCGTTCTCCAAAAATTTTAGACCCTATCCTTAAACAAGAGGCTCCACATTGAACTGCATCAAGATAATCATTCGACATGCCCATACTTAGTTCTTTTAAATTTAATTTTTGTGAGATTTCATTCAAAGATAAAAAATATTTTTTAGGATCACTTGAAGATGGTGGCAAACACATTAAGCCAACAATATTAAGATTAAACTTATTGACACAAGTTAAATAAAATTGGTCTAAATCTTCAATATTAATTCCGCTTTTTTGAGGTTCATTACCAATATTAATTTGAATAAATATTTTAAGTTTCTTATTATTTTTCTTTTCCTCTAAAGAAATTTTTTCAGCTATTTTAATATTGTCTAAAGAATGCAAATAATCAAAAACTGGTAGTAAAAACTTTACTTTGTTCGACTGAATTTTTCCAACCATGTGTAATTTTAAATTTGGATAACTTTCCTTTATTTTTGGCCACTTTTCTAATGCTTCTTGAACTTTGTTTTCACCAAAATGATCATGACCATATTCAACTAATGGCAATATATTATCTATAGAAAAAGTTTTACTGACTGCAATAATTTTTAAATTTTGATAGTTCTCAAGTTTTAATTGCTTTAATTTATTCTTAATACCCTCTAAATTATCTATAGTTTTATGCATAAACTTTTTAACAAATACTATTGTTTTATTGAAAAATATCAAAGCGAATTAATAAATAATCTTCCAAAAAATACTACGATTATCTATAGAAATTATCAAAAACCCTTCGACCTAAATACCATAATCAAATTAAAAAAAATTTGTAAAAAGAAAAATTTTTATTTCATTTTAAGCAATAACATTAAACTTGCGATAAAATTAGATTGTGATGGAGCCTATATTCCTTCTTTTAATAAAAATTTAACACACAATTGCTTTCAGCTAAAAAAAAATTTTAAGTTATTGGGCTCGGCTCACAATTTAAAAGAAATTAGGATTAAAGAAGATCAAAATGTAAACTTTATATTCCTATCCCCATTATTCAAAACTTCAAAATATAAACATTATCTTGATATATATAGATTTTTGAAGTTAACGAAGTTAACTAAAAAAGATATAGTATCATTAGGGGGTATAAACAAAAATAATCTAAAAAAGTTGAAACTTTTAAATAATAATAATATTGCTTCAATTTCAATGTTTCAAAATTTATTAAATCATAATGCAAAGTAATATTTTATATCTCAAAAAAGAAATCGATAAAATAAAAACTTTATTTATAGAAAAAAAATTTGAAACCATTATTAAAAAAACAGAAACGCTTTTAAAAAAAAATCCTAATCAAGCTATATTGTATAATTTAATGGGCCTATCTTATCTTGAGCTTAATCAATGTGATAAGGCTATTCAAGTGTGGTTGTCTGCTATTAAAATAGTACCCTCTGATTCCTCAATTTTATGCAATATTGGCATAGCTTATAAAAACAAAATGAGTTATTTAGAGGCAAGAAAATACTTTTTTTTAGCTCTTAAAGTTAATTCAAAACATCTGCAATCTTATGTTAACTTGGGAAACCTAGAAACAGCTCTGAACAATAGCAAATTAGCAGTAAAATATTATTTAGAGGCCTACAAAATTAATAATAACTTGGAAGCAGTATTGACTTATCTTGTATTAAGTTATTCTGCAAATGGTGATTTTGCTGAAGCAAAAAAAATAATAAAAGAATTAAATACAAAATTTCCAAATAATACGAAATCCTTTCAACTTTATAGTAAAATTCATACTTACCAAACAGATGACAACCATCAAAAAATTATGCTTGAAAAAATCAAAAATAAAAACCTAAAAGATGAGGATTTAGCAAATTTTTATTTTGCACTTGCTAAATCTTATTTTGATCAAAAAAATATAAAAAAATCAGCTGAATATACTCTTAAAGCAAATGAAACAAAATTTAAGACATTTGATGAATATAATTTTAACTTAGAATTAAAAAAATTTGAAAGAATAAAAAAATATTTTAAAGATTTTAACTTTCACAATACTCTTAGTAATAAAGGTGATAATCTAATATTCATTTTAGGCTTACCTAGATCTGGCACAACATTAATGCATCAAATTATAGGTTCTCACTCTAAAGTTTTTGGAGTTGAAGAAAGTAATTTTCTTGACTTTTATTTAGCAAGAAAATTTGAAGATGAAAATGATTTTAAAAACTTCTTTACAAATGAAGTGACTAATAAAAATATAATATCAAAATTATCTGAAGATATTTTATCTATGTACAAGATGTACGATCAAAATAGAATCTTGGTTGATAAAAATCCGTTTAATTTTAAATGGATTGGTTTTATTAAAATATTATTTCCAAAAGCTAAAGTTATACATAGCAACAGAAACGTTATAGATAGTGCTTTTTCAATTTATAGAAACTTATTTGATAGTCCATTAGCTTGGACATATCATCAGGATTATTTAACTCAGTATATAAAAAACTACAGAGATTTAATGAATTTTTGGAGTGATCGATTAGGAAATTTTATCTATGATTATAGATATGAAAATTTAATTAATAATCAAGTTGATGAAACTAAAAAAATTTTAGATTTTTGTAAATTAGAATTTGAAGAAAACTGTATCGATTATACTAAAAATAAAATACCTGTAAGAACCATAAGTGTCTCTCAAGCAAGAGAAAAAATCTATAAAAGCTCTGTTAATTTAAGTGAGAAATACATTGAGCATTTCTCTTTTTTAAAAGATTTATAAAAAAAAAGGCCCCAAAAAGGGGCCTTTTCTTGATTAAAATTAAATAATTTAATTAAAATGCAAATGATACTCTTACTTCAGTTTTTTCAGAAGTTTTGTTAGCAACATTAGCTACACCTGTAGCTTTTGAATTATACGCTGCAACTGTAATTCCACCTGCAGTGTATGCTGCTTGAATACTATCAATCTCTTGATCAGGCGAACCATCTTTCGATGTGCTGTGATTTCCGTAAGATACTGATAAATTTTCATTTATCATGTACGATACTCCTAAGATAGTAGTTTCTAAATCAACTGGGCTTGACGCTGCAGTATCATCTTCATCATTTCTTTGAATACCAACTGATATTGCACCGAAAGAAGCTTTGAAACCAACAGTAGTATGATCAATGTCATTACCATCAGCTTGACTCTCAGTTCCAACACCACCGTAAATCGTAGCACCAGTATCACCGATTGGATATTGAATACCGATTGAGTGAGATGCACCGTTGTCAGTTCCTGTACCAACTCCACCATCATTAGTAGCTGTACCACCAGTTAAGTTATCACTGTAAGAAATACCTACTGAAGCACCTGCAACAGAAACACTGTAAGCAAATCCGTTACCAGAAGCCATACCAGCTTGAACTTCGCCTAAAGGACCATCTGTTGATTCTTCATAAGCAGTTGGTGTGATATCATCAAGTGCAGCTAATCCACCACCAGCATCTGCGTCAGAGTATGTTAATGAACCAGCATCTCCCATATCAATTGTGATTGAAGATGTGTTTGAAGTAGCTCCTGAAGCTGCTAAAGCATGAGATAATGATACTACCCAACCATTATCTAATTCTCCAGAACCAGAAGCAGTGATATCTTGATCCATACCCCAGTTTTGACTTGCATTCGCTGATGCAGTTGTTCCTGAATCAGTACCTGAATAGTCAGAGTATGAAATTGAAGCGGCACCACTTAATGATAACTCACCTGCAAATGCAGAAGTTGCCACTAATGAACCAGCTAGAGCTGTAAGCCCGATTTTTTTTATGTTCATATTTTTCCTTTTTGTTAATTATTATTAATTAATAATGAGAGTTTATTATCAAAAATTTCTATTATGATTTCTTATTTTCTAAGAAATAATGCTTATTTTTTTAAAATGTTGCATAAATGTCACAATTATTATTAGTTTTTATGAAATCATTATATATGATAGTAAATCTTGCCTTTTATGACAATTTTTAATGCAAAATTTAAACTCAGTATTTCATTATTTGTTTTGTTAGCATTTATACTAAGCTCTTGCGGTATTTATAGACCTGTTGATGCAAGAAAAATTCCCCCAAATGCTAAAGACAGAGTAGAAAAAAATATAAGGGAAGGTCGAGGCTATAGGCTTTTTGGTGCCGAAACTAGGGGTGGAACTTTCAATTTTGCAACCTCTAATGCGATGTGGAGAGCTTCAATCGAATTACTAGATTTTACTCCTTTAAGTAATGTTGATTACTCAGGAGGAATAATAATAACTGATTGGTTTTCAGATGAAAAAGCATCTGAAAATGAACAAATAAAAATTACTGTAAAATTTCTCTCTAATGAAATTAGAGCTGATGGTTTAGACGTAATTATCCATAAAAAAATCTGTAACTCAGAAAATATATGCAACACTATGAAAATAGAGTCCGCTATAGAAAATGAGATTAAGTTGGCGATATTAAAAAAAGCTGCAGAACTTGAAGAAAATGCTCCTTTGGTAAATCCAAACTACAAAGTGAAAAAATAAAAATTTTTAAATAACCTTTATATTATGGAAAAATATAATTTTAAGATTATTGAAAATAAATGGCAAAATTATTGGGATACAAACAAATCTTTTGCCACTCAAATAGATTACAATAAGAAAAAATTTTACTGTCTTGAAATGTTTCCTTATCCATCAGGAAAAATTCACATGGGTCATGTCAGAAACTACACTATTGGTGATATTTTAGCACGATTTAAAAAACTACAAGGCTATAATGTTTTACACCCTATGGGATGGGACTCTTTTGGCATGCCGGCAGAAAACGCAGCAAGACAAAACAAATTAGATCCAAAAACCTGGACAGAAAAAAATATTGAAAATATGAAGTATCAATTAAAAAAATTAGGACTTTCAATCGACTGGGATAGAGAAATATCAACTTGTTCAGAAGATTATTACAAACATCAACAAGAATTTTTTTTAGAACTATATGATAAAGGTCTTGTTTATAGAAAAGAAAATTATGTTAATTGGGACCCAGTGGATCAAACTGTTCTTGCAAATGAACAAGTTATAGATGGCAAAGGATGGAGATCAGGTGCACTTGTTGAAAGAAAAAAATTAAATCAATGGTTTTTTAATATTACAAAATTTTCAGAAGAACTATTAAGTGGATTAGATGATCTTAAAGAATGGCCTAATAAAGTTAAGATTATGCAAAAAAATTGGATTGGAAAATCTTTTGGATGTGAGATTAAATTTAAGATTGAAAATTCAGACATCATTAATGAGATAGAATGTTATACTACAAGGCCAGATACGCTATTTGGAATGTCTTTTTTAGCACTCTCAATTGACCATCCAATTGCGAAATACTATGAGCAAAATGATGATTTTTTAAAATTTAAAGATGCTTGCTCAAAGACCGGCACAACAGAAGAATCTTTAGCAAATGCAGAAAAAATTGGCTTTAAAACTGATCTATTGGCCATAAATCCACTTGATCAGAATATAAAGGTGCCAGTTTATTTTGCTAACTTTGTGCTAATGGATTATGGATTAGGGGCTGTCTTTGGCTGTCCAGCGCATGATCAACGAGATTTAGATTTTGCAATAAAATATAATCTAAAAATTACAACTGTAGTAACTCCACATATTAACAATCAAGATTTCCTTGTAACAGATAAAGCTTACACCGACTCTGGATATATTTTTAATTCATCTTTCTTGAATGGTTTAAAATGCCCAGATGAGTCTATTGAGCAAACTATAGATTATTTAGAAAAAAATAAATTAGGTAAAAAAAAAATTAATTTCAGACTTAAAGATTGGGGAATATCTCGTCAAAGATATTGGGGGTGCCCCATACCAATCATCTATGATGAAAATAACCAGCCACACAAAATTCCAAAAGAATTATTACCTGTAAGACTTCCTGAAATAAAAGAACTTCAAGACACTGGTAATCCACTAGATAATATTAAAGATTGGAAAGAAATTAATATTGCTGGAAAAAAGTATTTTAGAGAAACTGACACACTTGATACTTTTGTCGACTCTTCATGGTATTTTTTAAGATTCTGTTCCCCAAAAAAAGAAGATTATGGTTTTGATTTCGAAGATATAAAATATTGGATGCCAGTCGATCAATACATAGGGGGAGTTGAACATGCAATATTGCATTTATTATATTCCAGATTTTTTACAAAAGCACTTTCATATAAAAATGAAAAAATAAATATAGGGGAACCATTTAAAGGGCTTTTTACTCAAGGCATGGTTTGTCACGAAACATACAAAGATTCAAACAATAACTGGGTTAGTCCAGAAGAAATTATTGAACTAAATGGAAAAAAATTTTTAAAAAAAGACCCTTTGCAAGAAATAACAATTGGACCATCGGAGTCTATGTCAAAATCAAAAAAGAATACAATAGATCCAGAAAAAATTATTCAAGATTATGGAGCAGACTCTGTTCGACTATTTATAATTTCTGACAGTCCGCCTGAAAAAGATGTGCAATGGTCTGAAGAGGGAATATCAGCTTCATTCAAGTTTATACAAAAACTATGGAATCTAAATTTGTTAATTTTAAAAGAAATAAAACTAAATCATCCAACAAACTTTGGAAATGAATTAGAAAAAATAACAAATTTATTTGTAGATAATGTTACAAATAATTTAACAAATTTTAGTTATAATAAAATTGTAGCCAATTTTCATGAACTATATTCAAGTTTAATAAAAGAATTAAATCATCAATATACAAAATCTTCTTTGATTGAAAATTATTCAAAAATATTGATTGCAATGAGCCCTGTAATTCCACATTTTACTAGTGAATGTCTTTTCATTTTAAAAAAGGACAATAAATACGAATGGCCAATAATCAAAAAAGAATTATTGGTTGAAAATTGCATAAATTTTGTTGTTCAAATCAATGGGAAAAAAAGAGGAGTGATAAACTCAAAAAGAGATATAACAGAAAAAGATTTATTTCACATAATTGAGGAAGAACCATCTATAAAAAAATATATTGAAAATAAAGAGATAAAGAAAAGAATATTTATACCAAATAGATTAATAAATATCATAATATAAGCCCATGTTAAAAAAAATTATCTTAATTGTGTTTTGCCTAAATTTTTTACAAGGCTGTGGTTTCACACCTATGTATTCTACAAATAATCAATTTAAAATAAATATTGAAAAGATTGATTTTTCAGGTGACTGGGAATTAAATAATTTTATCGAAGATTCTTTAAAAAGATACAAAACAAACGAAGGGATAAAATATACTTTAAAAATCAATACGATTTATACTAAAAATATAGCCACAAAGGACAGTGCAGGCAATACAGATACTTATCAAATTAACATTGATACTAATATAAATGTTACAACAACTGATTTAAATAAAAACTTTTTTTTTAAAGAAAAATATACAATGGAAAATTTTTCAGATGAGCTAAGCCAAAAAAATTATGAAAGGTCAAATAAAATAAATATAGCTAATTCAATCATAAATAAATTAATGATGCAAATGTCATTTTTGAAATGATCATTAAAGAATTTGAATTAAATAAGATTAACCCAAATAATTATTTCTTTTATTTATTATATGGCAAGAATGAGGGGTTAAAAAAACAAATAATAAATAAAATCATTTCACTAAATAAAAACTTAGAAATAAAAAAATTTGAGGAAAAAGAAATTTTAGATAATCAAGAATTATTTATAAATGAAATTTTATCTGGTTCACTCTTTGTTAAAGAAAAGATCATTATAATTAATCGTACCACTGATAAGATTTTAAAAATTTTGCTAGAAATTTATGATAGAAAAATAAAAGATATAACAATTATAATTGACTCTGATAACTTGGATAAAAAATCAAAATTAAGAAGTTTTTTTGAAAAAGAAAAAGAGTTCATATGTATTCCTGTATACCCTGACACTGATCAAACTTTATCAATTTTAACCAGTAAATTTTTTAGAGAAAAAAAAATTTCTATATCTCAGTCGAATATAAATTTAATAATTAATAAATGTAATGGTGATAGAGAATTTTTACAAAATGAATTAAATAAAATTGAATTATTTTTATATAAAAAAAAAAATATTGAAACTTATGAGTTGTCAAAGTTAATAAATCTAATAGAAAACCATAGTATTTCTGAGCTAATTGACAATTGTTTAATTAAAAACTTAAAAAAAACGTCTCTAATTATTAATGAAAACAATTTCAATTATGAGGACTGCATAATAATTATCAGAACTTTTTTGGCAAAAACGAAAAGATTACTTAAATTAGCTAATAACTACAAAAAAAATAATAGTTTAGAAATGACTATTTCAGAGGCCAAACCACCTATTTTTTGGAAAGAAAAAGATACAGTCAAGCTACAGCTCCAAAAGTGGAAACCAGAAAATCTTAAGAAATTAATATCAAATATCTCTCATGTAGAATTGGATTTAAAAAAGAATTCTCAGTCTTCTCTAAATATTTTATTGAATTTTATATTTGAAGAAATTTCTCCTAAGACTTAATAATTATTTTTAATTATATCGATTATTTTATTTAATTGATCTAATTCTTTATATTCAATTATTATCTGTCCTTTATTATTTTTTTTATTTTTAATTAAAACATTCAGTCCTATTTTGTTAGTAATAGAGTCTTCAAGGTAGCTTAAATTTGGATCTTTCTGTTTAGAGTAGTTAGTTTTTTTTTTAAATATTTTAACAAATGACTCAGCTTGTCTAACTGAGAGTTTTTTGTCTACAATTTTATTTGCAACAAAACTAGCATTGTCTAAACCAACTAAAATTTTTGCATGTCCACTGGTAAGTTTTTTATCTTC
>Ga0181597_10006084_pt1 | contig 11364 bp, 16 predicted proteins | sample 041ome_5_FD_148647 | JGI IMG/M metagenome (GOLD analysis project Ga0181597, IMG submission 148647) | Coastal salt marsh microbial communities from the Groves Creek Marsh, Skidaway Island, Georgia - 041403US metaG (spades assembly) | ecosystem: Environmental > Aquatic > Marine > Intertidal zone... | reverse complement strand
ACAAGCTCCACAGCAAATACATTTCTTTTCATCTACTTCTAGTGAGGCCTTTCCATTAACCATTGCAGGTCTAATCGCTGCAACAGGACATCTAGCTACAACAGATGGTCTCTCACATACGTTAGAAACTAGGTCATGATTAATTTTAGGTGGTTTGGTATGTTGTATATTAATTGCAATATCACCTTGACCACCACAGTTTATTTGACAACATGATGTAGTCATGTGGACCCTGTTTGGCATCTCATTATTTTTAAATTCATCTATTAACTCATCCATCATTGCCTTTACAACACCAGATGCATCTGTTCCTGGGATATCACAATGCAACCATCCTTGAGTATGAGATATCATTGCGACACTATTTTTAGTTCCACCAACAATGAAGCCTTCTTTTTCTAGTGCTTCAATTAATGGTTCAACTTTTTCTGAGTCTTTGACCATGTACTCAATGTTGCTTCTTATTGTGAATCTTACAAACCCATCTGCATATTTATCACCAATATCACAAAGTGTTCTTAGGGTAAATACATCTAAAATTCTCTGAGTTCCTGCTCTAATTGTCCAGATTTCATCACCACTCTCTGCCTTATGTCTTAATACTCCAGGCTTAGGGTGATCATGCCATTTCCATTGTCCAAAATTTTTTCGCATTGTTGGATGCATGTACTGAAATCCATCAGGAGCACCAGTCTCTATAGGTGATCTTTGTTTTTTTTGTTCTGTCATAATTACTCTTCTCTTTTAAGCAGTGTCTTTCTTAGCGTCTGCACGTTCATACCATTTAACTGCTTCATCATCCCAATCATCTGTTCTTACATAACTTGACTCTCTTGGGTTTGCAATCATATTTGGCTCAACTTCTACACCAATCCCTTCTAAGAAATTTACTAAACCAATTCTTTCGATCATCTCACCGCATCTTTCATGTTCCAGCGCATTATCTGCCCAGAAATCAATCGTTTCCTCTGCAATTTCAACTAGTCTATCCCAGTCTTCTTCAGATTCTAGTTTCATGAATGGAACTATTACCGTCCCCATTAAGTCGCCAATCTTAAGTGTTCTTTTGCCGCCAATAAGAATTGTTGCCCCTTTATCATCACCTGGATGTAAAGCTTTTGGCACCACGTTAAGACAATGCATACATTTTACACAATTCTGGTTATCGATTGTGACAGAATCATCGTCATTGAGAGATATTGCATTAGTTGGGCAACGTGTAACTATATTATCAATTACATATTTTCTACCCTTTAATCCAACATATGCTTTGAACTCTTCTTGATCTACTTTTATGTCATCTCTCCAAGTTCCTATGACAGACATATCTGCTCTTTCTATAGAGTTCATGCAATCATTAGCACATCCTGATACTTTAAATTTGAATTTATATGGCAATGCAGGTCTATGCATATCGTCAATAAAATTATTTACTAATAATCTATGAGCTTTGTGTTCATTAACATTAGACATTTCGCATCTTCCAGCACCTACGCATGACATTGCTGTTCTCACGCATGGACCAGCACCACCTAAATCCCACCCTTTTTCATTGATATCGTCGAAAAAGTGTTGCGTAGAATCAGTAGTTGACCCAATAAACATAATGTTGCCAGTTTGACCATGGAAAGTGACTAAACCAGAGCCATGTTTCTCCCAAGAATCTGCTAGGTCTCGTAGTGATTGTGTAGTATAAAAATTACCTGCTGGAGGCTGAACTCTTAAAGTATGGAATTCTTTTGACTTTGGAAATGCATCTCCAACTTCAGAAAATCTTGGAATGATACCGCCACCATATCCATATACACTTACTGTTCCACCTTTCCAGTATCCTTTTCTTGTTTCGTATGAATGTTCTAATTGACCTAATAAATCATTGGTCATTTCATTAATTCTTGTTTCTGGATGCGTATCTCTTAATCTTTTGATTCCACTAATGAAACTAGGCCATGGCCCGTTTTCTAGCTCATCTAACATAGGTGTATCGTGCTTTTTCAATTATAACTCCCCAACTCTGATATATATCTTTATTATATTATCATTATTTTCTAATATAAGTCTATGGCTAAACAATATAGCATTGATAATAAATGCTTTACAAGTAATAAATATGAATAAATTCTGATGAATATACTCTTAAATACTAAAGAAGATTATAAACGCTGGAAAGATAAAAAACTAGAGTCATTTACTAGAAATATCGATCATCTAACAGTCCATATTTCTAATCCGAACAGTGTGAGCAAGCCTGAAAAAAATAAGGTAATTAGCCTTTTGAGAAGTAATAACCTAGCTTTTTTCAATATTGATAATATTAGTTATAAAGATAAATCATCCATCAAAAGATTTGCCTTTCAAATTGGACTAGGTGATTATGAATTAGATTCAAGATCGGATGATGATGGCCTCACAGAGATAAAAGAACATAAGCATAACGATAAAATATCTGAGTATATTCCATACACTGCTAAAGAGCTAAATTGGCACACAGATGGCTACTATAATACTAAAGATAACTCCATTTTATCATGGTTATTATTCTGTAACACACAATCCGAAAAAGGCGGAGTTAACAAATATTTAGATCATGAAATCTCATATATTTTGTTTAACGATATTAGTAATAAAATAAAAGATCTAATGTTAGAAAACACTTGCTGTATCCCAGAAAATCGAATGACTAAAAGGAAGGAGGTTCTTAATCCAGTTTATATGTTTAATGATGAGAAATTGCATATGAAGTTTAGTATGAGAAAAAAAAATATTATTTGGAATGATGCTAGTCTGAAAGCGATCAATATCCTAAAAAGTATTATAGAAAATTCATCTGAGTATCACATCACTAAAAAATTTGCTGAAGGAGAAGGTGTAATAACAAATAATGTTATTCATAAGCGTACAGCATTTACAAATTCAGAAAATAAGAATAGGCTCTTATATAGATTAAGATCCAAAAAAAGAGTAATTGAGTAATGTTGTACCTAAGCAGTTTATTGATAGAAGAGAAACAAATTGAAACATTTGATGAATTATTAGAAGTCATTAAACAACGAGCAAAAGATGGAGAGATCTTTTTTAGGATTGATCTCAAACCTCCGTTTCCTGACACGCCAGAAAACTGGGAAGATAGGGTAGAATCAGCCTTTAACAGTTACATAGAATAATAATGTGGGAAGAAGAAGAACAAGTTCAGCTCAATGATACATCTAAAATGATAGATGTAACTTTTAAAATAGATTGCAAAACATTACCCTATGATCATGCTTATGCCTTATCTAATGAAATAACAAGAAATATGCCTTGGCTCTTAGAGGATAATTTAACTGGCATACACACACTTCATGGACCAGAGTCTGGTAATGGCTGGGTAAGATCAGAAAAAGAAGAAATCTTTTTATCCAAAAGGACACGTTTAGTTCTTAGAATTCCAAGGGTTAATATTGAAAAAGCTAAAGAGCTGGAGAATGTTTCTGTGAACGTATTGGGCAATACCATTAAAATTGGTAAATCTAACACTAAAGCTTTTCTTGTTGTCAGAGACTTAATTAGCAGGTTTGTGTTATGTGATAAGAATGAAACTGAAGAAGACTTTCTTTTAGGTGTAAAAAAAGAATTATTTTCTCATGGGGTCATGATAAAAAAGGCAATATGTGGCAAAGAAAAATCTTTCACAATAAATGGTAAAAATAGATTTACCCGCAGCCTGATGATTGCCGATCTAAGTAAAGAAAACTCTGTTTTACTCCAGGATACTGGTGTAGGCAGTGGCAGAATATTTGGATGTGGTATTTTTCTACCTCATAAATCAATTGATGCAGTTTCTGGTTTCAAAGAAGACTAAATGATTCTTAAAATCCATATAGACATATACTGATTAGTATATTAGAATTTTCACATATACAAATTAGGTTAGATGGAGTTTTAAATGAAAGTTGAACTAAATGGTATGCAAATTGAGACAACTGAGACTGGATTTCTAATCAATCTTGAAGATTGGAATGAAGATATTGCTAAGGTAATTGCGGCACAAGAGGAAATTGAATTAACTGACAGGCATTGGGATGTCATTAATTATTTGAGAGATGAATTTATCAATAATAAAGAGAATCAACCTAATACACGAAATATGGTCAAAGATATCGGTAAAATTTGGGGTGAGAAAATTGATACTAAAACATTATTTGATTTATTCCCTGGCAATCCAAGCAAACAAGCTGGTAGAATAGGTGGCTTACCAGAAAGTAGGAGAAAGGGTGGATACTAATGAGTAATATGAAAAAACTTGAAGAAGAGAGAAAAACTATAATTACTAAAATGCTTAAAATTCAGAAAGAATTTATGGAGCTAGAAAGAAAGGATGGTGTTACAGAAAAAGATATACATCTTAATCCGACTGGAATAGTAAAAGAATATAAAGAAGAGCATGAAAAACTAGCAAATAGATTAGTTGATATAGCTCATGAACTTAAGGGGTCAATTAGAACATAATGAATAATGATTATTTTCAAAAAGTAAGCGAATTAGAGGAAATGAATGTTTCCGATGATTATATAATTGGTTGGCAAGAAGGCTATCAGCATGCTCCAAAACTAGAAGAACAAAGATTGACAGATGCGTATGAAGCTGGATATGAAGACGGAGAAAATAACAATATAGAAAAGGCGGAAAACTTTAAGAAGTAACTATTTGGTTAGCGAGTTATACACATCTATAATTTTCTTGCATATTTCCACCGCATCAATATCTACAATCTGATCCATAACCCATTTATTAGTTTGACTTGATCCCATGGCATCCTGAATTTTTTTTGCAAGGTGACGATATATAGAATAGTTTGAGCCGCCGTTTGTAAATTCATAGTTTGAGTACTCTTCTGATCTTAAATTCAAAGTATTAATATAACCTTTTTTGTAATCTCCAATGCCAAATAAGTCCTCGCAATTTTCCTGCATTATTCTAGAAGACTGTTTGCCTAATATATTCATAACCGCCATTCTATAATCATCTTTTCTTTTATCTAAAAATAGAAGCCTATCTACAAGATGGACTTGGAAAGACATAAACTCAACAATAACAGCTATACGTTGATGATCGGATGAATAATCAAAATCTTCTCCATGAAGATTACGAGCTTTATCTAAAGATAACTTCCAAGAAATATAAGACAAAGCACTTGCAATGTCTTCGCTAGTTTTCTGACGCTTTACCGTTTTTGACCAATTACTTTTAATTCTAATAGCCATATTAATTATCTTCTATATATTTAGGTTGTATTTTATACTATACACTCAACTATTAAGAATATAAATGTAGAGGTAATATCAATTGGGTATTGAGATCAACAAAAGATTAATAGAAGTCAAACCTGGAAGTTTCATTTATGAATTCCAAAATAGCTTATCCAGTGATGAATGTAAGAATATTATAAATAGATTTGAAGAGTCTACAGATGACCATTACCAAGGAAGAGTAGGTCAAAATTTTACTGAAAACCTAGATGTTAAGAAGTCAACAGATATGGTGATAAGTGGCAAAGACAAATGGAAGGATGCAGATGAATTATTTTTTACTAGTTTATCTAAAGCTCTGAGTACTGTTAAAAAAGAATTTGATTTTTTTTCTGGGCCTTTTAAAGATATTGGTTATGCTGTTCAACGAACTAAACCAGGTGAGTATTTTCATTGGCATATTGATAGCGGAAGTCATCAATTTAGTGATAGACAATTAGTAGCAATTTGGTATTTGAATGATGTTGAAGGACCTGGTGGAGAAACTGAGTTCTTAAATCAAGACGTTAAAGTAAAACCTGAAGCTGGTAAACTTATATTGTTTCCACCATTTTGGACTCATGAGCATCGTGGTGTTACACTTCAAAAGGGAATAAAATATATAGCAACTACATGGATTGTATTTAAATAATGACATCAAAAAAAGCTTTAACAACTCAAGATCATATGAAATCTGTTATTCAAAGAATAGCTACAGGTCCAGATCTTAGTAAAAATATTTCTAGAGAAGAGGCAAAGACTGCAATGTCAGCAATCTTAAATGGAGATATAAGTGATGTGCGATCTGCAATATTTTTGATAGCACTCAGAATGAAAAGAGAGACTACTGATGAAAATCTAGGAGTTCATGATGCAATGATTGAGTCTGTTGAGAGTATTAATTTATCATTAGAGAATCTAGTGAATATTGCAGATCCATATGATGGTTTCACTAGAAACATTCCCTCTTCTGCATTTATGTTACCTGTTTTAGCTGAGTTAGGCATACCTGCAATTTCACAAGGTGTAGAAACTGTGGGTCCTAAATTTGGATGTACACATCATGCTATATTTAAGCATCATGGTTTAAAGGTTAACGCATCATTAGATGAAGTCGCAGAAAGGTTAGAAAATAAAAAAATAGGATGGGGATATGTTGACCAAAAAGTTTTTTCTCCAAAATTGAATAGACTAATGGCTTTGAGAACAGAAATAATCAAAAGACCTGTTGTAACCACGATAGAGGTCTTAGCCAATCCTTTAATCTCTAAAAAAAATCATTTTATTACTGGTTATGTTCATAAGCCTTATCCGCCGATATATTTAAACTTAGCCAGAAATGCTAAATTTGACACTGCTGCAGTGATACGAGGAACAGAAGGCGGAGTTATTCCATCTCTGAGGCAAAAATCAAATGTCCATTTTTATACTAAAGTAAATAATGAAGATGAGTTATTAGAAATAAATCCAGAAGATGATTTAAAAATTAAACAAGACGTTAGAGCTGTCGTCATTCCAGAGAAAATAATAAAAACTAATACTCATGATAAAATTGAAACAAAAGTTAATCCAGCTGAGCTAGCTAATGAATCATTAAAACTTGGTTTAAAAGCATTATCAGGTGAAGAGGGAGCAATGGCTGATTGTATATTATATGGAGCTTCAATTATATTAAATCATATTACTGGCAACGGTATCAGAGAATCTTCTGATGAAGTTAAAAAAGTTTTAAAATCAGGTAGCGCTCTAAAGCGTTTTGTATAATATGTCGAAAATTAAACTCATCAATGTAAATGACATTAAAAATGATGATATGTTGCAAGTTACTATCGATGGCGAAAATTATTTGGTTGCCAAAATAAATGATAGATTGTTTGTTACATCAGACATGTGCACGCATGAGGATGCAGAATTAACTATGGGATGTCTTAAAGGCGCAACAGTAAAGTGTCCCCTTCATGGGAGTTATTTTGATTTAACATCTGGTTTAGCATTGAATGAACCTGCTGAAGACCCCATAAGGATCTATAAAACAATAATTGAAAATAACCATCTTTATATAGATGAATAGTATACTTAAAGATAGCGATGGCTTTTTGCTAGATCCATCTGAGTGGAATCAAGAGGTTGCCAAAACTATGGCAAAAGAATTTAATAGTCCACTTAATCAAGATCATTGGATCGTAATCACATACATAAGAGATTACTTTGACCAATATCAAAAAGTTCCAGAATTAAGACATCTCTTGAAAGATTTTAAAATTAGTTATGGAATAGAAAAATCAACTAGAAGATATATTTATGAGTTATTTCCCTATGGCTATGGTCAGCAAGCATGTAAAATTGCTGGAATGAGGCAACCAAAAAAACTTTGGCTAGATATGTAATGATTATGAATGTTGCAAATAAAATTGACTGGTCCTGCAAACATACTTGGAATCAATCAGCTGTAAACACGCTATGGTGTTTACTAGGTTGTAGTTTTGGTGACATAGGAACTATATATTATTTTCAATATCATAATATTTTATGGTCAACATCATCAATAATGTTGCTAGCTATGTTTAATGGAATACTAGCAAGTATTATTTTAGAAACAATAATTTTACTAAAACAAATGAAAATAAAAGATGCACTAAAAACTGCTTTGGGTATGAGTTTAATTTCAATGATTAGTATGGAGTTTGCAATGAACTTAGTTGATTATTTAGTTACAGGAGGAGCAAAAATAACCATTACTGTATTACCATTAATGTTAATCGCTGGCTTTTTGACACCATGGCCTTATAATTATTGGAGATTAAAAAAGTATGGTGTTGGCTGCTGTGGTTAGTTAAGATCTGCAGTCATAATCTTTGTGATTGCATTCTCAAGATTAGATTTAAACCTATCGATTAAGTTCCTAAAATAAGATTCAAAAATAACTATTGGAATCGCAACTGAAAGGCCTGCTGCGGTCGTCAACAAGGCTTCCCATATACCACCAGAGAGGATTGATGGGTCAACATTTTTCCCCGCAACTTCCATTTGTTGAAATGCCTCAATCATTCCAAAAACAGTCCCTAATAAACCCAATAAAGGGGCAATTGCCGCAATTACCTGAAGGCTGTTTAGCTTAGAACTATAATATGTAATCCTTTCATCTGATAATCTAGCAATTTCTTCCCTTATATCATTATCAAGTTTAACTGTCGGTTTTTTGTGTTTAAGAAGTTGATACATTGTAAACGCCACGACTTCTGTCTGTGGATCATCAGCTTTGTTAATTTTTTCGTAAGCTTCATCTTGTTTCTTTAAAAGCCATAAACTTATACTTTCATTTAGATTTTCATTATTAAAGAAGTTAACTTTATAAAATATATGTAACTTATAAAAGATGACTGCAGTGGCATATATTGACAGTATAATTAGAATATACACAACAGGTCCGCCAAGTGTTAATAGTGCATTAAAATCCATAATTAAAAATCCTCAAAGGTATATTCTAGTTGATTTAAATTTAATATCATTAGATAAATCAATTAATTGCTGCCTCTTCTTTATATCTAAAGAGGCAGCAAAGTTGAAGTCGTAAGATTTAATTAAAAATCATAGATTAATGAACCCCAAAAACTTCTTCCTGGCTCATCAACACGATCAGCAGTAGAATCTATAGAGTTTGTGCTATTTAAATGAGTCGCATATCTTTTGTCAGTTAAATTGCTCACGCCCATACTGAATCTAATATTCGGTGTTGGCTCAAAACCAGCATATATATCATACACTGTGTATCCTCCAGTCCTTCCGCTATCTAAAACTCTTGAATCAAAATTATCCTGAGTATCAGCAAAATTTGCTCTTATACCATAGTTAATTGAACCAGTTTGATATTCTAGTGAAATATCCCCTGATAAAGGCATTATCTGAGGTAAAGGTCTATTTTGCGTATCATCATCTCCATGCGTATAATTTAGATTAAGTGTAGTTTTAACATTAGAAGTAATATTTTTTCTTGCTGTTAACTCATAACCCCAAATTGTAGCATCTACATTCTTATAGACTCTTGCATCATTAACAGTGTTATCGTATGTTCCATCAGAAACTCTGTAGGTTGTAATATAATCACTAACATCATTGTAATATATTGAACCATTTACATGACTACCCATAAACATATTTTCGAACCCAAGCTCAAAAGTTGTATGTATCTCAGAATCTAGATTTGGGTTACCAACATGTCTAAGTCTATATTTAGCCCCACCCATGTTAGTCATAGAAGTTTTGGCATTAAACAATTCTGTGGCATCTGGTGTTCTTTCATTTCTGCTTAAAGAAATATAAGCGCTAGACATTTGCCCATAGTTCTTCTTGAGCCTTAAGAAACCACTATAATTATTGAAGTCTCTTTTGCCAGCTGTAACAGTACCGGTGTAGTGAGCTGTGTACAATGTGTTTGCTGGAACCTGTAGCATATTACTACCAAAATCATCAGTTGCGCGCGTAGCATTAGTCTCTACTCTGTCAAGTCTAAGGCCATAATATACTGTTGTTTGATCAGAAACTTTAGTGTCATTTTCTAAGAAAAATCCAAGTTTAGATATTTCTGCTCCAGGCCACATATACATTAGATTCATTAGCATTCCACTCATGGTCATGCTTTGTTCTGCATCTCTAGTATTATGTTCATAATCTACACCTACCTTCATGCCACTATCCATGGCACCAATTACTCTCCACCCATAAGTATCAGAAGCAGCTGGCGTCTTCATCGAATTGGTAGTTCTCATCGTATAGTTATCCATTAAATGATCCATGTCAGAATTATGTAATTCAACTTTCATTGAAGAAAACGGACCAAATGGTGTTACGCGATGGTATTTTAAATTGTAGATATCAGTATAACTATATGCTATGTCCATAGGTAACCCAGCAAACCCAATATTTTCTTGAGAGTTATTGGTATACGTGAATTCAAGCTTTGAACCATCATCCAATCTTTTGCCTAAGATTGTTGCATAATTACTAGTCTCATATTCTGTGAGCGGCTTTAAGCCTGTCCCTGTCTCATAATTACCTGCCTCAGAATAAGATCCATTGATTCTAAAGTAAGCTTGACCTAAACCTAAAGTAAAGTCACCTAAAGTAGTTTTACCTTCGGCATTTGAGTCAAATGTTTGCCCAATTTTTAATTTATAGCCTTTCGATTGAGCTTTATCACCTTTAGATAATCTAGTTTGAGCAAGTGGTTCTGTAATACGCTCATATCTTACAACCCCTCCAGGACCACCGGCGCCATAGATGACAGATTGAGACCCTTTAATTACAGTAATAGAATCATAGTTCTCAATATTTACATATGTAGACGCAGGATCCATTTTAGATGAACAAGCTCCATAAACTATAGCACCATCAATAGAGGAATTAAGTCTTTGATCACTTTGCCCTCTAATAACAGGATCAAGTCCATGCCCACCTCTTCTAATTGTGTTAATACCATTAATGGATCTTAAAAGATCTCCACCATCAATGGCGTTTTTAGTATTTATGTCTTCTATAGCTTGACTAGTTAAGTCCTGTGTACTTAAAACTGGTGCAGATATTTGTATATCTGTTAAATCTTCTGCATGAAGATTAGTTATAAATAATATTGCTATAAAGAAAATGTTCTTATTTATATTCATAGTTCCTCCACTATAAATTAGTTAAATTTAATTAAAGTATTTTAAATATAACTATGCGGAGGTGATCGGGATGAATAATGAAATGATTTTATTTGATGTATGACTTCTTGTTTATCTTGATAATCTATAAAAGATACATTAACAATAAAAATATTTGGATCAGTAGAATTAGTTACAATATCAAAAAAATATGAACAATGATCACATACTATAACTGTATTATTAATAGGTTGATCATTATGAAACGTACAGATAAGGGAATCGTCATGATTAAGATTTGGCAATGCTACAACAGCAACAGGGAATGTTCCTACACAAATCAGTAAGATAAATAAATTATAATACTTCCTAAAAATCTTCATAAAACCCCTTACGAAAGATGGTACATGATTATATATTTTATGTCTAGACTAACAACTTGGATAAAAAGGTTTGAG
>Ga0181597_10006076_pt1 | contig 11374 bp, 8 predicted proteins | sample 041ome_5_FD_148647 | JGI IMG/M metagenome (GOLD analysis project Ga0181597, IMG submission 148647) | Coastal salt marsh microbial communities from the Groves Creek Marsh, Skidaway Island, Georgia - 041403US metaG (spades assembly) | ecosystem: Environmental > Aquatic > Marine > Intertidal zone >... | reverse complement strand
ACGCGCGCGAGAGAAAAGGGGATTGAACTGCAGAAGAGAGCGAGAGACAGAAGAGAGAAGAAAAAAATATTCCAAAAAGGAGCGAAAGTGTTTAGGGTTTATTTGTTACCCTAAATACTGGCGACAAAAAGCAAACACCAAAATCTTCTTCTTCAGAGAAGAACGAGGACGCGAAAGGCTTCGTTCTTCTCTTTGTACATCTCTCGTGGTCTTCTTCTTACAAGACGAGGAAAAGAGGAAAACCACCGGCTGAAATAACGATGAAATGACGAGATGAAAGCGTCGTCAATGTCGATATCGTTTGCTTTTTCTGAGCGCTCTTCCCCCTCGGTTCTTCTTCTTTATTTCTGGAGAAGAGGAGGAGGAAAAGAGAGAAGGATTCGAACGAACGCGCATCGCCCGCAAAAGATGAGAAGAATTTCGAATACGATGACGACGACGACTTCGTCTTCTTCGTGCGAAGACGAAAAGGAGGAAAAGGGGGAAAAGAGCTCGGAGAGCAGTTTTAGGAAAAAGAAAAGGAGGGCGAACAAAACGAAGGGACCGCACGCGGCGACGAGAGAGGAAAAGAAAGCCGGCAAATTTGCCAGAGAATATGTCGCTGGTGCGAGTCACGGTAGTGCTGATGGGAAGAGTGCGAAGAGAGACGACGATATCGCGTTCGCGTTGGACACACACAACCGAAGGATTTTATACGTGGCCAGACGGACGAGCGATATACAAAGTTCCACGTTCAACTTAATATGCGGGTTAAGAGAACTCGCGTTTGAAGCGAAGGAGAGTGGACGGGAAAAGAGGAACTACGGGGACGCGAAGTGCAGAGAGAGGATGTTCGTCGTGCGTAAAGGCGGTGGTCGCGAGGACGATACGCGTTGTTTGGAAGAAGAGGCGGAGAAGAAAACGAAGGTTTTGACGTTGTCTGAATTTGATCGAGCGGTTGTGAAAGTTGGTCACTCTAAGGTGTGCGTCATACAGGAGGAAGAGATGGAGGAGGTGGAAAACGAAAATGACGACGAGGGAAGAGAAGGCGTTGGATACGAGTGCGTGGACGTGACGGAGTTTAGCGAAAGAGCGTTGATGCGAGGCAAACTTAGAATGATTGAAGATGAGTTCGGGAGAGCGGAAGAAGCACAAAATTCTTCGTATCCAAGCGACGCGGATGCGTTCTTCGTTCGATTTTCCTCGAATTCAAACAGAAGCCAAGAAGAATCGAAAGGAGAGGAAGAAGAGGAAAAAGAAGAGCGCTTCGAGCGCGCCTCTCACAGAAACGTCGTCGCCGCGCTTCGAGACGACGCGACCGGTAAAATCATATCCTTGGCTAAAAACACAAACGGAGGAAACAAAATCTTGCACGCTGAGATGAACTTGCTCTTGAACCACGAGAAAACCAGGACGAAGAAAACGCTCCTCGTCACTTTGCAGTGCTGCCGAATGTGCGCGGCGTTATCGCAGCGCTACGCAAACGAGTTGAGCGAAGTTGTTTATTTACGCGCGGATACAGGTCCGTTGGCGAAAATGACCGCGCTGCAAATCTGCGAGGAAGGAAAGCTGCGCGAGAGAAAACACGCAGAGTGAAATAGAATTTGATGAATTGTTATAAAGGCGCGAGCGCTTTACTCGTATTGTGTAGGTATTGAAGTCCTTCTCTTTGCCTCATAAGAAACCATGCTCCTGCGCGTGAATCATCATCGCGCCATCGATATTAAAAACAAGAAGGACGATGATTTCAAAAAGAAACCGAGCAAAAAAGCTCTCGTCGTAAAAGGCTTTCGTTTTGGTGCGTCTCGTTCTTTTTCTTCCTTAAACTCGTCGTCATCGCGCGCATCCGATTTATCCACTTTTAGGGAAACTTGCGCGGAAGAGGATGACGATCGAAGAAGAAGAAGACAAAAGAGAACAAAAACCACGAACTCTTTCCTCCTCTTCGTGAACGCAATGTTCTTAAACGCAGAACCCGCATTTGCGAGAGAGATTTTAACCGCCACGGGTGAAGTCTTCCAAGGCGGGCCGACGGCGCCGGAAGGATTCGATTCCGGGGCGAACTTTGTGGTTGTTTTCGTGACTGTGCTTCTCGCTGGGTACGGGATGGTGACGTCGTTTGAAAATCAAGCGGAAACGACGGAAGCGGCGACGTTAGATCGAGTGAGTAAGCAGAAGGAGTACATGGAGAAGTACGCGGGGAAGAGTGGGCGTTTGGGGATGGTTTCTTCGTCGATAATGAGCGATGATGGTGATGACGACACGAAGAGCGAGGAGGATGGGGCGAAAGTTTTGGAGGCGCGAGGATGCGTCGGCGTGGTAAAGGTCCTCTCCGAAGAGACGTGCAGAGAGCTGTTGGAACACATCAACTCCGCAATCGCGAAAGATTCCGAGGACAGAACCAACCCAAACTTTGGAAACGTGTATTCGCGGAAAAATAGGTTTGATTACAAGTTGGATTTGAAACAGCCGACGGTGCGCAAAGCGGTCAAGGAGGCGAGCGCGAATTTGAGACAGATCCTCGCGAAAACGTGCGGGAATAGAAAGATAGGCGGGACGAGTTCCGACGAAAACCAAATTGAACTTCTAGAACTCGCCGCTTTAGTCTCGGATCCGCAAAGTTCCAGACAACCGGTTCACCCGGATACGAACTACCGCCAAAACCTCTGCGCCGTGACCACCTTCATCGCCTTGCAAGACGTCTCCGAAGCCATGGGTCCTACCTTATTCATCCCGGAAACGAACACGTTAGAGGCGCACAAATCTTTCCAAGAGAACTTAGAACTCGGAGGTCCAACCTTGTTAAAACCAAACGTCAAAGCGTTGCTTAAAACCGGCGATGGTTCCGTCTTTGACTCGCGACTGTTACACTGCGGTACCGAAAACGTCAGCGAGAGTAGACGGGTGTTGTTTTACATCACCTACGGGCCCAAAAACGCCGAGAATCCAAACCGAGGGTTCAGCACTATTCGAGAGGAATTTCGGGGGAGGTACACTTTAGAGGACGTGTGCGCGTAATATAGACGTTTAGCAGAGAGAAAGAGAGAGTTGTGATTTGTAGTATATAGATTTGAGCTTCGCGTCGCTCGATTTTTCCTCCTCACAAGTTTGCACCATGCGTTCGCCTTTAAAGACGAATACCAACAAGAATAAAAAGTTTCTCGCAAAGTCACCACCATTACCACCACCAGGTGTGCGTCACGACGACGACAAAAGTAGTATCAATAAACAACCTCTCTCCTCGGTCGAATTGAGGTACTTAGACTACTTGAAACGCGAGCTACGCGTCGATTTGCGCGGGTGTACGATTGGATACTTTCGAAACAGAAACGGAGGAACCGTTTTCGGCGGCGGCAATGAAAGCACCACGAGTCAGTCTTCGAGATACTACCGAGGGTGCGTGGCGACGGAGGATATTAAAGAGGGCGCAGTTATTGTGTCCGTACCGGACGATTCGGTTTTATTGGCGGAAAGTTTGTCCGCGTGCGCGTCGGCGGTCGTGGAGTTGAATTTAAGGGACTGTCAGAAGGTTGTTGTTAAGGAAACGGAGGCGTGCGGGCGTCATCGCGGAATGGTGGAGGAAGGGGAAGAAGAAGAAGAAGAAGAAGAAGAAGAGAGAACGGATAACGGCGAACCGAGGTTACAGCGAGAAGCTTTAGTGGTCGCGGTAACGTGTGAATTAGCGTTAGGTAAAGAGTCTAAATACTACCCGTACTTGGCGACGATGCCGAGAGTCGAAAAATTTTCCGATTGTTTGCTCTCGTGGACGGAAGCCCAGAAGGAACGTCTCAGAGGGACGGATTGCTGGACGAGGTTTAAATCGTACGCAGACGAGGAGAGCAAAGAGGTGCCGTCTCTGACCCAGTTACACTTTGAGGAGGTCGCGAGACCGTTTTTTGAGGCCATCGCGAACGGCAAAGGGAAGGTTCCGAAGACGTTGAGAGAGGCGATTGGGCAATTATTGAAGAACGAGAAGAGGAATAAAGAGAGAGAGGTGAACGTGGAGATGATGATGTCGAGTGAAGACGACGACGATGATCGCGGGAACGTGAATAATAATAATAATAATAACACTAGCAAGAAACGAAAAATGATGAAGAACGATAACATGAATAAGAATAGCGAGGATGATAGCGAAGACGAAGAAGACATCTCGTCTTCGAAACCGGCATCGAACGCGTCGGAGGCGTCCCATAGTCATTCGCTCGCGCGTTTGTATCGAGATGCGGTAAACATAGTCGCCTCGTATTCATTTACTCTCGGTGAAGATGAAACGGAAACACAAGCGTTAGTGCCATTTTGGGACATGCTAAACCATGCGCATCCGGCTTTAGCCTCGGTAAAGCTCTCCCACGACGCTTCTACCAATCGCTTGAACATGATTGCAGTTCGCGACATTCGCAAAGGTGACGAAATCTTTAATACTTACGGCGAATTATCCGATGGTGAATTGTTGCGTCGGTACGGGTTCCTACCCACCTCCAGCCGTAACCCGCACAATTCGGTTACGATATCTTTCAAAGAGCTCTTCGCGGCGTGCGATAAAGTCTACGGATTTGAGAATCCACGATTTGTGAGAAAGAAAGTCTTCGAGCTAACTAACGAAGGTACAACGAGTCGATTTAAGGTGCACCCGAACGGTCGGCCGTCGCGAAAGCTGATTGCAATCGCTGACGCCATATTCTCGGTCGAAGAAGACGATACCGACGAAGAAGAAGAAGAAGAAGAAGCGTTCGAACTCGAAAAGAAAGACACCCGCGCCAACGAGATCACCGAAGCGTTAAACCTCGTCGCCATCCGCGCACTCACTCCAGGCAAACGCTACCCGACCGCTCGACGCGAAGCGTTCAAATCCATCCAAACGTTACTCGACCACGAGTCGAGAGCGAAACCGAGCCAAGTCAACTTTCGGGAAAACCGCGTCGATCGAAGACGCGTGACGATGGCTTTACGGGTCCGTCTGAGCGAACTTAAAACGTTCTCCATGCTCAGGAAGTGGTTGAGAATGGGTAGAATGAAGAAATGGTTGTTGTAATACTGTTACTTAATAATGAAACGATCGCGCGAAGACCGAAAAGTCTTCATCCATTTTCACCACATTTTCATAAAATCCTCCTCACTTCTACATTGTGTCACACGCGTATTTTAACTCTTCATATATATCATGTTTTTCATCGAGTGAGAGAGCTCTTCCTATGATAAGAATGGCAGAGGAGGAAGAACAGGAGGGAAAGAATCCACCTTCAGTCCTCCTCGTGGAGGCCATCTCGGCGGACGACAAAGACGACGCGTCGATGATGCAAATGATGATGACGACGAACGTGTGCGCGTACATTTCCTACTCCTACGCTAAAGTCATTAACTTCGCGGCGCGAGCCGTGCAAACGTGGGACCCACCACTCGACGACGACGCGTCGATGATTGAAGGGAAGAGCAAGGATGATGATGAGGTGCCGATGACGGAGCGACAAAAGGCGAGAGGGAAGGCGTGTTTAGGAGGAGGGCTGATTTCGGTGGTGGTGATTGCTTTGTGCGGGTTGGTGGTCCATCGCGGAGGAGGAGGAGGAAGACCTGGGACGGACGGAAGGATGTACTACTACGGGGGGTCTTCGTCGTACGAATCTGAAGTATCGAGCGGCGCGTCCGGTGGTTGGTTGGAGCAAGCGAGGGCGTTCTTGAGCAACGCGACTGGGGTGGAGGCGATGTTAGGGACGACGGATAACGAACACATGTTTCCTACGATATTGGAGGAGATACACGAAGACGCGTCGGCGTGCGACGCCAGAATTCGAGCGGCGCAAGTTCCGTATTTTTATAATCGACACTGCGCGTATCTGGGACGTTTAACGTCCGCCAACGCCGGCGAGGAGAGAAGGGATGCTTTGTTTGAACATTTAGCGAGAGATTTAGAGAGCCGATTCGCGAGGAATTACATCGCGTTTCTCGCGGAAACGAACGCGTATCGCTTGCGAGGCATGGGGAAGACCGATTGGGGGGTGGATGAAGACGCCGAGGAGAAATTAGGGATGTTTCCTTCTTTAATAAGAGAGGCGTTGGAGGAAGACGAGGAGAAGAAAGCTTCGGGGATACTCGCAGAGGAAAGCGTGGAGGAAAAGATCGAAGAGGCCGTCGTAGATACGTTAGCAAATAGCGAAGAGAAGAGAAGGAGCAGGAGAGCGTTGCTCGGTAGAAGTAGAAAACGCGCGCAATCCCGCATGTCGAAACATTCCGCCCATTTAAGGGACCTCGTTCGCATCGGGAACAACAATCATCTCGTCATATTAGCAATTGGAGCGAAAGAAGCGCCATTCGCGTTAGCCGCGGCGAGAGCGCTTCGGAAAAACGCTGTCCCGGGAGTGGCGAGAATATTCGAAGGCTCGCCGGAACAATTCTTCGCGTTGGAGCAAATGAAACTGGCTTTGCCGAACGTAAAGGATGCGAAACGATTGCGATTAGTCTCGAGTTTTGTCGGGAAGGCGAGGAAAACGAAGCAAGTGAGCAAAAAGGAAGTGTTTGGCTCAATCGGTGAAGCCGATTGGGGGCGGACGCAATATTTTGGTTCCGGTTTAGACGAAGAAGGAAAGCGAAAAGGCACGAAAATTGAGCTGTTACAACTGTCGCCTCGAGAAGCGATGGTAGGTGGCATTCCGATCATCTTATCCGCTGCGGACGAGCTACAGAGCGGTGTTCTCGATGGTTTGAGCGCGACTGGCGCTTTAGGCGACGGTATGCCTTCGGTGATCATCATGCGCGCGCACGCGTTGGGATTTGCCCCGGAGTTTAGTCAAAGATTTCCGTATTTCGTGTATGCCATCGCTCCTGGAACGCAACCGGACGAGGAAGAGAACAAGGACGAACCAGAATCGATAGAATTGTTTCGAGTGGATCATTTAGTGTGGTCGAAAGAGCTCGCGAACGTGGCCAAGCAAAGACGCGTTTTATTAGTCGCGTTTGCCAAAGATCGGTTCGAACCGTTTCGAAAGTGGGCAAACGATAGAGGTTTGTTCGCGTGCGGCGATTGCAACACGGGGACGTGTGACGTGACGACTAGAAGCCAAGAAGACTCGAAATGTGCGGAACTTGAGAGTCAGAAAGGCATGGACCAATGGGCCGAAGAGCTGAGGCAGTTGGTGAGAATGCGTGAAATAGGCTTTTAATGCTATTTACGCTTGTGTGCTTTGCAATAGTTTAATTGATTAGAAATCATCGATTGAGATCATCGGCGGATCTACGCAGGTGAATTTCCCGCTCATCCCGTACGTGCCCGCTCTCCGAACGATCCAAATCTTTGTAATCGCTTCAACATTTATCGTTCCGTTTATGCGCACAAACTCTTCGTTAATATTTCCATCGTTCTCGTCGTCGTCATCGTCGTCGTCGTCGTCGTCTTCTTCTTCTTCTTTTTCTTCTTCTGTATCATCTCCTTCTTTCGTATTAGTATTAGTATTAGTATTAGTATTATCATTACTTTCATTCACCTTCTCGTCGACGTTCTCCTGATGTTCGCCCCGGTCTTCTTCCTCGCTCGTGCTCTCGTTCTCAACTTTATTCCTATACTCGTCCAAAACAATCTCCACGTCTCCATTGAGCCGTTCCGTTCTTAACTGCACGATGTAAAAAAATCCTTCCTCGTCTTTGTGACACTCGTTCAATTTTTTCTTCATCGCTCTCAGCGAAGAACACGCTTCCGTGCTGCCAATCTGTGCAAACTCCTTCGAAACGTACGTTTTTTTCTTCCTCCGATTTTCATGTTGCTTACTTTTCGACCACAACGAAGAAGAACTCACACTGCTGTCCGCGTTCTCCGTCAGCGGCAGTTGCGAGTGAAAATACTGCGCCTCGCACGCGTGATACAACGCCGTCCCTTCCTCGCGCTCCGCGAGTCGCTTTGCCACTTTTTCTGGATCAGCGGACTCCTCCTCTTCCCCGGGGGGGTGCAAATCTAAATCATCTAAATCGTGCGGCGCGGAATACACGCCAGGAAACGCGCAATAGCGGCGATAGAGTTCGTCGTTGCACAAACCGACGACGTCGGAGGCGTCTAATCTTTGCATATTTATTATATTAGTAGTGCTGCGAGAGGTATGCGCTGTGAAAGTAAGTGCAGTTGTATTTAAGTGTTTTGACTTTTTTTTCAAGTGGTAAAATGAAGCGTTACGAGTGAAAAGAAAGGAAAAAATTGGACATCATCACGCTTTAGAGCGCATATCGATGGAGTTTTTATGCGACAAAGATGGACGACGATTATACGCACTTTCATTCTACGTGTAATACTTTGACTTCTCTTTTTTACTACATCATTATTCTTTCTAAGAATCAATCACTTTTTGCTATGCATGTATACGTTTATATTACCCTAACATTTTCAAACACCTGGTTTCCGAGTGAATCTGATTACACTTCCTGCAACAAAATCTCATGCCGCAACGCGAGCACGTGTACGGGCTCGGAAATCCGCACACGGAGCAAAACTTTCTCGGCGCGCCGCTACTCGGCGGCCCAGCCGCGATGGACGTGTACGTAGGTATCCCGACCGGCGCTCGGTCTAACGCGTTCGCCTCTAACAGTTGATTGAACGTCCTCAGCGCTTTCGCCGATAACGCTTTACTCGAATCCCCGCCGGCTCCACGCGTCGCTCTCCCACCACCCTTCGCATTTGACCCCCCTCCTTCGCTTCCTCCTTTCTTTTTCTTCTTCGACGCCGGAACAATCTTCGTCATCGCCCCGTCCAACTTCGGTTCCTCGACCACGAACTCCTCGTCCATAGTGTCGCCTCCTCCTCCTTCGTCGTCGTCCGGTAACGCGTCCCGTTCTAACGCGTCTAACCTTGCAGAAATCGCCGCCTCTCGTCCAGCCGCGTCGACTTTACGCAACGCTTGCGCGATATTTCTCTGTCGAGAGGATTTGAGTCTCTGTTGGTCCGCCATGTTTACGTGTTTCTGTCTCTCTCTCTCCCTCTCTTTCCCCGCTTTAAGTGATTGGTGATTGCACCAATGAGACTCTGTTTTGCTCTGTTTACGCTTACTTACGCGTGTACTATTTATTCTCTCTCTCTCTCTGAATTCCCTTTCTCTCTCTTTCTCTCAAACAACGTCTCTGTGCGGTGTTGATCTCGCACGACTCGCGCCCGAAAGCAGCAAGCAACTCAAATATAATGAAGAGAAAAATCATCACTTTTTTCCCCAAACAACAACCCACTTTGGAGGATGATGATGACGATGCAAACGACTCCTCCTCGCTCTGCAGGACGAACGAACTGCTTTTTATCCTCCTCCTTTTCCTCCTCGACTTCTTCTTCGCGTTCTCGTCGCGATGACCACCATTACCACCACCCCGCGACGACGACGGGGAAAAGAAGACGAACTCTGCGTTCGAGGAGGAGGACGAAAAGCAACGACGACAACAACAACAACAACAAAGCGGATGAAGAAGAAGACGAAGAAGAGAAAGAAGAAGAACTGAAGAAGACGAGGAGAGCGATGATGACGAAAATGGTGCTCTCTCTCTCCTCGAGTGGTGTTGGTGTCCTCCTCGCAACAAAAACAGAGGAGGCGAATGCTTTGCAACTGGCACCTCTGGGAAAACCAACGCGAATAGGAAACGAGAAGCGAACGGATGCGTCCATCGAAGAAATCAAAGAAATATTAAGGAGAGATTTACAACCGGTGGAGAAAAACGCCGATGGGACGTTCAGAGGCGCGTATTTCGTCACCGGGAACGTGACGCCGGAGATTTTCGAGGACGACTGTCGATTTATCGACCCGACGAATACGACGAAATCGCTGAGCAAATACGTCAACGCTTTGAAGATTTTATTCGATCCGGAGAACAGTTCGGTGGATTTGAGAAGCATAGAGGTGAAAGACGAGAATACTATAGTGGGTGTTTATGATTGCGAGGGGTATTTAAAGCTGCCGTGGCACCCGCGAGTGAAACCATACACCGGGACGGTCACGTGGAAAACGAGCAAAAACGGTTTGATCGAAAGCCAAACGCAAGAATGGAGTGGTGTATCCGCCGCCGGCGCCATCATGGAGAGTTTTACGCCGAGTTAATGCTTACGTAAGTGGTGGTTTTTCGGGACGCGAGTGGTCTCGCCGTGATAATAACACAACGTCGTCATAGATTTAGATGTATAAATTTTACAATAGTAGTTTACGGCACGGCGACTAATATGCTCCCGGTCATTTCCTCTACTCGCGTCTTGAACACTTCGATCGGTTTCCTCTCTTTTTCCAACGCCTTCCCCAAAATCGGCACGCCTTTTCCAATCAATTTCGGACACCACTCCCCTTCTACCTCTCCGCTCTCCATATCGAACGCCGTCTGATGCGCGGGACACACGATGCACGGCGCTTTCGACCCTTCTCTCTTCGGCGCTTCCAATCCAGCGCTCAATAAAGCCGTCTTCCCTTGCATCGAAATACCTAAATGCGGGCACTTGTTCGAGACGCAATACAACTCGTCCATGAAATATTGTAACAAGACTTTCTTACCGTTCACTTCAACCACTCGACGCTGTTTGTCGCTCTGTTTCAGTTCCGAGACGGTAACGCCAGTCGGGTAGTACTCTTTTTCGTTACCCTTTCCCGTACTCTTTGTCGTGGTCTCGTTATTGCTGTTGCTCCTACTGCTACCGTTGCTACTGCTACTCGTACTCGCGTCGATGTTGTTGTTGTTCATGTTGTTCGTGTTACTTTCCCCGGCGGCGGTTCCTCCTCCACCTCCTTTCTTATTCACGTTCCTCATCCTGGCCGTCCAGACGGTCTCCCCTAACCCTTGCTCCGCTCTCGTCATCGCCGTCTCTCTCTCTTTCGCCTCTTTCCATATCCGTTTCAATCGTTTCGCTCGTCCTCTCAGCTCTTCTCTCCACAGTAAACTCCCCACGATCATCACGCACACGTCGCTCGCCGCCGCTAAGATTGGGTTTTCCAAACTCGACGATTGCTGCAAGATGTACACCAACTGCGCCGCCGCCACGGACGAGGAAATCGCGTACGTGGCTAACCGTGGGCGACGGAGTGGGACCGATTTGCGCTCGGCTTCGATGATGAACTGAGGGACCCCTTCCGCGCCGACGACGGTTTCGTCCGAAGAGGACGACGGACGGAAAATGTTAAATTGATTTTTTCCATTTCCGTTCTCGTCCTCCTCCTCGTCGTCGTTTACTCTCGCGCCGTCTGAATCGTTCCCTTTGCTCTTCCTCGCGAAAGTGTCGCTCTTGTTCTCGTCGTAATAAAGGGAGTTCTTTCGGTACCTCCTTCTCCCTCTTCGTCTCCCTCGATGATGATGAATACTCGATGGATAATTCGAAGAACTCGACGTGGAAAAAGCGAACATCTGTCTGTTTTTTAATGACGATTTGAGAGAAAAAAAAGCTTTAAAACGAGTGCGA
>Ga0181597_10006068_pt1 | contig 11387 bp, 8 predicted proteins | sample 041ome_5_FD_148647 | JGI IMG/M metagenome (GOLD analysis project Ga0181597, IMG submission 148647) | Coastal salt marsh microbial communities from the Groves Creek Marsh, Skidaway Island, Georgia - 041403US metaG (spades assembly) | ecosystem: Environmental > Aquatic > Marine > Intertidal zone >... | reverse complement strand
GGGTCGGGTGTAGGAAACCACCGTCCAGTCTCGATAGATCTCGGGATATTCGGATCGGGCTAACTCAAGCAGCGGTGAAACAATGGGCATATCTTTCAAGTTTTCGTAAGCTTTGTTCGTCTGGTTTTTTGTGATCAAAGATGGGGCTACCTTTAATGAAGGCAATGAGTTCAACACTCTGGGTGAATACCCTTCACCCTCGTATAAAGATCCATCCGAAGAAACCAGCCAATCCTTAAACCCTGCATTTTTATCTCTGAGCCTTAGTACAAGAAGTGGTTCCCGTTCCTTTACCCTAACCTCCAGGGTGGAAGGAAAACTTCTTTTGATTCTTGCTTCAGTAATTTGATTTTCAGCAAGCAATTGTTCTTGTAGCTTGGACAGGTTGATTTCAGTCAGGGAGAGGTTCCGGAAAGGCCCTACCCAACTTAAAAACCATTTGGGAGAGAGTACACCATCCGATTTAAAATCCACCCGTTCAACGGGCATGGACGAACCAATAAAATCGTTCTGAGCCAAAGGTCCGTGGTTGGACCCCACCATCGAGTATTTGATTGTGAAAATCACCAATGAAAACAATCCAAGGATCGTTAAAAACCGGAAAGCTTGAACCATCCTTCTACGAACAACAATTCCTGAAGTAGATTTCCGTACAGAACTTTTTTTTAGGTTTCGCCAACTCGATGGCATAGCCAGTTCATCTTTCTTTTTATTTCTCATAAATTCAGGCAGCACAGGATGCGTCATCTTTGGATAGGTTATGATACCTATCGATCGCGGGTGAAATTAACTTTTGAGTTAACTGATCAAAGTTATAACCGGAAGAGCTGGCACTCTTGGGAAGTAGACTGGTTTGAGTAAGGCCAGGGAGGGTGTTAATTTCCAAAAAGTGAGCATGTCCATCATCACAAATTATAAAATCAACCCGGGCAAAATCCCTGCATCCACAACTTTGGTAGGCACATAAGGCAAAATCTTTGATCTCAACTTCTGTCTCCGGATCGATAATAGCAGGAAATCGATATTCGGTAGAACCAGGTGTGTATTTTCTATCAAAATCATAAACCCCGCCAACTGGGATAACCTCGACAATCCCTAATGTTTCATTGTTTAAGACACCAATGGTTACCTCACGACCAAAGATTCTCTCTTCGACCAACCAGTTCCCATCTGCTAGGGTTTGCAATCGCTCTTCCAATTCATTTTTACCAGAGATAAGGAAAAGGGAAACACTACTTCCCTGATCCGTTGGTTTAATAATCAAATGATCACCTAGGGCAGATAAAACTTCTTCCTGGTTAAGATCTGTGGAGGTTTGAAAATTGAAACCCTTGGGTATTCTGACCCCTTTTTTTGCCACCCGCGTTTTTGTTAATGCTTTGTTCATACAAAGACGGCTGGAAACTGCACCACTTCCACAATACTCAAACCCAGCAGAATCAAGAAGTTCTTGAAGTTCACCATCCTCTCCAAATTCCCCGTGGATAATAGGAAATACAATATCCGTGCTCGGGGATAAATGATCGGGCACTGATTTGTCCCTTAGGTCAAGCAATTCAGTTTTAAACCTAGGTGACAAGGAATCAAAGAGCGATTGTCCGGAACGAAGAGAGACTTCACGCTCAGGTCCAACTCCGCCCGAGAGTATGACTATTTTAGGATCTTTTTTCATCTATTTAACTAGGAGAGATACTTATTCCAAGATTGGCCAAGAAGATTGACTTCAGGTTCTAAAATCACCCCATGTGACTCCTCGACCCTCTGTTTCACTTTTTGGATGAGCTTGACCACGTGTTCAGTGGTAGCCTGCCCATGGTTGATAATAAAATTCCCATGCACTTCAGACACAGCCGCGTCCCCAATTTTTTCCCCCTTTAACCCAGCCTGATCAATCAGCCAACCAGCCGAGTGGGAGTCCGGGTTCCTGAAAACGCAACCCGAACTGGACTGTGTGGGTTGGGACTTTCTTCTTTTACGAGACATACGCTCGATGACCCTGCGTATCTCCATGTGTTGCCCTCTGCCCTCGGCTTTCAATTTTGCACGCAGGGCTATGCCATCGTAGGCTTCTTTACAATACCTGTAGCCCACCTCAAGTTCAGTACCTTCGATCTCCTTAATTTGCCCGTCGGGCATAAGAAATTTAACCCACTCAACGAGGTCGAAAATTTCCCAACCCATCGCACCTGCATTCATTCGTAGTGCACCACCTAAAGTCCCAGGAATGCCTTCCAAAAACTCAAAACCAGTGAGGTTTTTAGCACATGCAAATTTACAGATCTCTTTGAGCCTGGCTCCTGCACCGACAATTAGGGTGTCCTCCGTTCTTTCTTCAATCCTATGCCAAAACTTTCCCCTCAATCGAATGACTAGTCCGCCAAAGCCCTGATCTGGGATGAGAAGATTCGAACCTCTGCCAATCATAGCTCGTTGAACCTCAAAGAGCTCACAAGCTTCTACCAAGACCAATAAATCATCTATGTTTGCCGGTTCTGCATACCATTTCGTCGATCCACCGACACCCATAGTGGTCAGAGAACCCATTGGCTTATCCTTTACAATGACTGTATGGGAGGAGAGCCGGCCCGAAACAAAGGAACCAAATGCATCGAGTTTCCGTCCATCTTCCGAGGACCATGAGGCGAAGGCGTGAGCCCACTTATTTACATTTCCAGCACCCAAAAATATGATCTGATCCTTTTTCCCAGATATTTTTGGAAATAAAGCATTCTTCAAGTCTGGAAAATTTTTAAAAATCTTGGTTGTCTCTCTTAGTCTGGGGGGCAAATACCCATTGATCGCTTCAACCGACCCCGACTGCTCAAACTTTTCGAATGCACCATAAGTAGGAAGGAGGTGCAGTTCATCTGCCAAAGCTAACTCTTCCGCAAATGAAGAGGCAAAGGCTTTCGTTCGCGAATATCTGTGTGGCTGAAAGACCACTTTCATTAAATGCTCAGGAAAAAGGTTATTCCTTAGATTTAGTATACTTGCGATTTCTGTTGGGTGGTGTGCATAGTCCTCCACAATCATTCTCTCTGGAGATTTATGTAAGATACTTTGCCTGCGTTCCATACCAGGAAATTTTTGCAACTGGCCTATACTTAAAGGCACGCCCAGGGATTCTAAAGCAACCTTGACCGCTCGATTATTTGCCTCCAGGAATTCGCCGGGTTTTTTCCCAGCTTTAAAGAATTTCACTTCCTTATTTGTGATTCCTTTGCTGATGGATTTAAGCGATTGGGAGTCACTGCAGACAATCGTATTTTTTGTCCGTAAGAACAAAGCTCTTAAGGTCTCTGCAAATGAAGAACGGTCCTGGTATTGATCGACATGATCCCAGTCACAATTTAAACAAACCGTCATCCATGGAGAAAAGGAATCGATCGAACCATCACTTTCATCAACTTCCATAATTACCCATCTGGATTTTGAGTAAAAACCAGCTGGCATAAAAAGCTTTTGAAATTGGGCACCTACGATGTGGGATGTATCAAATTTAGATTCATGGAGGGCCCATACCAATCGGCCAGTAACACTTGTTTTTCCATGACTACCAACTACAGCAACCACCCGGTGACGGGCAAACAACTTGGCAAGGAATTCACCTCTCCTCAAAACTGGGATTTGTAATTTTTCAAACTCGAGTAAACGCGGGTCGTTTTCCGGGATTGCAGAGGAATGAACGATACAATCCGGGGCTTTAATAGGATTCAATTCGTCAAGTATGTGCACCCCCTGATCCACCAAGCTACTTCTAACTGGCTCAGTAAAGCGATCATCATATGCTTCCACGCGCACCCCAGCACCTCGTAAGTAAAGTGCAAGTGGTGCCATGCCCATACCACCCGCTCCGATCAACAATACTTTTTTGGGCCGTTTCATAAACGCACCTCCAAAAAGTCAGTTGATGGGTGGGCATTACTTACAGGTCTTAATGCACCAATCAGATCTTTAGCTAATTTAGAGGAGGCATCCTCCTGATCAAGCGAATATAAATTTCTCCTGAGAACTGCCCTAAACTCTTCATTAAACATTAACTCTCTTACCTCCATAAGAAGTTTCTCATTCATTTCCTTCTGCGAGCAAACGACCCCCCCACCCTTGGCCTCCAAGTAGTTCGCATTCGCGAGTTGGTGTTGATCCGCAGCAAAGGGGTAAGGAATAAGAATGGAAGGAACCCGGCAGCGAATAATTTCGGCAATAGAACCAGCACCTGCACGTGAAATAACCAAATTTGCAGCTGACATTAAAATGTGCATTTGATCGCTGAATGAAACGAACCGGCTCACGATCTTTTCTCCGCCTATCCCTTCCAATTGTATCGTACCAGAATGTTGTTCCCGCATTCCAGTAAGGCAATAAACTGAAATCCCATCTTCAGCTAATTCTGCCAGGTTATTTTTCACCCACTTGTTTAGGGAAGCAGCACCTTGGCTTCCCCCAAGCACAACTAGAAGTTTGGAAGTCATTGGCAAACCAAGGCATTTCCTTGCCCGTTCCATAGGTATCCTGCGAAAATCTGCACGGACAGGATACCCTATAGGGGCAATTTTTTCTGGTGCCACACCGGGTAGGATAACGCCCTGCGGCAAATACACCCGAACCGCACGGTTGGCTAAAAAACGCACAGCCTTCCCAACAACTCGGTTTGCCTCATGAACGAAAAAAGGAACCCCGCAGGTACGAGCGGCCAATGCTGGACCAAAACTTGAAAAACCACCAAAACCGATCAAGGCATCCGCATCAACTTTTCGAAAAAAAGCACGGGCACTCAAAAATGAGATTAAAAATCCTTTGATAAATCGGAAAATACCGAGTGGGGTTTTGATTAAAGGGGCACCCGGCATTGGAACAAAAGTTAATTCTGGGTATTTGGATGCGAGCCTTGAATCGACTTGTTTCTGACTGATAAAAAGCCAGGTTGGGCACCCGAACTCCTCCAGACTATGTGCCAGTGCAATCCCAGGAGTCAAATGACCGCCCGTGCCCCCACATGCTATAACAATATTTTTCAAAGCTCCCGTGGATGAATCGGTGATGGATGGTCCTTTCTTCGCATCACATTTATGATCAAACCTACAAAAATAAAGGTAACCACCAAGTTGGAACCACCGTAACTAATAAAGGGTAAAGACATTCCCTTGGTCGGTAGACATCCGGTAACCACACCCATATTGATTATTGCTTGCAGTACCACAAAAAGCAAAGCCCCCATAGCAAGAATATATTCATGCAGACGTGCGACCTGCCTTAGTTTGATCCCTACGCTGAAGAACAAGATAAAAAAAGCGATTAAAATAGCAAGGGTAGCAACGAGACCCAATTCCTCACCGATAACTGGAAAAATAAAATCGGTGTGGGCTTCGGGTAAAAAATACATTTGCTGCCTTCCCATACCAAGACCAACACCTTCAACGCCCCCGACACCAAATGCAAGCATGCCCTGCCAGAGTTGATAAGCACTGTCGTTCGCATTTGCTTCCACATCGAGAAAGGAGGTAACCCGTCTAATCCTAACCGGGTCGAAATAAACCAAGACTGAAAAGACCGAAACTGCTAGCCCAGCCACCGGCAATAACCACCTTAAGGAAACCCCTGCTTGAAACATAAGAATTGCCCCCACTGTACCACATAAAAAACAGGTTCCAAAATCAGGTTGGAGTAGGATAAGTCCGCATACACTCCCAATAAAAATAGAAGGAAGTAGAAATCCCTTAACCAGAGAACTAACTAAGCGTTGTTGGTCTGAAAAATATTTCGCCAACAACAAAACCATCCCAATTTTAGCAAATTCAGATGGTTGAATCCGTAAAGACCCAAGACCTATCCAACGCTGAGCACCGTTGACTTTTACACCAATACCAGGAATTAAAGTGAGCACAAGACCGAGAAGGCAAAGTCCAAAGATGAGAACCGTTCGGTTTCGCAACCACTCCAAATTGACTATTGATGCATACCCGCCAATCAAAAGGGATGCTGCAACCCATACGATCTGTTTGATAAGAAGATCTTGAGCACCGCGCACCGCACCAGCACTAAACAGCATCACTAAACCCACCATCGTTAGACCGAGTGAAATGATGACCACATAGGCGGTCACCCAATTTGCTGACTTATTTGCCGTTACTGTTCCTGCCAATCGAACCTCCCATTCTCACCACACACATTTAAACTTTAAGGAGCGTCTATAATCGGACGATCCTCAACTGAAGAATCATTGAAGAAATCCTGCAAGCTTCCACCCTCATCAGCGGGCACTGTTTTCACCTCTTTTTCCGCACCGACCAGACTCGATGCATCGCCGGAAACAGTCGTAGACTGAGATACAATAAGTGGTTGTCCAGCACGAACTAAGCTGGGGTTAGACAATCCATTCCATTCCATAATTTGAGAAACAGAAACTCCGTAGATTGAGGAAATTCGGGATAAATTTTCCCCCTTCTTAACAATGTGAGTGGTTGATCCGAGTGGAACCGTTGTAGGGGCAATGGGTTGAGCTGGAGAAATCGGAGGAGAGCTTAATTCAGCCCCCTGAGGAATCGCCAAAGTCTGGCCAGGACGGATTATGGAAGACATCGACATTCCATTGGCTTTAAGTAATTCAGAAAGCCGAATCCCATTTCTTCTTGCTATTCCAGAGAGCGTATCGCCTTTGTTAACGATGTATGAGTTGCCAGTCGCCGTGGTGGAAATGGAGGATTCACTGGTAGGCTCATTCCTTAAAACGCTGGGTTCAACTTTTCCTCCAGCAACCATAATTTCCTGTCCGATGGATAATCGTCCGCTTTGATCAAGGTTTGGATTGGCTTCTAACAGGCTGGATAAAGAAACCCCATTTTTTCTAGCGATACCCCACAAAGTATCCCCGCGGACTACCTTGTAGATAGCCAGATCGGATGGAGCCAGGTCAATTACTGAACCTTTCTCCTCTGCAGGAACAATGATCGAAGAAGTGGAGGGAACACTAGGGGTGGTTTCTTGAGGTATGACAAGCTCTCCGGGTGCAGGACGTCTCGGGGCTGAAAACTCACTGCCTGTTGCCTGATCAACAGCAACAGGAGCTTCCGCTGTTTTTTCCTCCGTCAATGCTTGATTGAAGGACTGATCCTGTGAATGATCAATCGGGTCAACTTCCTGATCTGTATTTATTTTTTTCTTTCCTCCAGTGGTTTGACAGCTTGGTTGAAACATAACGAGAAGAATGACCCCCACATGGAGTGAGAGCACGATACCGAATACTTTTGATAATTTCATATTTCTTGGTGGCTAGCTTGCAAATTATTTTAGGTTATTTTCGTAGTGGCTTGCGCTGCACTCTTCAAATCGAAAACGATCGATGTAAATGAATTTCCGCGATCAGAATAATCTTTAAACATATCAAAACTGGCAAATCCCGGACTGAACAAAACATTAGAAACCCCCTGAGCACTCTGATATGCCCTATAAACTGCATCCCGAAGGGTTAGACAGATTTCTGTCTGAATCCCCTTGCTTACTAGATTTTTACAGAGCTCACCCGCGGTTTGACCTATCACAAAAGCTTTTTCCAGATGAGGGAAAATGGCTGTTGAAAAATCATCCAACACTTGCCCTTTATTTTTTCCTCCTCCTATCCAAATAATTTTCTTTGTAAATGACTTACAAGCTGAAAGAACGGAGCCAAGGTTGGTCGACTTTGCATCATTCCAAAATTTCACCCCGTTAATATCGCTGACTTTCTGCAATCGGTAGGGTTCAGGTTGATAACCCTCCAAAGCGGTAAAAATTTCACTTCTCGAAATTCCCCTTTCTAAAAACCAGGCCAATGCAAATCCCAGGTTTTCAATCTGTGGGCGGCTCAGATGAAATGCATTTATATGAGTTGGAATTTCAGATTTACTCAACGACTGTACCTCGTGGAAGGACGGGTTGATCGTAAAGCTGTGCTCTTTTGCAAACTTTAAAACCGAAGGCCCCAAAAAGACCCTTTTAGGATTCACACAGCCGTGAATTAATTTTAGTTTCGCAGAAAAATAATCCTTAATGGATCCATGATAATCCAAGTGGTCCAGTGAAAAATTAATCCAGATTACAGAATCAGTTTTAAAGAATTTACTGGTGATTGCCTGAAATGAACTAGTTTCATGAAAGATCAGCCTGTCTTTATCCGCTCCCCGTGCGACAGCATCTGATAAAGGAATTCCTATATTTCCTAAGCTCAGAGCAGGTATCTGTAATTGGTTGGCAATATGGTTCAACATACCGGTTAGCGATGTCTTCCCATTGGTTCCTGTAACTGCAACCATTTCGCTGAATGAACCATAGACAAAAGCTAGGTCCAATTCAGAAATGCATATCTTATTGGCATCTCTGGCAACCTTAACCCATGGATGCATAGGGCTGAAACCTGGGCTTTGGATAACAAAGGAACTACTTTCGGCTACGCTTTGATCAAAGATTCGCCCATCTTCTGAAAAAATCGTGGATTCTTTCCCCCTCGAACATACAAGTTTTTGAGCAGCTCTACCACTTATTCCGCCGCCTAGAATTGCCACCTTTTCTGGAGTGGACATCAAAGATTCTATCTGGGACTTCCCTTCCATTATCGAAGCTTTAGGGTAGCCAACCCAACCAATGCAAACAGCAGAGATAATATCCAAAACCTAATAACTACCTTTGTTTCCTTCCATCCTTTTAATTCAAAATGGTGGTGAATCGGAGACATTAAAAATACCCTCTTCCCGCGGGTTTTAAACGATAGAACCTGGATAATCACTGATCCTGCTTCCATAACAAAAATTCCCCCCACAATGATCAAGGTAAGCGGTTGATGGATCATCAAAGCAATAATTCCAATCAACCCCCCTATCGCGAGCGATCCTGTATCCCCCATGAATACTTCTGCGGGGTGTGCATTGTACCACAAAAAAGCCAAACTCCCGCCCAATAGAGCGGTGCAAAGTATGGCAAGCTCACCAGTACCTGGCACCCAACTTATTTTTAGATAATCTGCAATTAGGAAATTTCCTGAAGCATAAGCCATAATAGCATAGGTTAGTGCAACCGTAACGGTACAGCCAATGGCCAACCCATCCAAACCATCAGTAAGGTTGATCGCGTTACTCGTCCCGGTCAAGGTAACTAAAAACAACAGGGACAATGTGCCCAAAGATAGTATGGGGATGCTGGCCACATCATCATAACTCCAGAACGGTACCCAAAACTCCCTCATCTTGTCGATACTTCCTAAACTTTCTGCATTTGTTCCGCTTAAATGGTCAGCTAGGGGCCCCAAGAGAATGACAAGTGCTACAGCGGTGGTTGCTACTTGCCCAAGCAATTTATACCTACTTTGCAGACCCTTGCTGTTTCTTTTGGAAACTTTTAGGTAATCATCCGCAAATCCAACCGTTGTAAGGAGGGTGTATGTAATAAGTGCTGTACAAACATACACATTGGGCTCCGCCCACAGTACCGTACTTATTCCCACAGAAATGAAAATAAGGATGCCCCCCATAGTCGGGGTGTGTGATTTATCAAGATGAAGGTCAGCGAGCTTACCTACTTCATCTTTATCTCGAAAGGCTTGTTTCGCCCCTACTTTTTGGAGAAGAGAGATTAAAAAGGGACCAATCCAAAAACCAACCACCAGTGCAGTCACTCCCGCACCTAATGCACGAACGGAGATATACTGAAAAAGACGCAAAGGACCCCAAATGTCCTCCCCATACTGCAACCAACTTAGCATGCTAACTTCATTTGTTCACCTTCTTCAACTACCTCCGATGGGACCAATTTTTCCAACCGGTAGGAACGGCTTCCTTTGAGTAAAACAGCCCCCTTAAAATTTTGGATCAATGGCCTAGCGGACTCAGTTTCGGGCACTACGGTAATGTTTTCATCCTGAACCCCGTTTTGAATCATTCCACTGGCCATATGGCACGCATCTTTTCCGATTAATACTGCACGATCTTTAGGGCCCAAAAAAATCATTTCACCTGTTTTTTGGTGAAGAAGCTCGCTGGAATCACCCAATTCATTCATCCCACCCAAAACCAGTAATTTTGGAAGATGCTTAAATTGGCTACAAAAGAAACTTACGCTGTCTATCATCGATGCAGGGTTGGCATTATAACAATCGATCATGTATGAACATCCTCTGCCTACGAGGCGGGTGCCTCGTAGGCCAGAGGGCCTGTATTGGGGTAGGCGTTCAGAAATTTCCCTGTCAGACACTCCTAGTTTCCATGCGGTTATTGCAGCTAACACCATATTGCTAATTATCCCATCGGATACCTCAGGTATATCAATAACAAGAGGTGGGCACCCACATCGTTTAATGGTTAAACTTTGTGAATACCCACGCTCGTTTGTTTCAGTTGAAAGACAATAAACGACCAGTTGATCGCTTGGTTCAGCGCCAGCTTTATCCGGAGAAATGGCAATGTAATCTTTTCTATTAGCAATGGCATCGTAAAAGGCTTTGTTCTCTAAAACAGAATCTGGGAAAATGGCTAAATTACATTGGTCAGATTCCAACCAAAGTTTTACTTTTTCGCGGGCAACCGTTTCCACATTCCCTAAACCTTGCAAATGGGAATGATTGATTGAAGTGAAAAGGGTGATATCTGGACGAATCATCTCGGTCAATAAACTCATTTCGTCCGGCTGGTTTATCCCCGCTTCCACCACTGCAAATTTATGTATTACAGAGGAGAGTCTACACAAAGTTAGAGGCACACCTAGGTAGTTATTTAAATTACCTTCCGTGCAGAGTGATTCAGGAAGTAAAAGGCCAAGAATTTCCTTGGTTGAAGTTTTGCCACAACTTCCGGTTACGCCAACAACCGTACCCTTGTATTCATTTCTGTACGATTTTGCTATGGTTTGAAACGCAACCAGACTATCATCAACCACTAACTGGGGAAGTGATTCGCCCTCCATCGGGTATTCCACCAAACCGCCTACTGCACCGGCACTTGCTGCTTGATTCAAAAATTCATGACCATCCCGCTCCGCCCGTAAAGCAACGAACAAATCTCCAGAATTTAACTTTCTCGAATCTATTGAAAACCCGGATATTTCATCGCAGGGAGTTCGCGTCCATTCTCCTAGACTCCATCGGCTCAATACTGTCGGATCAAATCGTACCATTACCCTCCATAGAGTTTTGCATTGATCAAATCTCCGGCGACAACTCGGTCATCAAACGGAATCGCAGTGTATTGAATTTCTTGATAGGTTTCATGCCCCTTTCCAGCAATTAATACACAGTCCTCCGCACCAGCAGCATCCAATGCTAAGTTAATTGCCCGTCTTCTGTCTTCTACAAAGTAAACATCTGACCCCTTACAAACTCCTTTTCTCATATCGGCAAAAATCAAATCGATGCCTTCCGTTCTCGG
>Ga0181597_10006060_pt1 | contig 11401 bp, 5 predicted proteins | sample 041ome_5_FD_148647 | JGI IMG/M metagenome (GOLD analysis project Ga0181597, IMG submission 148647) | Coastal salt marsh microbial communities from the Groves Creek Marsh, Skidaway Island, Georgia - 041403US metaG (spades assembly) | ecosystem: Environmental > Aquatic > Marine > Intertidal zone >... | reverse complement strand
TCTGGGATCATCTTTATTTCATTTTTTTTTTCAGGATTTGAATTAATTATTTGTACAAATAATCTTTCAAGAATATCAATCCTTACAAAAAGATTTTCAAATTTTTCAAATCCACATAAAAGCATAAAATTTTTATTTTTTTGATTTTTGTCATCCAAAAAATTTAAACCAAAAGTTGGTGGTTTTAAATTAAAATACTTTTGATGGAAGTTTTTCCAAAGAAGGGTTCTTAGTGATACAGCTTCAGGCTTAATTAAACGATGTAAGAAAATATGGTATCTACCAAATTTCACACCCAAATCTCTTAAAATTTTTCTCTCATTTTGTGCAAGATTTTTAATGTATTCAAATACTTGTTCTCTTTTAAGAACACCATTGTTTTCATAAAGTTGAAAAGCAAGAGCTTTAATCGACGAGTTTTTTTCCTTGAGATTTTTCAAATTTATTAAACTTTCCAAAACTGAACCAATTTTATTTTTTAACCATTTATCCAAAAAACTATTAAGTTTTTGTTTTTGATTTTGTTCTAAAATATCATCTACAATTACATCAAGGTTAGGATTTAAATAGTCTTTACCTGCAATTAATTTTCCAATTGCAAAGTTATTCCAATAGATCTTAAAGTCATCCTGTAATGTTATAAGCCCTGTATCAATAATTATTTGGATTCTTCTTTCGAGCTCTGGTCCTACAGTTTGTCTAGCAGCTTTTTTTAAAGATTTGATATCAGTTTCTAACGCTCCTTTCTTTAAATCTAATTCTAACTTTAAACCATTAATTTTTCCTATAAATTGATTATCAATTATAACCTCGTTATTTTCTGAAATTTTGGTATTAAAATCCATATCTTGTTTTAATCCTCTAGCAAGAACGCTTGCTCTTTTATCAATAAAAGTTTTTGTAAGTTCTTCATGCAATCTATCTGAGAGTTTATCCTCTAATAATTTTGTTTTTTCTATCCAATAATCTTGATTTTCTATCCAATTATTTTTATTTGAAACATAAGACCAAGTTCTTACATTTGCAATTCTATTTGATAAAGAATCTACATTTCCTTCCAATTTATCTAACTTCATGAGTTGAATTCGCATAAAATCATTGTTTATTTTACCTTTTTCACTACTCAAATATTTAAAAACATTCCCAATAACTTCATAGTGGTTCCCGTAAGTCTTTTTTACAAAATCAGGAATCTGACAGCATTCCCATAATAACTTTAATTTTTGTTCATTAAATTCATTATTCTCGAAATTTTTGTCTTTTAAAAAAAACTTCAGAGCTTTCTCATCTTCACACTCATGAATTTTTCTTAGCCAGTTTGTATTTGGTTTTTCATCTAGAGATTTTAAGAGAGATAATGGATTATTAAAACTTAAGTTTGAGTTTCTCCAAAATAGAGATTTAATTTCCTCAAATTTATGATTTTCAAGTAAATCTACTTCCTCAGCATTAATTTCTTTACATTGTCCTGTAATTCCAAAATTACCATCATTTAAATACCTACCAGCTCTGCCGGCAATTTGTCCAATCTCAGATAAATTTAATTTTCTAAGTTTTTTACCGTCGAATTTTTTTAAATTTGAAAAATAAACATGATCAAGATCCATATTTATTCCCATGCCAATAGCATCAGTTGCTACTAAAAAATCAACATCACCTGATTGATATAATTCAACTTGGGCATTTCTAGTTTTTGGACTTAAGGAACCCATTACTATTGCTGCACCACCCTTTTGTCGTCTAATTAATTCAGCAATTGCATAAACTTCTTCCGATGAAAAAGCTATTATAGCCGTTTTTCTATTAATTCTTGAAATTTTTTTGTGTCCTGCATATGTAAGTTTTGAAAGTCTATTTCTATCAATAAATTCTATATCGTCATCTAATTTTGAAATTATATTTTTTATAGTATTAGATCCCATTAACATCGTTAATTTGTTACCTCTAATGTTTAGTAATCTATCAGTAAAAATGTGTCCTCTTTCATGATCAGCACACATCTGTATTTCATCTACACCAACAAAATCTAATTGTTTATCAATAGGCATTGACTCTACAGTGCATAAGAAATACTTAGAATTAGGTGGGATAATTTTTTCTTCACCAGTAATTAAAGCAACCTTATCTAAACTAGTTTTTTTAACTACTTTATCGTAAACTTCTCTTGCTAATAATCTTAAAGGAAACCCAATCATTCCACTGTCAAAAGACAACATTGTTTCGATAGCTAAATGGGTTTTTCCAGTATTTGTCGGACCTAGAACAGCAGTAACTTTATTTTTAGTCATTTCTATCTTTGGTATATGTTAATTTTTATCTACCAGATGTAGTTGGTCATAAAGAACAAAAATAGACTAAAACATGACCGAATCGGAGGATAAAAAGTTCTCATTTATAAATTTTCCTTATTGTAACACAAGATTTTACACACATAAAACTTTATTTGAATAAATTGTGTTTATAGTGGTAACTTTAAATTTAATTAAATTAAACAAGAGGAGAAAAGATGTTTAAAAGATTACTTAAAACTTTTGCGATAGTTTTATTCTTGTCTAGTTCTTTTGTAGGAAAAGTTATTTCATCTGAATTAACTTTTTTTACTATTGGGACAGGCGGAACTGCTTACACATATTATCCAGTTGGTGGAATGATAGCTAATGCAATTTCTAAACCTCCAGGGTCAAGAGAATGTGGAAAAGGTGGAAGTTGTGGTGTTGATGGACTTATAGCTTCAGCTGTATCATCAAGAGGTTCAGTTGATAATGTTAACGCAATTTTATCTGGATTAAGAAACTCTGGGTTTGCTCAGTCTGATGTGGCTTATTGGGCTTACACTGGTACAGGAACAATGGAAGGTAAAGAGCCAGCTAAAGATCTAAGAACTATAGCAGCACTATTTGAGGAGCACATTCATTTAGTAACTCTGAAGAATAGTAAAATAAATTCTGTTAAGGATCTTAAAGGTAAGAGAGTTTCATTGGATGAACCTGGATCAGGCACATATGTTGATGCATTATTAATCTTAGAAGCTAATGGTCTTTCAGAAAAAGATGTGAAAGCAGAAGCACTAAAAGGTAATGCTGCAACAGATGCTCTTAGAAATAAGAAAGTTGATGCAATTTTTGTTGTTGCTGGATTCCCAACAGGAGCGATTGTTGAACTAGCATCATCGGTGCCAATTAAACTTGTTCCAATTGATGGTGCAGGTGCGAAAAAATTGACAGATAAATACGGTTTTTTCTCACAAAGCGATATTCCATCAGGAACTTATGAAAATGTAAAAACTACAAGTACAGTAGCTGTTGGTGCACAATGGTTTACTTCAGCTAAAGAAGACAAAGAATTAATTTATAATATTACAAAAGCTCTTTGGAATAAAGAGTCACGTAAATTAATGGATGTTGGACATGCTAAAGGCAAAACTATAACACCAGAAACTGCATTGTCTGGTGTAGGTGTACCTTTACATCCAGGAGCTGAAAAGTTTTATAAAGAAGTAGGACTTCTTAAATAAATATAAATAAATTAAAACCCTGGATTAATAATCCAGGGTTTTTTTATGAAAAATTCAAAGAAAAATATTAATTTTGAGGAAATTGAACAAAAATATGATCCTCAATTGTCGTTTAGAAAATTAGGTCCAAAAATAAATATTATAATAATCACATTATTAATATTAATGTCAGTTTACCATTTTTGGGCATCAGGTTTTGGATTAGTTCGTGAAGTATTACATAGAGGTATTCATATTTCATTTGTTATAGGTTTAGTTTTTCTACTTTTTAGTTGGAAGAAAAATAAAACTGATTTTGAAAAAAAAAATTTAAGTTATTTAAGCTTTCAAAATATTGATTTGTTAGATTATATTTTTGCGTTATTAGCGGTATTATCTGCCTTATACTTACCACTGTTACCACCAGAAATTTTAGCTCAAAGAGTGGGGAATCCTGAGACAATTGATGTGTTTATGGGTTCAATATTAATTGTTTTGACTCTTGAAGCTGCCCGAAGATCTGTAGGACCAACTTTGCCTATTATAAGCATAGTCTTTATTTTATTTGCAATTTTCGGACCATATGCACCTGGGGCTCTTAAACATGGGGGAACATCATGGTTAGGTTTTGTTAATCATATATATATTACTAATCAAGGTGTTTATGGAATAGCAGTTGGCGTAATGGCTCAATATGTTTTCTTATTCATATTGTTTGGAGTTTTAGCCACTAGAGTAGGTTTAGGAAAATTGTTTATTGATTTATCAATGTTGATAGCTGGAAAGTATTCAGGTGGTCCTGCAAAAGTTGCAATTTTTTCGTCTGCATTTATGGGAACAATTTCTGGATCATCAATAGCTAATACTGTTACAACAGGATCACTGACTATACCTGCAATGAAAAAAGTGGGGTATCCCTCTCATTTTTCGGGAGCTGTTGAAGCTGCTTCTTCTACTGGTGGTCAAATCACTCCACCAATCTTAGGTGCAGCAGCTTTTATTATGGTTGAATATTTAGAAATTCCTTTAAGAGATATTTTAGCAGCTGCACTTATTCCTGCTCTACTCCATTATTTTGGAATTTTTATTATGGTGCATCTGGAGGCAAAAAAACTTGGTTTAAGAGGATTAACTCAAGAGGAAATGCCTAATTTAATAAAAGTTATAAAAGATAATTGGTTATCGCTCTTACCTTTAATTATTCTAGTATATTTTATATTAACTGGAAGAACACCAGATTTTGCAGCAATTTATGGAATTATCTCATGTATCACTATCGGTTTTATTAAACCAACTAATAGGCTAAATATTAAAGATCTTTTGAACTGTTTGTCATCAGGAGCTAAAAATACTTTAGCAGTTGGTGCTGCTGCAATTTGTGTTGGAATTATAGTTGGGGTTGTTACTCTAACAGGAGTAGGCTTTAGATTAGGTTTTGTTGTAATTCAAACAGCTGGGGATATAAGTAATTTTTTTTCTAATATTTGGCCAATTTCATTTTTTTCATTTGAAGATTTGAGACTATTTTTTTCTCTTGTTTTAATAGCAATTTCTTGCATCATAATGGGTGCAGGAATACCTACTACTGCTACTTATATCATTCTTGTTGCTGTTGCTGCACCAGCGCTTGCTCAACTTGGTATCGAACCTTTAGTTGCACATTTTTTTGTTTTTTATTATGGAGTTTTAGCAGATATAACTCCTCCAGTTGCCCTAGCTGCTTATGCAGCATCAGGAATAGCTAAATCAAATCCTTTTAAAACAGGAAATACAGCTTTTAGACTTGGTATTGCAAAAGCACTAGTGCCTTTTGTATTTGTTTATTCGCCATCTTTATTATTAATAACAGGTCAGTTTCAAATTGATCAATTAGTAATTACGCTAATTGGAACTTTAATTGGTATCGCATTAATCGGTATCGCGTTTTCAGGATATTGGTTTAGACCACTTATGAGATACGAACAGATTTGTATTGGTTTTGGCTCTTTATTTTTTGTCGCGCCTGGTACAGGGTCTATGATTATAGGTTTATTTATTATTTTACCTATGCTCTTTTTACAATTTTATAAAAAAAATTAACCACCTGGTCCTAATTCTGAGGGTTTAATTTTTAAAATTTTCCAAACACCAGAGGCTGAAGTAATTATCTTATCATTACATTTTAATTCACAAAATAAAAATATTAAAGATTTGGTTTTTTTTAGTATTTTTACATATCCAGTGATTTCATCTTTATTCTTAGATACTCCTATAAATTTAAGATCAAGTGAAATCGTAACACAAGGAGCATTATCTGCAGCACGATGTGCTGCTGTTCCAGCACCAGCATCTATCAAAGCTGATAGATAGCCTCCATGTGTAATGCCTGCTGCATTTAAATGATTTTCATTTATTGTAGATTTAAACTCATATTCTAAATCTGAAATGTTTCTAAACATAACCCCACCATTATGTTTCATAAAACCTTGTTTTAAACTAATTTGTTCAAATTTTTCAGACATGATTTTTTATAATACAAAAGTTAAAATTAATAAAATTATAAAAATAATTATAAAAAAATAAACTACAGACATCTGAAGAGAAGCTTTTAATAACCAATTTAACATATTAATTCCCTTTTTGGTGCGCCTGCTAGGAGTCGAACCCAGAACCTCCTGGTCCGTAGCCAAGCGCTCTATCCAGTTGAGCTACAGGCGCATTTTTTTAATTTTATTTAATTATAGTATATTAATTTTTAGTGTATTTTAACGATAAGACAAATTTAAATTTTATGACTAATAAATCAAAAGAAGTAGTTATTATAAGTGCAGTCAGAACCCCAATAGGTGCTTACAAAGGTTCATTAAAGAATATGAAATCTCATCAACTAGGATCAATCGTTATAAAGGAAGCTTTAAAAAGATCTAAATTTAAGAAAGATGAAATTGACGAAGTTATTATGGGCCAGGTATTGACTGCTGGTGTTGGTCAAAACCCAGCTAGACAAGCTGCTATAAATGGAGGTATACCAATTTCAAAACCAGCACATATGATTAATCAGGTGTGTGGTTCTGGATTAAAAGCAGTGATATCGGGTTACCAATCAATTAAATTAGGAGAATCGACAAACATAATTGCTGGAGGACAAGAAAATATGTCTATAGCTCCACACTCAATTTTTTATAGAGATGAAAAAAAAATTTCAGAAGATAAATTATTAGACACAATGATTAACGATGGATTATTAGATGCATTTAATAATTATCATATGGGTGTAACAGCAGAAAATGTTGCAAAAAAATACAATATAACAAGAGAAGACCAAGATGCTTTTGCTTTAAATTCTCAAAAAAAAACAGAAGAAGCTATTGCTAAAAAAAAATTTGATGATGAATTAATAAAAATAAATCAGAATGGAAATATTTTAGACAAAGATGAACATCCTAGAGTAGGTTTAGAAATAGCAGATTTAAAAAAATTAAAAACAGTTTTTAAAGAAAATGGAACAGTTACACCAGGAAACTCCTCAGGTATAAATGATGGAGGTGCAGCATTGTTATTAACTACATTAGATGAAGCAGAAAAAAAATCCATTAAGCCTTTAGTAAAAATTGTGTCTTGGGCTTCAGTTGGTGTGGATCCTGCTTTGATGGGCTTAGGACCTATAGAAGCTGTTCGCGAAGCGATTAAAAAGGCAAAATGGAATTTAGAGGAAATTGATTTATTTGAAATTAATGAAGCTTTTGCTGCTCAAAGTATTGCGGTAATTCGTGAACTAGGTATTGATCCAAATAGAGTAAATGTAAATGGTGGTGCAATTGCCCTTGGTCATCCAATTGGTGCTTCAGGAGCCAGGATATTAGTTACATTAATACATGAAATGAAAAAACAAAATAAAAATAAAGGTTGTGCAACACTTTGTATTGGTGGAGGAATGGGTATTGCTTTGTGTATCGAGAAAATTTAGGAATTAATTTTTCCGTATTTTTCTTCTAATAAAATTTTTTGTATCCAAGTTCTAGCATCTATATAGGTGCTAACTTTTGGTTGAATTAGTGCATTTAATAACTTTTTAATCATTTTTGAAGCATGTACTTAAAGAGTGTCTAAAAATTGGACAGAATGTGTTAGAATTAGCAATTAACTGAACTTTTATGGTGTATAAGACTTAAAAATAAATGATAGAAAAATTATTAGTTCCTGACATCGGTGATTTTGAAAATGTAGAAGTAATTGAACTTCTAGTCAATGAAGGACAAGAAATTAAAAAGAATGATCCTGTTATAACAATAGAAAGTGATAAATCTAGTGTGGAAATACCATCAACTTTTTCTGGTAAAATAGAATCTATTAAAGTGAAAGTTGGAGATAAAATTTCAAAAGGGGACTTAATACTTAATATAACTAATTCTAATCAATCATCTTCTGCCTCAAAAGTAATTCCAAAAGATACTGAGAACTTGATAAAAGAAGCAGAAAGTGCATTGAAAAAAAATCAAGAGCAAAAAACTCAAATAAAAAGAAATGAAAAAACCACAATTCAAGTTATTAAAGAAGGTGATTTAGATCCATTGGAAACCAATGAATGGCTTGAGTCATTGTCAGCAGTAATTGAAAAAGACGGTAATCAAAGAGCTCATTATTTAATTAAAGAACTTATTAATAAGGCTTATATGGAGGGTGCTAATATTCCCTATACACAAAGCACACCATATATAAATACAATTCCAGCCAATGAAGAAAAAAAGTCAAATGGAGACCAGAATATAGAAAGAAGAATTAGGTCACTAATTAGGTGGAATGCAGCAGCAATGGTTGTGAGAGCTAATAAAAAGTTTCCTGAATTGGGAGGCCATATTGGAACATTTGCATCTGCAGCAACATTATATGATGTTGGAATGAATCATTTTTGGAGAGCTAAGAATAATAAATTTGGAGGAGATTTGGTTTATTTTCAAGGACATAGTGCACCTGGAATGTATGCAAGAGCATTTCTTGAGGGAAGGCTTAATGAAAAACAATTAGATAGTTTTAGACAGGAAGTTAATCCAGGGGGTTTATCTTCTTATCCTCATCCGTGGTTGATGCCAAACTTTTGGCAGTTCCCAACAGTATCAATGGGATTGGGACCAATGTTAGCAATATATCAAGCAAGATATATGAAATATTTAATTAATAGAGGTTTAATTAAGGATGAGGGTAGAAAAGTTTGGGCTTTTTTAGGAGATGGAGAAATGGATGAACCCGAGTCTTTAGGAGCTATAGGTTTAGCAGCTAGAGAAAACCTAGATAATTTAATTTTTGTGGTTAATTGTAATCTACAAAGATTAGATGGACCTGTTCGGGGTAACGGTAAAATAATACAAGAGTTAGAAGGAATTTTTAGAGGCGCTGGATGGAATGTAATTAAAGTAATTTGGGGATCTTATTGGGATCCTTTATTAGCTAATGACAAAACAGGCCATCTTGTTAAAACTATGAATGAAACAGTAGATGGCGAATATCAAGCGATGAAAGCAAGAGATGGTGCTTATGTTAGAGAAAAATTTTTTGGAAAATATCCAGAAACAAAAGAATTAGTATCAAGTTTATCCGATAAAGATATTTGGAGGTTGAATAGAGGTGGACATGATCCTCATAAAGTTTTTGCGGCTTATGACAAAGCTTCAAAAAATATTGGTAGCCCAACAGTTGTAATCGCAAAAACTATAAAGGGTTATGGTATGGGCAAAAGTGGTGAAAGTGTTAACACCACGCATCAAACTAAAAAATTAGATATAGATGATCTAATGTATTATAGAGATAGATTTGACGTTCCATTAACTGATAAACAGGTAAAGAATATTGAGTATTACAAACCTGATCAAAATTCTACGGAAATAAAATATATTAAAGAAAAAAGACTTAAGCTTGGAGGTTTTATTCCAGAAAGAAACACGTATGCAAAACCTATAAAGGCACCTCCTAAAGACATTTTTGATAATATGAAAGTCTCAACGGGTTCTAAAGAAATGTCTACAACAATGGCATTAGTTAGGATGCTAACAAATTTATTGAGAGATAAAAATGTTGCACCAAGACTAGTTCCTATTATTCCAGACGAAGCTAGAACATTTGGCATGGAAGGTTTTTTTCAAAAGATTGGCATATACGCACATGAGGGACAAAAATATGAACCTGAAGATTCAGCTCAATTAAGTTCATATAGAGAAGAAAAAAGTGGGCAAGTTTTAGAGGAAGGAATTAATGAAGCTGGAGCAATGTCCTCGTGGATAGCTGCAGGAACATCATACACAAATCATGATATTGAAATGATACCAATTTACCTTTTTTATTCTATGTTTGGCTTCCAAAGAATAGGTGATTTTGCCTGGGCAGGAGCAGATAGCCAATCTAGAGGATTTTTAATAGGTGCTACAGCTGGCAGAACAACGCTTGCGGGTGAAGGATTACAACATCAGGATGGTCATAGTCATCTTTTAGCTTCCACAATACCAAATTGTGTTTCCTACGATCCAACTTTTCACTACGAACTTGCAGTTATTTTTAGAGAAGGTTTAAGACGAATGCATGAAAAAAAAGAAAATGTTTTTTATTATATAACAACAATGAATGAAAATTACCCACACCCTGCTATTCCAAAAGATAAATCATGTGAAGAAGGCATCTTAAAAGGTATGTATAAAATTAAAGAATTTAATAAAAATAAAAAAACAAAAATTCAATTTTTAGGCTCAGGAACAATTTTAAGAGAGATGATAGCAGGAGCTGAAATTTTACAAAATGAGTATCAAATAGATAGTGAAATTTGGAGTGTAACTAGTTTTAATGAACTTAGAAGAGATGGGTTAGAGGTTGAAAGATTCAATCTTTTAAACCCAGACAAAGAACCTAAAAAATCTTATGTCGAAAAATGTTTAGGTAAAACAGAAGGACCAATATTAGCAGCTTCTGATTATATGAGAATGAATTCAGATCAAATCAGACCATATATCAATAAAAGCTTTTACTCTTTAGGAACAGATGGTTTTGGCAGAAGTGATACAAGAAAAAATCTAAGAAAATTTTTTGAAGTCGATAAAGAACATATTGTTACATATGGGTTGAGTGTACTAGCTAAAGAACAACTCATAGCCTCAAAATATGCCAAAGACGCTATTAAAAAATATAAAATTGATACAAACAAACCAATGCCAACTAAGTTATAATGTCTGTAACTGAAATAAAAGTACCTAATATTGGAGATTTTAAGGATGTCGAAGTAATAGAAGTTTTAGTTTCGGAGGGTCAATCATTAAAAAAAAATGATCCACTCATAACAATCGAGAGTGACAAATCTAGTGTAGAAATACCATCAAATTTTGATGGTAAAATTAAAACTTTAAAAATCAAAGTTGGTGATAAAGTTTCAGAGGGCGACTTAATATTAATTTTAGAAAACACTTCACAAACACAAGAAAAAGTTCAAAAAAAACCAACAATTGAAAAGGAGTTTGAAAAAATTAAGGTAATAAAACCACAAGTCCAGCAAACTGCAACTGATCAAAATAAAGCCAGTGTCATCTCATCTGCAAGCCCGAAAGTCCGAAAATTCGCACGAGAGCTTGGTGTAGATATTAATCAAATTAAGGGCAGCGAACGAAAAGGTAGAGTTATTGAAAGTGATATAAAGTTATTTGTAGCATCAAAATCAAAAAACATATCAATTAATGAAAATAAAAATGATGAAAAGATTAAACAAGAATATTTGCACTCTGAATTTGGAGAAGTAGAAACTAAAGACTTACCGAGAATTAAAAAATTATCATCAAAATATTTGATGAATTCATGGACTAATATTCCTCATGTTACTAATCATGATGAGGCAGATATTACAGAGTTAGAGGAATTTAGAACATCATTAACAGATATCTATACGGGAGAAAAAAA
>Ga0181597_10006052_pt1 | contig 11405 bp, 10 predicted proteins | sample 041ome_5_FD_148647 | JGI IMG/M metagenome (GOLD analysis project Ga0181597, IMG submission 148647) | Coastal salt marsh microbial communities from the Groves Creek Marsh, Skidaway Island, Georgia - 041403US metaG (spades assembly) | ecosystem: Environmental > Aquatic > Marine > Intertidal zone... | reverse complement strand
AATCACGCGGAAGTTATTTGTAATTTCTTGGTCGTTTAATAGGTGCTGATATTGCCTGCTATCACTCCCTGCTGTGTGCAGACATACTAAAGGAACACCCTTTCCAGCTTCTTCGAAGTAAAGTCGATGGGGAGTTCCTTCTATAGTTAATTGAATATATTGTCCTTTTATATCTTCTATCTTTGCCGGGGCAGGCCTTCTATAAGTGTTTTCATCTGATACTATGTTGGAGAATAGCATTTCTAGGAGTAATAAGTGCTGGTTAAACTTTATTATATTTCCGGTTACAATCAGGTTTTGAGTTCTACGCATGGTTGAAAGGCATTGAAACCCGGGCGCCGCAGTTGCTTTTTTCAAGTTTAACCAAGCTTTTTTTGTGGCACTTAATGTGAAGTCATAATCTTTTGAATTGAGTGTTGGGGAAACCTCTATATCTCCGGACATAATAGACAATTCAAAGGGGACGTCATCCGCTATTATTTTAATTATCAATGGTGAAAAACAGGAGTGTAACAATATATTTTTATTGGTCTTTGATTTCTCGACAATATAATCAAACATATTGTTTCCATTCTGATTAAGAATTCGATGGTTTGTTAGGCATAATTTTACTAGCTTTTTAATTGGGCAAGGTTCGTTATTATTCTATCGGGTTTTGCTGAAATACCTTCCGGCAATACCCCATACCCCCGTGGATCGCGCCAAATAGAAAATATTCCTAGTTTTTGGGGTGCGATAACCTCCCAGTCGATATTGTCACCAACCATCCAAGTTTCTGTGGCAGCAACATTTAATTTTTCCATTGCAATTTTATAGGCTTGTAACTCGGGCTTTCCAACACCTGCCTCACCCTCTATCTGGACATGAAGAAAATACTGTTCTAAATCAAATTTATTTATTTTTGCTCGCTGCGCCTCTGAAGCACCATTGGTTACTAGTGCGAGTTTAATTCCCTCTAGTTTAAGATTTTTTAGGGTGGAAATAGCGTCTGGGAACAGCGTGGTTTTGTCAAACATAATTGCACCGCATCTATCGGCTATTAACCAACGAGTATTCCGATCATATCTCTCATCCGAGCCGATGGCGTTATCAAGGATTGTGAAACGCGCAGTTCTTATATCTAGTCTACCGCTCTTATGTCGTTCTGGCACAGACCAAAAATCTGTTGCGGATCTATCTATTTTGCTTACCAGATCATCTATGTCTTTAGGCTTAGGAACTATGTGTACTTTTTTTTGTTTCCATATATCTTGAATAGCTTCCTGCCAAAAGACAGTTCGGTGATGGTGGGGTGAAATAAGGGTATCATCAAGATCGAATAATATAGCTTTAGGCCGCATCACAGAAATCCATTAAATGTCGGTAATTGAGGGTGAAGTTTCGGAAAAACCATTTAATTGATTTATTGGCAGGGGGTCGAGCATTTTTCGAACCTTAAAAACTATATTTCCATCAATCTCGGTTCTCTCTAATGTATTTTTAAATACATCACGCATACCTTTTTTCAATTTTAGTGGAAGAGGTTTGATTGTTTGAACCAATAGGTCAACCATTACGGAATTAACCCTTCCATCTATCTGTAATTCACCAATATTGTCGAGCTTTAGGTTTACAATAAAACGTGTTTTACGAGATGAATTTTTATCTTTATCTGGAGAGTTTTTATCTTGATGAATGAATAACTGAATTTGGCTAAGTTGTTCATCACTCAACATTGGAAAGAAAAATGCTCTCCAGCCACTATCAGAAGGTTCGCTCGCTCGTTGCATTAGGAGGAAATCGTCATCTAACCCCCTTATTAAACCGGGCTGGGTTTTATTTATGATATTTCGATTTTCGTGACCTAGCCATAAACTTGGATTACTCATTCGAATTACAGCAATGAATATTGCCATAGTAGCCGTTAATTTTTGATTCGGTTTTCCAATTTGGTTGTTTGTGAAATCAATTGCTGTGTTGGGGGACTTGATATTCAGGTCCGATATAAATGTTTCAAGACGCACCCAACCATTTATCAATTGCCCTATAGTTAGTGTTTTAGGAGTTATATTTTTATTTATTCTGGCAGGTAATGGTTCAATCAGTATTTTTGCACTCCTAGGGAGATCAGTTGTCCCCGATAGGGTCATCAACTTTTCTGGCGTATCTAGTATGACTTTTCCATGAGGTGTTTTGCCAATCACTGTTCCAATATAAATCGTATCTTTATTTGCAGTTATTGTAGTGTTGGGGGATGATTTTGGACTGAGTAATTTTATGATACGTACGTCTACATTTTTTTTTTCAGACGCAATATCCATATTAATTCCGGGGTACTGTATTCTATTTGTCCCAGATCGAATTTTCTCAAGAAAAGTGGTAATAGCGTGTTTTATTCCACTATGATTAGTCGAATATTGTGCAGTATTCTTAGGATATAGCTGATTTAATGAATTAGGTGTTGGATTACCTGTTTTTGGCGAACTTTTATTTGCTTTGTTTTCTTCATGTGTCGTTTGATAAGGCGACTGAATATTCGATTTATTATTGTTTTGTTCAGTATTCTCTATTGGTTTGGACTTTAAAGAGGCTACAGGTAAAGATTTTGTAATTTGTTTAGTGGAATTATTTATATTGATAATATGTCTAATGCTGTTTTTCGTGTTGTGATGAAAATTATTGGCAGACGTCTTTGGATTTGTTTGTGTATTGGATTTTAGAAATCGGTTAGATGGATTTTTTTTTGAACTTTCCGTGTTTTGGATAGCGTTAAACTTTTTGATATAATTACTATCCCTCGGGGTAATTATTTTTTTAGTGCTATTATCGGTTGAAGATAGGAAAGTATTGGGGTCTTTTTTATTATTTATTGTTTTCGGCAAATTAATTAAAGGTGGAGGAAGCCGAGTTCCTCCTTGTGAAATAGCCAGCTTAGGGGCTCGAACTCCGTTATTGGAATTTTCACCTTTCTCCAAAAGCCTAGTAAATATATTTGGCAGGGTAGGCAGTTGCTTAGTATTAGGCTGAGGATAACCAAAATCTTTTAGCATTGATCTTGCGTTTGATAGTTTTGTAATGACACTCGCTTCGACAACTAAGCCTTGGCGTAAACGAGGTAACGAAAATGTCCTTTCGCTTGTAAGTCTATTTTTTGCGATAGGCTTTATTTTAGCGTCTGGCTCCATCATTTGAATCGTCAGGTCAGTGTGATTAGAGTTCAATGAAAGGATAACAGGCATACCAATTCTTAATATTCGAGGGAGTTGGCTCGTGATTTTAGCGGCTATTTTTCTATCATTCACAGAAAAGACTATATTCCCGTTGTTCGAGATTTCGGTCACCTGCGCTTTGATCGCTTGATTGGAAGAAGCTAAGTTTAGATTTTCAAAACCAGACAGTATTCTGGCTGCGATTTGACCTTCTTTGAGGGTTGACGGGGGATTTGCCGAGGTTGGGAGGATGGAGCTCACGGCGCGATTAAGCGATCAAGTATTAAAATAGCATCTTCGGCGGCATTAGTCATTGGATGGCGTGTGAGTAATGGGATTTGGCTACGAATGGCTTCATTCACCTTAGTGTCTCTGCGAATTGATCCCAAGAATGGTGGGGCATATTTCAGAAAACTTTCGCAAGCTTTTTTCAATGTTTCGTAGGTTCGTTGACCTTCGATATGACTTGCACAGTTATTTATCACAAGTCTTATATCGGCGGATGGATTAGTTTGTATAGACAGTTTTATAAAGGCATAAGCATCAGTAAGCGATGTTGGTTCGGTATTTGCAATGACTATGATTGTAGCAGCTTTACCCGAAAGATTGCGCACGGTACGGTCTATTCCCGCTCCGAGGTCCATAATAACTTTGTCGTAGTTTTTTGAGAACTCAACTAATTCATCACCCAAATTTATTAATTGATTTGGAGGCAGTGCAGCAAGGTTTCCAGAACCTGAATGTCCGGCTAACACATCAAATTTTCCCTCTTCATATCTTGTCTTCGCTTGATTCATGGTTAATTTTCCAGAAATCACACCTCCAATATCCCTTTGAGGCATTAACCCTAGCTGGATATCAACATTAGCCAGCCCAAGATCAGCATCAAAAAGCAAAACTCGGGAGCTTCTAAGCGCAAAAGCATGACTTAAAGTTATAGAAAACCATGTTTTCCCCACTCCACCTTTGCCAGATGCCACTGCTATTATATTATCGTTTTCCGGTCTGTCTACGCCATTCTGTTGCCGCATGGTGTTATCTATAGCCATCTCATCTTACCTCCCGATTAAGGTCTTTATTTATTCAATCGTGAACTTGTATTCCCCAGCAACAAACGTGCCAACGATACGGGGTTAATTGGTCGCAGGCCATCACTCACGCTTGGACCGACACCAATCCCGCAAACACTGAGGTTGCCTCCTGCTGCTGCGCTCAGAACTGATCCGTGTCGTCGTGCTACATCTATCCGTGTAACTATTAGGCTATCTGCACCCAATTCAGAGTACACTTCGGCTAAGTCATTTGCCTCTAGGGGATCAGTGCCATCAGCTAGAAGCATTATAACTTTGGAGTCAATGGCTTCAATGAGGTCCTGTTGCCTTTTGAAATCGTTTGGTTTGAATGGATTGCCGCCGGCGCAATCTATTATCGTTTGATACTCTGAATTACCTGCCATGATAGCATCTTTTAATGAGGCTGGATTGCTTGCGCTCATCAAGTCTATTTTCAAGATTTTTGTGAAGGCCTCTAATTGTTCAAAACCACCAGCTCTAACCTTATCAGTGCTAATTACATTTACTTTCTTTCCTGCCATTACCGCTCTTGCAGCTAGTTTAGCTGTTGTCACTGTTTTTCCAGCCCCGGGTAATCCAATTAACATATAAATACCTTGGGCTTCAGCACTTGGCAGTTGTTGAAAATTGAAAACTTGATCTATTGAAGTTGCAAGCGCTGTATCGACATCATCTATTGCCTATTGACCAATTATATCCATTATTTGACTAGATATTTTAGGTGGTGTTCCGTGCCGTGTTAGGGCTTCTGTAATTATATCAAAATCATTGGCTTCACTAACCGCAGGTAAGTCGTTTGAATTAATTAAAAGCTCGTCTTTGTCTATGGCAGCCGTGACACAAACGCCAGAGCCATTATCCGCTTTTTTTGAGGATACAATAATTGCTTCTTCGCCAAAATGTTCTTTAACAATTTTTAAAGCCTCTGTCATAGATGGCGCAGAAAAAGTTTTTAAACGCATTGGCAAAATACTCGCTTGGTTGATTCGAGAGGTGCCATTATATTTGCCCTAGTGTTTTAATTTTAGCCTTTGGATGTATTTCATTCTGAGACATTATCTCAGTCTCGGGCCTGAAGCGTTCGACTATAGATCTGACGAAAGGCCTTATAGCTGGGGATGTTAGCATTACTGGGCTCTCTCCCTTTTCCGAATAATCGTCCATCACTGTTCTAACATTATTTATAAAACTCTGAAGTTGGCTCGGAGCCATAGAAAGTTGGCGTTCTTCTCCGTTCTCTATAATAGATTCAGCAAAAACTTGTTCCCATTCCGTCGAAAGAGTCACAAGCGGTATGAAATTATCATCGGTAGAATTCTGTTCGCTAATTTGCCTCGCCAAGCGAGATCTTACGTGTTCTGTAATTTGTGTGGCATTGCGGGTAAATGCGCATGCCTCGGAAATTCCTTCAAGTATAGTCGGAAGGTCTCTTATTGAAATCCGTTCCCCCAGAAGGTTTTGCAAAACGCGTTGGACACCACCAACGGAAATTTGATTAGGTATGACATCTGCCACTAACTTTTGGTGTTCAGTTGGTAATTCATCTAAAAGGTTTTGTGTTTCGGTATATGATAATAACTCTTGCATGTTATCTCTGATCAACTCGGTAATATGAGTAGTGATCACCGTGGCCGGATCTACAACCGTATACCCTTTAAATGCGGCTTCCTCTCGATTTTCGGGATCAACCCACATAGCTGGAAGCCCAAATGTGGGCTCTATTGTATCGGTACCAGGTAGATCTATGGGATTCCCCAAAGAGTCCATAACTAAAAGACGGTTAGGTCTTATATCGCTACTACCAACTTCTATTTCCTTAATCCGAACAACATAAGTATTTGCTGGTAATTGAAGATTATCTTGAATACGAACTTGCGGCATAATAAATCCATTTTCGCTAGCGATTTGCCGGCGAAGTGCCTTTATTTGATCCGTTAACCTATAATTTTCTGTTTCCTCACTAACTAACGGCAATAATCCATACCCTAGCTCCAGCCGAACTAAATCTATATGGAGGGCTGATGATATTGGTTCTTCCGCGATTGGAGCGTTAGCGGCCTCTAAGAGTAGTTTCTCATTTTTAATTTCTTCGGCAGATTGAGCTCTAAAAAGAAAGTAACAGATTGTACCAATACAAATCGCTACCCCGATAAAAGGTATCATAGGTATACCCGGTAGTAATGAAAGCCCGACCATCAGAAAGGCGGAAAGCATTAACGCCTTAGGATATCCTCCTAATTGGCTGAAAACTGCTTTATCTGTTGAGCCTGTTGTTCCACTTTTTGTAACCAATAAGCCGGCCGCCGTAGAAACAATGAGGGCGGGAATTTGACTTACTAAGCCATCACCTACTGTTAAAAGTGTGTAAGTTTGTGATGCTTGTTTAAAAGTTAGGTCTTGCTGTGCAACTCCAATTATAATGCCACCTAGGACGTTAATAAGAGTTATAAGCAACCCCGCGACAGCATCACCTCGAACAAATTTTGAGGCACCATCCATTGCCCCAAAAAAAGTGCTTTCTGAACTGAGATCTTCTCTTCGTTTTCTTGCTTCATCCTCGCTAATTAAACCCGATGATAAATCAGCATCTATAGCCATTTGCTTTCCAGGCATGGCATCTAGACTAAAACGAGCAGAAACTTCTGCGATACGGCCTGACCCTTTTGTGATTACTATAAAATTAACAATAATCAATATTGAAAAAACGATTACCCCGATTACAGGGTTTCCGCTCATCATAAATTGTCCAAAGGCCTGGATTACCTGCCCGGCGGCATCGGTGCCAGTGTGGCCATCAGCTAAAATTAGGCGAGTAGAAGCCAAGTTAAGCGACAGCCTAAGCATTGTCGCTATAAGAAGTATCATGGGAAATGCATTGAAATCTAGCGGTTTATTAATGAACAAAACTGTCATCATAATTAGTACTGAGAATGCTATGGAAATGCCTAATGAAAGATCGAGCAACCACGTTGGCATAGGCAAAATCAGCACAGCCAGTATAGCAACAACCGCTAAAGCAAGTGCTATATCGCTCCGCTTGGTGATTTTACTTAATAAACCGGCACCATAATTGTCGAAAGTGGTTTGCTGAGTTGGTGCTGTTTCATTAGAGGTTTCGGACATTTTAAACAATTCTCATTCTTGAGACAAAAATTTTACTAGTTTTAGCATCTTGATTAGTTGTAGAAAATAATTTGAAAGTTGAAAGGATGTTTTTTGTTGCAACGTTAGCAGAATACATAATTTACACGTATTTTGATAAATGAGTTCTCATTAAACCTTTTCCAAGTCTCCAGGTGATGGAACCTTTATCCCTTCATCTGAATATGCTTTAAGTTTGTTCCTTAAGGTACGAATTGATATTCCTAGTATTGTTGCTGCATGTGTTCTATTTCCAAGGCAATGATGTAGGGTATTAATGATTAATTTTTGCTCAACTTCTGCTACGGTTTTTCCAAGTAACTCATCATTATTGTCAGTGGTATCGCTACCTATTTCATTTCTTATTATTGGAGATGGAGCTGTTGCCGCTACTGCTGCTGACGCCAATGGAGATACTGGAGATTGTATTTCATTATTACCTCCTAAAAGGTTCTCCCCTGTCAGTAGGATGGCTGTGTCATCGATCTCATCTCCCGTAGCAAGCAGTACTGCTCGATGCATTGTATTTTCCAGCTCGCGCACATTACCCCTCCAATGATGCGCTTCGAGTCTCTTCATAGCTTGATCGTTTATGTGACGATTGGGGACGCAGTTTGCCTCAGCATATTTAGTCGCAAAAAACTCTGCTAATACTCGTATATCACCAGTTCGCTCACGTAAGGCAGGTAGTTGGAGATTAAAGACATTTAGTCGAAAGTAGAGATCTTCACGAAATTTCTCGTCCTGTACATGTTTTTCTAGGTCCCTGTTTGAGGTTGCGATTAATCGAATATTTATTTTGACGGGTTGTGATCCCCCAACTCGATCTATTTCACGTTCTTGGATGGCTCTTAATAATTTGGCTTGAAGACGAATATCCATTTCGCTAATTTCGTCTAAGAGTAAGGTGCCCCCGTCCGCTTCTTCAAACTTCCCAACCCGGCGAGCAACAGCCCCCGTAAATGCACCCTTCTCGTGGCCAAAAAGTTCAGATTCTAAAAGATTATCTGGTATTGCTGCGCAGTTGACGCTGACAAACTTCTGGCCCGAACGTTTGCTCTTGGAATGAATATATTTCGCTATGACTTCTTTGCCGGTTCCAGACTCGCCCGTTATGAGTACGCTGGCTTCAGAAGGAGCGATTTGGGCAGCCAATTTCAACGTTCCTGCCATTAATGGGTCGTTGAATACTACTGATGTTTGTTCTTCTGATACAGCCTGAAGAACCGCTGCAATCATCTCTGGGTTTGGCGGCAAAGGAATGTACTCTTTTGCCCCTGCTTTAATGGCGGCAACCGCCGCATCAGGATCATTACTAATTCCGCAAGCTACCACTGATGTGTTTAGACGCTCTTCTTTCATACTTTTCATGAATTTGGCTATAGAAAGCTTTATATCAATCATCACCAAATCAGCACCTTGTCCACTTCGAAGAGAGTGCAATCCAGCGTCAACGCTGTCTACTTGAGATACTGTTGCACCGCGTGATATGGCAATCTGGCCAGCGGCGCTGATATGTCCTTCAAGCATACCGACTATTAGCAACCGCATTTTATTCTCCTTTGTCTCCGGTTAAACGGGGTGTCTATAGTTTGACCAACCGTTTATCACTATGTCTCTAAATAAGACTTTACGCCCAAGTAAGTTTTTAATGAATGAACATTTTCTTGTTTGCTGATTGATATTGCCCCAGTTATATAAATATCCAAGACTGTAATTTGTTTCCGAATGTGGTTTTCTAATTTTGCCGATATTGGCGCAAAGACCATATATGCTAATACGGCCCCGTAGAATGTAGTGAGAAGCGCTACTGCCATCGCTGGACCAATTTGGTCGGGAGAATCTAAATTTCCCAAAAGTTGTATCAAACCAACAAGCGTACCAATTAATCCCATAGAGGGAGCAATTTCAGCAGCTTTTTTGAGAACGGCAACACTTTTTTGTTTTTGCTCGGCTATCGACAAGATTTCATTTCTTAAAGTATTTTCTAGGATAATACTATCGTTTCCATCAACGACTAACGCGATTGATTTTTGAAGAAACGGTTTATCCTCCAAAACTTCATTCAATTCATCGAGGGCTAATATACCTCGATCCTTTCCTACTTGCGCCAGACTGATCACGTCATTTATTGCGTTAGTCTTAGAATACCGTGTTGAATAAAATATCTCGGCCGCGTGGATTAAAGTTCGTTGTATCTCTCTGAAATTAAATGAGACCATGGTTATGGAAATAGTCCCAAACATAACAATCAAAACTGCTGGAACGTTATAGAAAGACGCTATTGACCCGCCAATTAATAATGCGCCGAATATAAGTAAAAATGCAGAAATCAAACCAATAATTAATGCAAAATCAAACTTTTTTTTCTTAATAGAAAGAGAATCTATTTTCAGAGTAGACACTTTTTCTCCTCTTTCCTTAAAGTTTCAAATTGTAAATTGAACATGGCTCTTTCTTTGGATATTTATCTCTAATCTAGGTTCGGTCAGACTTAATGATCTCTGTCATTGTGACACCAAGTCTTTCATCTACTATAACGACCTCACCTCGTGCGACTAATCTATTATTTACGTAGATATCTATGGCCTCTCCAACCTTTCTGTCGAGTTCAACCACCGCGCCTCTTCCAAGTTTTAGTAATTGGCTCACTTGCATAGTCTGCTTACCAAGAACAGCTGATACTTGGACGGGAATGTCATAGACAGCTTCTAACTCCCGCGAGGTTATTTCGGTTTGTTCATCTTCTGCAAAAACTTCTTCAATATCTTCCTCTTTGCTATCAGTAGCTTTAACCTCGTCTTCTTCTAGGTCATCCAGGTTTAGATCGGTATCGTCTGCCATTATCAACTCCTATATTTTCGGGAACGAATATAATCATCACTCGCAAGCTTCATTATTATGACCTCCTAGGCCTGCATCTTTTGTGGATAGTGCTTCTGTCTCTGTAATCACACGATCCACTATTTTATCAATTTGGTCCCAAGTGGTTGACATGGACCGTTCCATTTCTCCAGAATCCCATTTAATTCTGCAATCGTCTCCAACTAACTCGTTGTTAACAATCAAAATGACTTGGCCATCAAAATGAGCACGCGAAGTGATTAAATCTATTTTTTCCTGAATGGGTTTTATTAAATGTTGGGAGATCTGTATCAGGACTTTTGGCTGATTGTTTATAAATTCAAAGGCGTGTGCAATGGTGCGTTCGACCTCGTTCAATTCACCATTTCTTGTCAATTGAGGGGCTAATTTTTTCATAATTGCATGGGCTAATCTCAAGGTGTCTTTGTTCATAGCCTCTGTCCATTTTTTATGAACCTGCATTAAACTTTCCAATTTCAGAGAGATAGTATCCAGTGATGAAGTGATTTCACGCTCTATTCCGCTCATAACCTCCGCTTTACCCTCCTGAATTCCTTGCTTTAAGGCTATTTGTTTGGCCACATTCAAGTCTTCTTCTGAGAATGTCGGTGCATCTTCTACCGAAAGCTTTTCCTCTTGTTTCAAAAGATCTTTCTTACTATCTTTCTCATTTTTCGTTTGTTCTTCATCGAACATGGTATTGAAAAGGTATTTGTCCATTTCAAACAACTCGATCAATAGTCAAATTTTAAGCGCATCATTTTAATCGGTTCCTTGATACATCCAGTTTCTTACTATCGCGATCGCTTCCTCTGGATGTTTATCAACAATTTCTCCTATTTGTTTCAAGGATGATGCTCTCACACGTCCTTCAACTTGGTTAATGTCAATCATTTGGTCCAATAAGGATTCGTCAGCTTCGTCCTCCACCTCGTCTTCTTCTAATAATTCTGCCATATCAGCGGTTGCTTCAGGTCCAGTAAGCTGGGCAAGTGCCACGCCTTCGCCATCCCCTATCATTCCTCCTGGCCCACCCGCGAATGCTGTTGGCATTGACTCAAATAAACGCGTTAATACCGGCCGGACCACCAAAAGAATTACAAGTAAACCAACAACAGCTAGCACCAAAACTTCCGCT
>Ga0181597_10006041_pt1 | contig 11418 bp, 4 predicted proteins | sample 041ome_5_FD_148647 | JGI IMG/M metagenome (GOLD analysis project Ga0181597, IMG submission 148647) | Coastal salt marsh microbial communities from the Groves Creek Marsh, Skidaway Island, Georgia - 041403US metaG (spades assembly) | ecosystem: Environmental > Aquatic > Marine > Intertidal zone >... | reverse complement strand
AAGACTTTGGCCAAAGACGATATCGACGAAGAGGACGAAGAAGAGAAAAAGCACCGACCCCAATCATCGAGGAAGAAGCAATCGTCGTCTTCGGATCAGAAAAGCAGCAGCCGCAGCAGCGCTTCTGAGGACGAGGACCATCGACGTCCAAGCAAGTTTTCCGGGTACAGGGAAAAGTTTCGCTCGGACGCCGACGACGAGGAGTTCGTGGAGAGAGAGACGGAAAGAGACGAGCGACGATCCGTCTCTTCCTCCTCTTCTTCTTCTTCTTCTTCTTCTTCTTCTAGAGACAACAACAACAACAACAACCAGAGAGAACGTTTGTACGAACGCAAGAGCAGCAGCGGCGATAAAGACGACGACAAGTCTACTTACGCCTCCAAAGGCGCTCGACGCATGTTGTTGGAAGAAGCGTTGCCAAACGCATCCGAAGAGAAAGAGTTGGTTGAAGTCGCCGAGGAAGAGATCAAGCACACCGGGGTGTTCGCTTTGTTGCAAAAAATGGTTGGCGGCGAACAATCGAGTCAAGATCCGGTCAAGCCGGGACAAATGCCGCAGTTGGGTTTACCGCAGCAAACGAAGATGTTGTCGAAGAAGAATAAGAAGAAGTCGACGACGAAGAAGGGAGACTTAAACGTTGCCGCCGGATTGGGCAAATCCATGGGCGTTCACGTCGATGAAGAAGTCGACGACGAAAACGAAGGCGACGAAGGAGAAGAAGAACAAATGAAAGAAGAAGAAGAAGAACATGAACAACAAACCGAAGAACAAACTCGAACCGATAAGGTGTTAAAGCTCGCGCAAGACGGCGAAAAAGCGTTGGAACGCGAAGCGATTGAGAAAGTCTACAAAGGCGACGGCTCCAAATCCAAGAAGAAATCCGCGTTGGAGATCCAACGAGGCGAGACTTCTTCTGATATGAGCGAAACGGACGAAGAAGCTTTGGAGATTGAGAACGGCGCCGCGGATAAGTACTACGACGTCACGAAAGTCGAACACTTGGCGCAAGAAACGCTCAAGAGAAATATGGGTGGTTCCAAAGGTGAAGCGTCCATGGGCGAGCAGCAGCAAACCATCAACACGAAAGCGTTGGAGGAAGCCATCGGGAGAGCGGCGAACCAATCGCCGGACATCACCAGAAAAGAGTTGTTTTCCACCTTGGGACGCAAATCCAAGGAAGAGTTTGTCAACGCCGCGCGATTGAAGAAACTCGTCGAGTTGAAACACATCGCGACGACGTGCAAACCGACGCTCAGCGACGGCGGTAAAGCCATGGAACGTGCGAAAGAAGCGGCGCAACAAGCCGCCATGAAAGTCAAGCAAGCCGCGGCGAGAAGAGCGGAAGCGGAAGCGAACTACGAGCACTCGCAAGAAGTTGCGAAAATCGCCGCCCAAAAAGTCGACGACATCACCGAACTCGCGCAAAAGAAGATCCAAGAAGTTCAAGAAGTTGCCAAGAGAAAAGTGCAAAACGCAAAAGACATTTCTCGATTAGCCGGACGTAAAGTCGAAGACGAGTTTGACATGCTTGGGAAAACCAAGGAAGATTTCAACTTGCACGTGCAACACGCGATGAAATCAGTCGAAGCCGCGAAAGAAGCCGCTTCGTCGGCGTTGGAAGAGACGAAGAAGAAGTCCCACACGGCCAAGCAACGCGCCGCGGCGCTGGAAGTTTCATTGGCGAAGGAATACGAAGAGGCGAGAACCGAGCGCGAAATCGAAGAGAAGAAGTTGGCAAAGGCGGAAGCGCAAGCGGAAGCGGCGGAGACGGAGAGAGAACAGAAAGTGTTGGAAGCGCACCAAAGACAGATGGAAATCGAAAAGGTTGCCAAGGAGAGACAGTACAAGTTGGAGGAGGAGCAAAGACAAATGGAAGAGGCGAAGAAGCGCTCGATGGCGAAGAGCACGCAATACCGCACCTCCGCGGAGGACGCGTTGGAAAAGTTGTCCGTGATTGATTTTAATAACAACAAGGATAGCGACGACGTGGCGCGAATCGGGTTTGGCGAGGAAGACATCGCTTCTGGGTACCCCGACGACGACGAAACGCAAATGGCCATGGGCGGCGCGTCATCCTCGGATGGTGATGGATTCGATCCGTGGACCCGCAAGTAATAATAAAAAATCTGACTAACCGCGCGTCAAAGTCGGCAAACAAAGTTGTACTAAAACCGAGGAGGAGGAAGGAACAACCTCCTCGGAAAAGAAGAAGGAAAAGAGAAGAGTTACACACATCTACACGTTTTAATTATTTATATATATATATATTATCTACTGATAAACACGACACACGTATGTGGTATCACTACGCTTTCGAACTGAACCCAATGCTGCAAAAATTCAAAAACCCTAAATATTGGTGTCTAAGTTCCCCCTCAAAATTCAAATGTCTCGTCAGTATAATTGAGTAAAAACCGCACGAAATACTCTACCACATCTCTTCGTTTTGCGCGTTAAAAGACTGAGTTCAACATGGAGAGGAACGATGATACCGTCGTCCCTTTCCCTCCTCCAAATCCTCCTCTGGGCGTCGTTTCAAGGTAAACATAGGAACAATTCACATTCTTTTCAATCGATCCGTTTCAAAATTTGAATTTTTCCATTCTTCGTTCCTTTCCTCTCTGTCGCTTCTCTCTGTATTATTACTCACGCCGCTTTGGGGAAACTATCGCATCTTCTCTCTCTCGTTCTCTTTAAACGCATCATCAGGGTACCTCTGGGCGCACAACCGATGAACAATAACATCAACAATAATGGACAAACGACGCAAATCAAATCCGCGTTAAAATCCACCTCCCGGTCTCTCGTGTACAGACAAAACCAACACCAACACCAACAGATGGAAAACATGAACGAACAACAAAGACGAGTGTCTTTCCAATCCGGACGCCCACCGGTGGTGGAAGGAGGCGCGAGATTAGCGCAACTGCGAGCGGCGAGGAAACGAGCGGCGCAACAGAAAGCACAAGAAACATCGTCGAATACTAATGGCCAAGGGAATAAGTTACCCTTTGGGACCTCTTGGGGGAATCAAACGGACCAAGCGGGAGCGCAAAGAAGGCGACATCAAAATCTAACCCAACATTCGTCGATGTCATCTTCGCGAATGGAACGGTTACGGAAACGAAAAGGCACCGGGCGACAAGTGAAACCGAGACCGTTCGTGTTGGTGATGAAAGCGCCCGCGGAGAGTTTGGGGAGAGCAGCGCTTCCGGATGGAGGAGCGAAGAAAAGACGAACGGCGATGGTGGTCGAGGAGTTGGACGGGACGAATTTTACTGGTGAGGGCGAACACTCGGCGGCGGCATCGAGAGACGGCGATCGAGCCGGGTCGTTCGCCGAGAACGAAGGATTTGCCGGGTACGATTTTAACGGGAACAGGACGGCGCAACCGATGTTTCGACCGAAGAGTCCGCACGCGAAAGGACAACAACAGAGAAAAGTTTCGATGGAGATGAATTCGCAGTTACGATTGCTTCGCGAGCAGCACATGCAAGAAGGCGGAGTGTTAGCCGAAGCTATCGAAGAGGAGAGACTGAAGAGAGAGCAAATGGAATTAGAGAAACGACGAGAAATGTTACGCAAGAGCAGCATGGGGAGCGGCGGGGAGGTGACCAACACGCCGATGGCTGCGGAAGCGCTGGTGAACATGTTCAACATCCCGGGACGAGAAGACGAAGCTATTTTGCATCAAGACAGTCCGGATTGGCAAGGCGTCTCGCACATGGGGGCAGCAGGCGGTCAGTCGCAACCGCAAGTGCAACCGGTGGGAATGTTGAACGAAAACTTGAACAACGACGACGACGAGTTTGGCGGAGGATTCGAAGCCGGCGACGACGACTTTGACCAAGAAGATTTAGTAGGCGGTCAATTCGCTGACGACCGCGCGTTCGATGAGGAAGGATTCCCTATTCGCAAACCTAGAGGTGAAGCGCACAAACGCTTGCGCGAAGAAATGGCCAGAAGAAAATCTTTAGCCTTTGGCGGTTTACAAACCATCGTCGTCGAAGATTTAACAGGCGGCTCACAAAAGGTGCGCAAAAGTTCGCGCCAAAGACAAAAACCGTTGGAGTATTGGCGAGGCGAGAAGAAGGTGTACGAGCGCGTCCATGGATCGTTACCGACCATCAAAGCCACGCAACGGCAAACCCGAAACAAAATGTGGCCAAGAAAAACGCCCGGAGGCCCGTCGGAAACATTCAGGGTGCTCAAATTGAGACCGACGGAACAGTTCAACAAAATCGGCGCCGAACGACGAGACTCGTTGGATCAGTTGATGACCGCCAGAAACGGCGCTCCTTTGCACGATTCCGACGCCGAAGATGAGGAAATCTGGGACGTCGATGGCGTCGTCGAGTTTGATCAACACGGTCGCAGGATAAAAACGTTCGCCAAGACCCCGAAAGAGTATTACGGACGAAACGGTCGCGCGACGCCGAATTACAACAACAACAACATGAACAACAACGGGAGCGGGAAGAAGAAGCGTGGACGACCTCGAAAGAATCCAACAGTACTCGTCGATGAAAACGACGACGACGACGGACAGCAACAACAACAACACCAAGAGGAAGAACAAAACGAACAAGTCAGAGGGAAGCACATCCGACTGGCGCCGGACACGGACGACGAAGACGAGGAAGACGAAAGAGACGACGAGCTCGAGGAAAAGCGAAGGAACTCCGAAGCGATTCATAATACTAACCACGACGACGACGACGACGATCAAGAAGCCGAAAAGGAAGCGAACGAAGCCGCTCGCATGGCGGAGTTGGAGCTCGAAGAAGAGAGAGAAGAAGAGGCGAGAAAAGCGTCGAAAGCGAAGGAGGATTTGATCATGGAAGCGGAACAAAAGGCCGCGATGGAGTTGAAAATCACGCAAGAGGAGATTCCAGAGGAGGAGGAAGAAGAGGAGGAAGAAGACGACGAGGAATCGAGAGCGTTGAAGAAACGACTGGCGGATGCGGAAGCCGAGCTCGATGCGCTCGACGCGGCGAACGAAGCGGCGAGGAAGATGTTAGATCAACACGACGAACGAGACTCTTTAGAAGAAGACGGGAACGGCGATGCCCTGCCGCCTTCTACTGCACGCGAGAAAGACGGGCAGGCGAAGGTTGAAGAGGAGAAGACGAGCCGGTTTTCGATGTCTCTCGAGGCAAACAAAGGTGTATTTTACGACGAAGAGGCGGATAAGGATTTAATAGAAAACGATCCAGCGATTAAGAGCGGGTCGATTAACTTGGAGGAAGATTTGGATGACGGCGATGATGATGACGACAACGAAGACGACGACGATGAAGAGGATAGAGATGTTGCCGCCAAAAGAGATTCGCTTTCTTCAAAATCGGAAGAAGAAAACGACCGACGAGATAACGACGCCTTGGCGATTCCCATGGACCTCGACGAATAGATAATATATACACAGAATAGTATTAAACTTGATTAATAAGCATTTGTAAATTCTAATACATGAGTATTAAACTTCTCTTTAAGTTGAAATAACTACGTAGTATGTGTGTATTATGCGCTAAAAACTCTTCTATACTCTCTACAAGCTGAAACTATATCGCTCGCATTTCGCGCCGAGCTCTGAAATCGTCGCCACGCACTCAGTCGTTAAAGAGAACGTCAACTCGTCGTCGTCGTCGTCGTCAAAATTTCTACCACTACTAATGCCAGCAGTGACGTGCGAAAACTTTCCGCCCGGTCGTCGACTGCCACCATTCTCTTCGTCCAATAAAGTTCTATTTCCATCCACGACGCTCCCGTCCCAGTCTAAATACTTGGAATCCACCGTTCGATGTCTCGTGACAACCTTGACCAACTCACCTTTATTACCACCTTCGGAAGGTAACTTGGACGTCGTCAACGTCACGTCGGCTAAGTTTTCAATCAGTAATTGCATCGTCCCGCGCTCTCTGTCGTCCTCGTCTAAGAATCCATCCTCGACGTCCTCCGCCGCCTGGCACCCCGTCACTAAAGCCACATTCTCCATCGCTCTCAACCGCACGAGGAACCGCACGACCGCTTTCTCGCTCGTTCTCGCCGCTAACACGTCCAACGAGTCGATAAAAATACTCGCACCACCATTTCTGCTACACTCTTCCATCGTTCTTCCGATAGTATCGTCGCCGACCGTCCCCGATACCTTCTTCGCGATCAAATCATACAAACCATCTAAACTCGACGTTGCACTCGAACGCGCGCCATTCACCGTAAACACATTCTCCTCCTTTTCGTCTTCTTCTTCTTTATCATCGTCATCGTTGAAATTAAACGCCATTGGTGTCGACCAACAATCGATGGATTCGATCCCAAATTTTTCCTTTTTTTGGTACAAAAATTCAGCTTTTTTCCTCCTCAAGTGCGGACTGATTGAAGTTTCGAACGGTTTCATCGTTTCCACGAACACTATCGCAGCTCTTTTTCTTTTCGATGTCCTCGAGCTGCTCGTTTTTGTTGTTTTCGTCGCGTTCCTCTCGTTCTTCGTATCCTCGTCTTTGTTGTTCTCATCATCGTCAGAGTTTTCCTCGTCTTCGTTCTTTTTGTCGTTGCGTTGGATTTTGAGGCATTCGTGCACGAAATGCGCGAAGAGAAACGCCGTCGGGCTGTCCTTTACGGACACGAGATGGACGTGCGAGGAAAAAGGCAGAGGAGAAGAAGAAACGGAATGTAACGTTTTCGTTGCTGAAATTCGAACGTTTAAAGCTTCATTCATTATGTTCTTTGTCTTCTTCTTCTTGGAGAAGTGTTCCGTAGAATTTCTGAGGCGAAAAGCAACAGCGCAACACGTATTTACGATAATACAATAATAACAATAATGATAATAACACTAACAGGAAGGAAGGAAAGAGACGGATGAGAGAGCAGCTCGAAATGTTACTAGTCTTGTTTGCTCTTTTGGCTCAAAGTTTCGTTGATTTCGTGAAAGTCGCTTTGACCGACGAGCGCGATTATGTTCCCGGTTTTGGTATCCGACGGAGATTTTCTGCCCCCGCCTGCGGTTCTTCTCGCCGGCGAAGCGAACGTGTGATGAAGAAGAGCGGCGTTGGTATTCTCATCGTCGTGGACGCCTCCCCTGTTGTTTGAGTGTACGAAGGCTTTTTCTCTCGTCTCCGGACGCATTGGCGAGACGTACACGTTCCCGGCGCCTGCGGTTCCTTTCACCTCCCGTATGGGGGATTTGAGCAACGCTTCCGAATCGAAGTGAACTCGAGATCGGTTCGGCGTGCTTTGAATGGCAGTCATCGTCGTCCCTGCTGCTTTTGGTCGTTTCGGCGTCGACGTCATTTTTGTCGTCGTTGTTGTCGTCGTCGTCGTCTTTTGCGATTTTGTCGTGAGCGCGTCGTCAGAATTTCCTCCTCCTGCTCCTCCTCCTCCTCCTTTTCGTAACTGCAACATGAACGGCCTGACGTTCGGGACAAACTGCTTGTTGTAAAACGCGATGATATCGCCGCGACTGACGACTTCCAACCCGGGATTGGTCACCGTTAATGGGCAGCTCCAAAACACCTCTTCCACGCACTGCGGTTGTTTGTGGTATCGATACACGATGTCTTTGAATTTCACGTTTCGATCTTGTTCGCTGGATGCGATTTTGCACGCGCCGTAGATGGACGCCAAGATGATTTGATCGAGATGTCGATTGTACAGCAGAGAGGTTTTTTCAAACACGACGAATTCGCAGATTTGGAACGCGCGTCGGGTGACTTCTTGGTTGACGTGGAGCCGGGCACAAATATCAGCTAAACGCACGGCGGCTAATCGGAGGACTTTGGCGAAAAAAACGTCCAAGGAGGCTTTCGCGCGACGCTTTTCGTCGTCGATTTCGAAATCATCGTCGTCGTCGTCGTCTACGGCGTACTTGTCTGGTAACGGTAACGGTATTTTCGCACCAACGCCGGGCGAGGAAACCGCTCGATTATACTGCTGCTGTTGCGCGTGCGCAATCCCACTGATTCGCTCTACGTCTGAGGACGATGATCCCATGTTCGCGTTATCGGACGCTCGTCTCGCCGGAGTTGAAAACGCCGTAAACGCGCTTGTTTTCAAAGGGGAAAATGCGCTCATATGGCCACTACCAATAATAGTCGTCGTTCGAGGCGGCGAACGCAACGCGGTATGTGCCATTTGTGCCACATCTAACGCCTTCTTCTTCTCTTCATCAATCGGAGAGTCATCATTCGAGTCTCCTCCTCTTCCTCCTCCTCCTTTCCCGAGAACATTGCGATCGAATTGTTGCATATGCGTTAACGATCGCGCTGTGTGGTGTTTTGAGAGCGGTTTGGTGACTTTTTGCCCGGATGCTAACGTGCCACCGAGAAGTACGGCGGCGATTTGATTGGCGCTGTTTGAGTGGATGTCGTTGTTGTCGTTGTTGTTGTTGTTGTTCGTAATATTATCTTCGCTCTTTGCAGCAGCAGCAGCAGCAGCGGCAGCAATCGCAGCGGTCTCTCCGATGTTCTTCTTCTTCGCGCCGCTCTTCGTCGTCGCCACGCGCAAAAGTGGATACAAACTCGAATCTTTTTTCCAGCTTAACTTTTCTAACATAGACTCTTCGATTCGACCAAAGTACGCTCTAATTTCTCGCGGCATTTCCGGTCTCGATCTCACGAACGGCTCGATGCCGTTCAAAACATCAAACGCGTTTAAACCAATCGCGTTGGGAATAGCTGGAAAGCGCAACGTAATCGCGCGATTACCGCCATTCCCGGTGAAACTTGGACCGACGTCGTAGATTCCACTACTCGTGCTCAAATGGACTCCGTTTCGCGCGACGGAAACTACCTCGACGGATAAGGCGACGACTACTTCGACGAATCGTTTCGAGTCCACGAGCATCGATATCGCACGCTTCGTCGAATCAGAGATGGTGTTTGCGTTCGTCGTCGTCATCGTCGTCGTCGCCTCCATGCGATTGATTTCGTCTCTCAAAATCGCTCGAAAGAAGTATTTGAACACGGCCAAGGCATCCGTCGCCCTGTTGTCGACGATGTTATCGAGTGATTTCGAAACGTTGCCTCGCTTCGCAGCGGCGTTGAGATTTGTGAACGCATCTTCGCGAGTGAGCGTGTTGCACTTGGTAATCATACGCTCGGCGCGCGCGTACGCGTCTTGGAGTTTATCTTTGTCGTTGTTCTTTGTTCGGATGCATTCGCGGAGTAAACGTAAAGTCTCGTCGTTTTGCTGCGTGTTATCAACGTTGTTTGATGATGGCGAAACGATTCGATCGATCCATTCGACGCCGTACATGACGTTTGAAATCGGCGTGTTTTGAACGTTGTTATAATCAACCGCCACGCCGGCGACAGTTTTATTGAACCCGGCGTACGGCGATTGCGGCGTAGGCGGAATAAAAGTCCCCCCGATGTTGTTAGTAGTATTCGTCGCAGCAGCGGTAGTAGTAGCAGCAGTAGCTACTGCTACAGCTGCTTCCACCGCGGATCCGGTTCGAAACGTGAAACTTTTATCCTTCTTGTGCATCGGCGTTGCGGCTCGCAGTCGCGCAAAACCAATCGGTTGTTCTCGCAAATCGCCTTTGAGCACATCAAACGGCGCGGGAAGATTTTTCTCTCGTTGCTTCTCCTCATCTATTTCTTCTTCCGCTAAAAGGAACGGCACGTACAATTTCTCGTTGATTGCGCGACATCCGAATTTCTCTCTCACCGCTTCCACGTACTCGCGTTCAAAGATATCCGAAGCTAACTTGACGTTCTCCATCGCCGTCTTATTCTTCTTATTCTTCTCGAAATACTTCTTTCTCAACGTGTTCTTCTCTTTCAAAATAGATTCGTGCAACTTTTCGATGTTCTTCAACATTTTCTGACAGCTCGCGAGCTTCGTCTTGCTCGATCGACACAAAGATTCCAGCGCCAAAGGCTCGCCGGTTTCCGGATCCTTTTCCGTCATCGAGAGCATGTTTTCCAAGCTCGTTCTTAAACACGTTTCCGGGGCATTGGTTAACGCGAACGCTTGAATCGCGACGAGAAGGTGAAACTGCTCGTACAAATTCGGTACTCCTCCCGCGTGTGTGGTATGGGACGAGACTTTTTTGTTGTTGCTCTCTCTTCTTTCGGCCTCTTCTTTTTTAATCGTCTCTTTCTTTTCCGCGTACGTGCCTTTCCTCTTTTTATGTCTCGAGGACAACATCAGCTTTGGTTTCTCTTTCGCTTTCTTGTCGTCGCCGTCCTCCTCGTTATCCTCGTCTTCGAACAAGCTCGTACCTAATTTCACTTTCGTCAACGAAAACGCGTTCCACGCGAACCGACAATACGCTCGTCCCAACGTTTCGTCCACGCGAAAGTGCGTCTTACAAAACTGCTCGAACTTTGTCGCGATGACTTTGCTAAACGCGAACGACGCTCGCAAATTATCCATGCCTAAAAATTGCTCCAATCGTTTCATTTCGGCAATTTCCAAGTCCTCGGAATCATCCGCGTTGAGTTTCGGAGATTTCGTTTTTCTCGTCGGCGCTTTCTTCGTTTTTGTATCCTCGTCGTCCTTCTTGTCCTCGGTTTTCTGTCTCTTCCTCGCGTTTTCATCTCCGTCTTCGCTCTCGTCCTCGTCCTCGTCCCTTTCATCTCCTTTCAAAAGAGGATGTTTCGTTTCCTCCCTCAAAATCTTCCTCAGCGGTTTGGCGCACACGCACGCGAAGGTCCGACACGCGGTGAAGAAATCCGCCGCGTTCACGCGAAAATGAATCAAAACGTCCCCTAAATTTTTCTTCACGAAGTACTCGTTTGTGTGTGCGTGAGATGTGAGTACGACGTACGCGATGACGCAATGCCACAGGTTTTTCGTCTATATATCAGAGAGAGAGTTCGTTAGAGAGATCAATTCAGAGAGAGAGAAAAGAAATAAAAGCAGCGCTTAATGAAACGTTCTTCGAAAGAGAGAGAGAATGTGTATAAATAAAAACGCACCACGCCATCGCTCGCTTCTTTTTCTTCGCCTAGAATCTCTCTCGCTCGTAAAGACGGGAAGCAGACTCGTTCGATTTTCGAGGCGAGATGTGTCAACGACGCATCGATTGGATGCAAAAATGAATCGATTTTAGATTCATCTTTTTCTTCTTCATCGTTTTCCTTCTCTGAAAGCTTCTTTTTCTTCATCTCTCTTCTGACTCTTCTCTGCTGTGTAAATGGTCGTCGTTTTGAATAATTCGAGAAAGAGAGAGGAGGCGTTCGTCGCGAAAGGCGAGTAGTTTATTATTCGCGCGCAGTAAATTACGTTTGTATCTGCTTTTAATGAGGAGAGATTTTGGCGGGAAAAAAATCTGATGCATTTTCACACGCAGGCAGAAGAGAGTAAGAAGTACGTACTAAGAGTTTAGGGTGTAAGTCTGTATTTCTTACTCAAATTGAGCTCGATGAGTGCGTATTTCTTACTCGTAAGTGCTTCGTTCTTACTCTTTAATAA
>Ga0181597_10006037_pt1 | contig 11421 bp, 13 predicted proteins | sample 041ome_5_FD_148647 | JGI IMG/M metagenome (GOLD analysis project Ga0181597, IMG submission 148647) | Coastal salt marsh microbial communities from the Groves Creek Marsh, Skidaway Island, Georgia - 041403US metaG (spades assembly) | ecosystem: Environmental > Aquatic > Marine > Intertidal zone... | reverse complement strand
AGGGTCTTCAGGCAGGAATCCAGGGTCTGCATGCCCAGCGAGCCACCGGTCTGGATGGCCGAGTACATCTGCGCGACCTTATCCTCACGGATCAGGTTACGGATGGCCGGGGTGCCGATCATGATTTCGTGAGCGGCCACGCGACCGCCGCCAATTTTCTTCAGCAGGGTTTGCGAGATTACCGATTGCAGCGACTCGGAGAGCATGGAACGGACCATGGATTTCTCTTCGGCCGGGAAGACATCAACCACGCGGTCGATGGTCTTGGCCGCCGAGGTGGTGTGCAGGGTGCCGAAGACCAGGTGACCGGTTTCCGCGGCGGTCAGCGCCAAGCGGATGGTTTCCAGGTCACGCATCTCGCCGACCAGAATGATGTCCGGGTCTTCACGCAGCGCCGAGCGCAGGGCCTCGGAGAAGCCGAGGGTGTCGCGGTGCACCTCACGCTGGTTGATCAGACACTTTTTCGACTCGTGGACAAATTCGATCGGGTCTTCGACCGTCAGGATGTGGTGGTACTTGTTGCTGTTTATATAGTCGAGCATCGCCGCCAGGGTGGTCGACTTACCGGAACCCGTGGGCCCGGTGACCAGCACCAGGCCGCGCGGCACATCGGAAATCTTGCGGAAGATCTCGCCCATCCCGAGGTCTTCCATGCTCAGCACTTTCGACGGAATGGTCCGGAATACCGCACCAGAACCGCGGTTCTGGTTGAAGGCGTTAACCCGGAAACGCGCCACACCCGGCACTTCGAAGGAGAAGTCGGTCTCGAGGAACTCCTCGAAATCCTTACGCTGCTTGTCGTTCATGATGTCGTAGATCAGCGCATGCACTTGTTTATGGTCCAGCGCAGGCAAGTTGATCCGGCGGACATCACCGTCAACCCGAATCATCGGAGGCAGGCCAGCGGAGAGGTGCAGGTCCGATGCACCTTGCTTGGCGCTGAAGGCCAGCAATTCAGTGATATCCATGGGACTCCCTAATGACAGACAAGCAGGTAGAATGCCGCAAAACCCAGGCGGCGGGCGCGAGTAATGTCCACGATAGCAGAGAATATTGCAAAGGTCGGAGTGCGCATACGTGAGGCGGCGCAAGCCTCACAGCGAGATTGTGGGTCTATCGGCCTGCTCGCGGTGAGCAAAACCAAACCGGCTGCGGCGGTGCGTGAAGCATTTGCCGCCGGCGCCCAGGACTTCGGCGAGAACTACCTGCAGGAAGCGCTGGATAAACAGGCCGAGCTGTATGACCTGCCACTGACCTGGCACTTCATTGGCCCGATCCAGTCGAACAAAACCAAGGCCATTGCCGAGCACTTCAGCTGGGTGCATTCGGTGGACCGCCTGAAAATCGCCGAACGGCTGTCGGCGCAGCGACCGGCACACTTGCCGGCGCTGAATATCTGCCTGCAGGTCAATGTCAGCGGTGAAGCCAGCAAGTCAGGCTGTCACCCCGATGAACTCCCGGCCCTGGCACAAGCGGTTACACAACTGCCCAACCTGCGCTTGCGCGGATTGATGACCATTCCCGAGCCCACTGACGACCCCATTGAGCAACGCGCCGCCTTCGCCCGTTTGCGCGAACTGCAGCAAGGCCTGAACCTGGGCCTCGACACTTTGTCCATGGGCATGAGCCATGACCTGGAAGCGGCCATCGCCGAAGGTGCAACCTGGGTGCGCATTGGCACTGCACTGTTCGGCGCACGTGATTACAGCAAGACCTGATTGAACTTGTCTTGAGCCTTTATTGAGGAAACCCGTTATGACCACTCCCCGCATTGCCTTTATCGGCGCAGGCAATATGGCCGCCAGTTTGATCGGCGGTCTGTGCGCGCAAGGCATCGACGCCAGCGCCATTCGCGCCAGTGACCGTGGAGCCGAACAGCGCAGCAAAATCAGCACCGAGCATGGCATCGAAACCTTCGCCGCCAACGCCGACGCGATCAAAGATGCCGACATCATCGTGCTCTCGGTAAAGCCGCAAGTCATGAAAGATGTCTGCCTGGACCTCGCCGCGCATGTCGGTGAGCAGCAGCTGGTGGTTTCCATTGCCGCCGGCATCAGCTGCGCCAGCCTGGAAAACTGGCTCGGCCCGCGCGCGATTGTGCGCTGCATGCCCAACACGCCTGCGCTGCTGCGTCAAGGCGTCAGCGGCCTGTATGGCAACGCCCAGGTTTCACCAAGCCAGCGCCAGCAGGCCGAACAGCTGCTCAGCGCCGTAGGCCTGGCCCTGTGGCTGGATAAAGAAGAGCAGATCGACGCCGTGACGGCCGTATCGGGTAGCGGCCCGGCGTACTTCTTCCTGCTGATCGAGGCAATGACCGCGGCCGGCGAAAAGCTCGGCCTGCCGCGTGACACCGCCGCCCAACTGACCCTGCACACCGCCCTTGGTGCGGCGCGCATGGCCGTGGCCAGCGATGTCGATGCCAGCGAGCTGCGCCGCCGCGTCACCTCGCCTGCCGGCACCACCGAAGCGGCCATCAAGAGTTTCCAGACCGATGGTTTCGAAGCATTGGTCGAAAAAGCACTTAACGCTGCCGCCCACCGTTCTGCCGAACTGGCCGAACAACTGGGCCAATAAGGAACGAAAATGATCGGACTCAACACCGCCGCTGTTTATATCCTGCAAACCATTGGCAGCCTGTACCTGCTGATCGTCTTGCTGCGCTTTATCCTGCAATTGGTTCGTGCGGACTTCTACAATCCGCTCAGCCAATTTATCGTGCGCGCCACTCACCCGCTGCTAAAACCCCTGCGTAAAGTCATCCCCAGCCTGGCCGGGCTGGACCTGGCGTCGCTGGTGTTAGCGATTCTGGTGCAGTTGGTGCTGATGGCACTGACCCTGATGCTGCTCGGCTATGGCCTGGATAACCCTGTGCAGCTGCTGGTCTGGTCGATCATTGGCGTCACCGCGCTGTTCCTCAAGGTGTTCTTCTTTGCCCTGATCATCAGCGTGATTCTCTCCTGGGTCGCACAAGGCAGCCAAAACCCGGCGGTAGGCCTGGTTAACCAAATATGCGAGCCCTTGCTGTCGCCGATTCGCCGCATCCTGCCAAGCATGGGTGGGCTGGATCTGTCGCCGATCGTGGCGTTTTTAATTCTCAACCTGATCGACATGATGGTGATCCGCAACCTGGCGATCATGACCGGCATGCTCAAAGGCTTGAGCCTGGCGATCTAACCGACAGATGAGTCATTTCCGCTGGGACGGCAACGACCTGATCCTTGAATGCCATCTGCAGCCCAAGGCGAGCCGTGACGAATTCGCCGGGCTGCACGGTGATCGTTTGAAGATTCGCCTCACAGCGCCGCCCGTAGACGGCAAAGCCAACGCCCACCTGCTGGCCTTTCTGGCCAGCGCCTTGGCCGTCAGTAAAAGCCAAGTCAGCCTGGAAAGCGGCCAGCAGAGTCGGCAAAAACGCGTCCGCATCAAACAGCCGCAGCAACTACCCGACGCACTCGAACTAACCACTCAGTCATCCTGAGCGACCACAAGGCGGCGTGCGACGGCATGCAATTGACGCCACAGCTGCGACCCGCATAATGCCTGGCAGGCCTATTCATGGATTGGGTGGGCCTGACGCCACGCCACAGGTGTTAAAACATTGCCTGCCACGCCGGCCCGAGGCGCGGCATCGTTGAATCGGTGCACGGCAACTGCCCCGCAATGGATGAGCCAACTAGAGGAAAGCCAAGGATGAGCATGCAACGTCTCAGTGAGCAGGTTGACGCCTACGTCACCTGGAAGCGCGAGTTGATGCGCGAAATCACCCGCTATCGCAGCTGGCTGGTGAGCAATCGGCTGAACTCAGAGGCCGTAGAAGGCAAGCTTGAACGGGCGCTGAAACTGCTGCGCACCGACCACATTACCCTGGCATTTGTCGGCGAGTTCTCGCGCGGTAAAACCGAGTTAATCAACAGCCTGTTCTTCTCGTCCTATGGCCAGCGCATGCTGCCGTCCCAGGCCGGGCGCACCACCATGTGCCCCACTGAGCTGTTCTACGACCCGCATTCGGAACGCTCTTATATTCGTTTGCTGCCCATCGAAACGCGGGTGTCCGAAGCCAGCATCGCGCAGTTCAAGCGCGTTCCTCGGCACTGGGTGAATATCACCCTGGACCTCAGCGACCCGGACAACATGGTCCAGGCCTTTAACCAAGTGGCCCGCAGCAAACCCATGCCGGTTGAGCAAGCCATAGCCCTGGGCTTTCACCCGGACATGCTGGAAAGTACTCACCGCCCGGGTGAAGTGCTGGTGCCGGCCTGGCGCCATGCCATGGTCAACTTCGACCATCCGCTGCTGCGTCAGGGCTTGCGCATCCTCGACACCCCCGGGCTGAACGCCCTCGGCAGCGAGCCGGAACTGACCCTGTCGATGCTGCCCAACGCCCAGGCGATCATCTTCCTGCTGTCCGCCGACACCGGCGTCACCGCCAGCGACATGGCCGTTTGGCAGCAGCACATCCGCCAGCTCGACGAAGACACCCAGACCTGCCTGTTCGCCGTGCTGAATAAGATCGACGTGCTGTGGGATGACCTGGCGGGCGAGAGCTTTGTGCAAAACGCCATCCGCATCATTCAGACCAACACTGCCAAGCAGCTGGGCATCCGGCCTGAAGACGTACTGCCGTTGTCGGCCAAACAGGCCATGCTGGCCAAGGTGCGCAAAGACGCCGACCTGCTGACGCGCAGCCAGATAAGCAACCTGGAAAACCTGCTGTGCGAGCGCATCATCGCGCAGAAAGAGCGCCTGCTCGAAGACCGCGTGGTCTTTCAGGTAATGGCCCTGCTGCAGAACAGCCAACACCTGCTCAACCTGCGCCTGGAGAAGGTCAACGAACAGCAGGCCCTGCTAAGCAACCACCAGCACGACAATGGCCAGATGCTCTTTGAACTGACCGCCAAGACAAAGGACGACCACAGCCAGCACCACAAACGCCTACTTGGCCTTAAAACCAACCAGCGCCTGCTCAAGCGCCAGGGCGACTTGCTACGCCACGCTTCACGCAGCGAGCGCCTGGATGAACACCTCAACAACGTACGCCGGGACCTCACTGGCAGCTGGACCACCCTGGGCATCAACCAGGCGATCCTGGATTTCTTCCGCAGCGTGGAGCAGGACCTGCACAACCTGAGCCAGGAAGCTGAGATGGCCAACACTATGGTGGCGGCCATCTACCGGCGGCACAACGAAGAAAACCCACTGCATGGCGTCGACGCCCCGCAGTTCAACGTCAACCGCTACAAGCGTGAACTCGAACAGCAGCAGCGCAAAGCCGACCAGTTCCGCCTACAGCTGAAAACCCTGCTGACCGAACAGCGCAGCCTGAGCAAACGCTTCTTCGCCACCCTGGTGCAGGAAGTCATCGGCCTGCATCAACGCATGCGCCAGGACGCCGAGCAGTGGGCCAACGATGCGCTAATGCCCTTGATGCAGCACACCCTGGAACACAAACAGCTGCTGGAAACCCACATGCTGCGGCTCAAGGCCCTGGCGCAGGAAACCCAACAAGCACGCCAGCGCGGCCAGCAACTGGCGCGTTACAGCGCCGAGTTGGAGCAGCAACTGGCGCAGGCCAGCGACATGTTGCGCATTCTGCGACGCCCGGCTCCCGCGCAACGTCAGGCTAAGGTGGTCAGCCTGCCAGGGCTTAGCCGGCCGCAGAGTATGGGCGAATAACCGCGGCCGGCAGCGCCTCATCCGCCATACAACCGCCGCCCCGCGTGCTTGCCGCACGGGGCGGCGCTCTTTAGACTGCGGCTCTTCCTTTATTGCGAGCAGGGTCGATGTCGATTGTTTTCCCCCAAGACTCTGTTGGCCTGGTCACTCCGCAAGTACTGCACTTCGCAGAACCTCTGGCGCTGGCTTGCGGGCGCAGCCTGGCTGACTATCAGCTGATCTTCGAAACCTATGGCGAGCTCAACGCCACGGCCAGTAACGCCGTACTGATCTGCCATGCCTTGTCCGGCCATCATCACGCCGCGGGCTACCACAGCGTGGATGACCGCAAGCCCGGCTGGTGGGACAGTTGCATCGGCCCCGGCAAGCCCATCGACACCAATAAGTTCTTTGTGGTCAGCCTGAATAATCTCGGCGGCTGCAACGGTTCTACCGGCCCCAGCAGCCTCAACCCGGCCACCGGCAAGCCGTTTGGCGCGGACTTCCCGGTGATGACCGTGGAAGACTGGGTGCACAGCCAGGCGCGCCTGGCCGACAGCCTCGGCATCCAGCAATGGGCCGCGGTGGTTGGCGGCAGCCTCGGTGGCATGCAAGCCATGCAGTGGACCATCAGTTACCCCGAACGCGTGCGCCACTGCCTGGCCATTGCCTCGGCACCCAAGTTGTCGGCGCAAAACATCGCCTTCAACGAAGTCGCGCGCCAGGCGATCCTCACCGATCCGCAATTCCATGGCGGGCACTTCCAGGAACAAGGCGTGATCCCCAAGCGCGGTTTGATGCTGGCGCGCATGGTCGGCCACATCACCTACCTGTCGGACGACGCCATGGGCGAGAAATTCGGCCGCGGGCTGAAGAGTGAGAAGCTCAACTACGACTTCCACAGTGTCGAATTCCAGGTGGAAAGCTACCTGCGCTATCAGGGCGAAGAGTTCTCCACGCGCTTCGATGCCAACACCTACCTGCTGATGACCAAGGCGCTCGATTACTTCGACCCGGCGGCTCAGCACGATGGCGACCTGGCCAAAACCTTGGCCGGGGTCAGCGCCGACTTCTGTGTGATGTCTTTCACCACTGACTGGCGCTTTTCGCCGGCGCGCTCGCGCGAGATCGTCGACGCCCTGACCGCCGCACGCAAGAACGTCTGCTACCTGGAAATTGACGCGCCGCAGGGCCACGACGCCTTCCTGATCCCCATTCCGCGCTACCTGCAGGCGTTCGACAGTTATATGAAACGGATTAAGGTGTAATCATGCGCGCGGATCTCGAAATCATCCAAGAGTGGATTCCCGCCGGCAGTCGCGTGCTGGACCTCGGTTGCGGCAACGGCGAGTTGCTCGCCTGGCTAACCGAGCACAAGCAGGTCAGCGGCTACGGCCTGGAAATCGATGCGGACAACATCGCCCAGTGCGTCAGCAAGGGCGTTAACGTGATCGAGCAAAACCTCGATAAAGGCCTGAGCAACTTTGCCAGCAGCAGTTTCGACGTGGTGGTGATGACTCAGTCACTGCAAGCCCTGCACTACCCCGACAAAGTGTTGGCGGAAATGCTCCGGGTCGGCAAAACCTGCATCATTACCTTCCCCAACTTCGCCCACTGGCGCTGCCGCTGGTACCTCACCAGCAAGGGCCGCATGCCGGTGTCGGACTTTTTGCCGTACACCTGGTTCAACACGCCGAACATCCACTTCTGCACCTTCGAAGACTTCGAAAACCTGTGCCACGACCAGGGCGCCAAAATCAAAGACCGTCTGGCCGTGGATCGCGACCATCGGCACGGCTGGGCCAGTCGTATCTGGCCTAATCTATTAGGTGAAATCGGCATTTACCGGATTAGCGGCGCAACACTCTAGGCGTACACGCCGACCGCTGAACGGGCTGTTGTTCAGATTGAATCAGGAGACTCCCCATGCATCGCATTGCCCTGTTGTTTATCGCCCTGTGCCTAAGCCTGCCCGCGCTCGCTGAACGCAAGCAAAGCTTTGGCGATTTGGATGTGCACTACATTGCCTTCAACTCCAGCTTCCTGCAGCCAGACATTGCCGCCGCCAACGGCCTGATCCGCAGCAAAACCCTGGGCGTGGTCAACATCTCTGTACTCAAGGACGGCAAGGCCAGCAACGCCAGCGTCAGCGGTGAGGTCAAAGACCTGGTCGGGCGCAGCCAGCCGCTGACCTTCAAGCAGGTAACTGAAGGCGCAGCCATCTACTACCTGGCGCAGTTCCCCTTCACTCAGCAAGAAATGCTGCGCTTCACCATCACCGTTCGCGCGGCCGATGGCGTAGCGCACAGCGTCGACTTCAACCAGGAATTTTTCCCAGACCGATGATCCACTTCAACGAACTGGTGCTGGCCAGCCATAACGCCGGCAAACTCAAAGAGCTGCAAGCCATGCTTGGCAGCAGTATGCGCGTACGCTCGGTGGGTGAGTTCTCATCCATCGAGCCGGAAGAAACCGGCCTGTCGTTTATCGAAAACGCCATTCTCAAGGCGCGTAACGCGGCGCGTGTTTCCGGCTTGCCGGCCTTGGCCGACGATTCCGGCCTGGCGGTGGACTTCCTCGGCGGCGCGCCGGGTATCTATTCAGCCCGCTATGCCGATGGCCAGGGCGATGCGGCGAATAACGCCAAGCTGCTCGAGGTGATGAAGGCCGTGCCGGATGCCGAACGCGGCGCGCAGTTCGTTTGCTGCCTGGCGCTGGTGCGGCATGCCGACGACCCGCTGCCGATTATCTGCGAAGGCCTCTGGCACGGGCGCATCCTCCACGCGGCGCAAGGTGTGGAAGGCTTCGGCTATGACCCGCTGTTCTGGGTGCCCGAACGCGACTGCTCCAGCGCCGAGTTGCCGGCCGCCGAGAAAAACCAGATCAGCCACCGCGCCCGCGCCATGGCCCTGCTGAAACAACGGCTGGGGCTGGCATGAGCCACACCTCCGGCGGCGGCTTCGAACTGCCGCCACTGGCGCTCTATATACACATCCCCTGGTGCGTGAAGAAGTGTCCGTATTGCGACTTCAACTCCCACACCGCCGGGCCAAACTTGCCGGAAGAGGCCTATGTTGATGCCCTTCTGGCTGACCTTGAAGCCGATTTGGCGCAGGTACATGGCCGGCCGCTGACCTCGATTTTCTTCGGCGGCGGCACCCCCAGCCTGTTTTCAGCCAAGGCGCTGGGGCGCTTGCTGCAAGGCGTCGAGCAGCGCGTGGCGTTTGCACCGGACATTGAAATCACCCTGGAAGCCAACCCCGGCACCTTCGAGCAAGCCAAATTTCGCGACTACCGCAGCCTGGGCATCAATCGCCTGTCGATTGGCGTGCAGAGCTTCCAGGCACCCAAGCTGATCGCCCTAGGGCGCATCCACGATGGCGATGAAGCCGTGCACGCTGCCGACATGGCCCGCGCCGCTGGTTTCGATAATTTCAATCTGGACCTGATGCACGGCCTGCCGGACCAGTCCATCGAGGACGCGCTGGGTGACTTGCGCATCGCCATCGCCCAGCAGCCGACGCACCTGTCCTGGTACCAGCTGACGGTTGAGCCCAATACGGTGTTCTGGAACCAGCCGCCGGTGATGCCCGAAGACGACATTCTCTGGGACATTCAGGAAGCCGGCCAGGCCCTGCTGGCCGCCGAAGGCTACGCGCAGTATGAAGTCTCGGCTTATGCCCAGGCCGGCAAGGCGGCGCGGCACAACCTGAATTACTGGACCTTTGGCGACTTTCTCGGCATCGGCGCCGGCGCTCACGCCAAGCTGAGCAGCCCGGACGGGCGCATCAGCCGCAGCTGGAAAACCCGCCTGCCCAAGGACTACCTGGACAGCAGTAAACGCTTCAATGCGGGCGAACGGGTGCTGAGTGCCGAGGAGCTGCCCTTCGAGTTTCTGATGAATGTGCTGCGCCTCACCGACGGCGTCGCCAGCGAACTGTTCACTCAGCGCACCGGCCTGCCGCTGAGCCAACTCGCAGCGGCACGCCTTGAAGCTCAGCAGCGCGGCCTGCTCCACAGCGACCCCGCGCGCCTAAGCGCCACCCGCGAAGGCCAGCTGTTTCTCAATGACCTGCTGCAACACTTTCTACCCTAACGCATGCGCCCACACGGCTAAGGAAACCTTGATGGACCTGCTACTTGACCTGATCGTTACCCTGTCACGCTGGAGCCGCAGCCACCTCTACGACATTTCACTGACCATCATGGCCACCCTGCTGGTGCTATTTGGACCCGGCATCAATGCCTGGGTGCAACGTAATACCAGCAGCATGAACTTCATCTTGCGCACGCTGATCTTCGTGCTGCTCTGTGCCGTCGGCTACGGCCTGCTGATCATCTTCGCCACGCCCTACCTGGCCAAGGGCCTGGGTTTCTTCAACAACTTCACCCTGGCGCCGATATTGATCCTGGTGTTCTTTATCATCGGCATCCTGGCCGACCGTAACTGACGCCCCGCCAGCCTGAGCTGACGGGGCAACGCGTCAGAACGGTTTGATCGCCACCTTGAGCACGCCATCACGCTGATGGCTGAACAGTTCGTAAGCCGCGACGATGTCATCCAGCGGGTACTCGTGGGTGACCAGCGCGCCGAGGTCGACCCGCCCCGAGGCCACCACGCTCAGCAAGCGGCGCATGCGCTCTTTGCCGCCCGGGCACAGCGAGGTGATGATTTTGTTATCACCCAGGCCGGCATGAAAGGCGCTCAGCGGAATCACCAGATCGGTTGAGTAAACGCCCAGACTGGACAAAGTCCCGCCGGGTTTAAGCACCCGCAGGGCATTCTCGAAGGTGGACTGCAGGCCAAGCGCCTCGATCGCCACATCCACGCCGCGCCCACCGGTCAGGCGCAGAATCTCCTCAACCACATCGACCTGGTTGAAATTGAGGGTGACATCCGCGCCCATCTTGTGGGCGATTTGCAGGCGCTGATCGACACCATCGACGGCAATGATGGTGCTGGCACCGCGCAGCTTGGCCCCAGCCGTGGCGCACAGGCCGATGGGGCCCTGGGCAAACACCACCACCACGTCGCCAATCTTGATATTCGCCGCCTCGGCCCCAGCAAAGCCAGTGGACATGATGTCCGGACACATCAGCACCTGTTCATCGGGCAGTCCATCAGGCACCGGCGCCAGGTTGGCCTGCGCGTCAGGCACCAGCACATACTCGGCCTGAGTGCCGTCGATTGTGTTGCCAAACCGCCAGCCGCCCATGGGTTTATAACCGTGGCAGGCGCAACCGCCATCCTGCGAGGGGACGCCATCCTGGCATGCATACGAGGTAAAGCTCGGGCAAATAGCACCGGCAATCACCCGCTGGCCTTCTGTATAGCCCTGCACATTACTGCCCAGCTTCTCAATGATACCGACGGGCTCATGGCCAATGGTCAGGCCCCTGGCGACCGGATACGCGCCCTTGAGGATGTGCACATCAGTGCCGCAAATAGTGGTGGTGGTAATGCGCACCAAGGCGTCGTTAGCGCCGACCGGCGGAATCGGCTTATCCACCAATTCGATGCGCCCAGGTTCGATAAACACTGCTGCTTTCATCATGCTCATGAACGTTCTCCATTACCGCCTGTAAGGAGAAATCACTGTAGTCCAGGTACGGCAAACCCGAACTGCCGTGCATCAACACCCGGCTTTCTGCCAGGATCGGGTAGGAGGCGGCCTCACGGCCGCCGTCCTCCCACACCACCGTGCGTACGGTTCCGTACACGGCGGTTCAGGCCATGCGGTTAAGCCGATTGATCGTATCCAGTATCGA
>Ga0181597_10006032_pt1 | contig 11426 bp, 13 predicted proteins | sample 041ome_5_FD_148647 | JGI IMG/M metagenome (GOLD analysis project Ga0181597, IMG submission 148647) | Coastal salt marsh microbial communities from the Groves Creek Marsh, Skidaway Island, Georgia - 041403US metaG (spades assembly) | ecosystem: Environmental > Aquatic > Marine > Intertidal zone... | reverse complement strand
ATGAATTCTTGTCTACACTGCTCTGACATGTTAATTTACCAATTCTTACAGGCGCGTAGCTCAGCTTGGTTAGAGCGCCACCTTGACATGGTGGAGGTCGTTGGTTCGAGTCCAATCGTGCCTATATAAATTGAGATATTATGAAAATTACAGTAAATAATAAAATTATAGAAGCTAAAGATAATCAAACCCTTGAAGATATAGTTAAAAAACACTTCAAAGAGAAAAATATAGTTGCTGCTAATGTAGATAATACATTAAAAGACTTGTCTGATAATGTTATTAAGAACTCAAACATTGAGCTTGTAACTACAGACCATAAAGATGGTCTAGATATACTTAGACATACTTGTGCTCATTTATTCGGCCATGCAATTAAACAAATTTATCCAGATGTTAAAATGGTTATAGGTCCAGTAATAGACAATGGATTCTATTATGATATTTTGTCAAATGAACCTATAACAGAGAAAGATCTTACGATTATTGAAAATAGAATGAGAAAGCTTGCTAAAAAAAATTATTCAATTAGAAGGCAAGTAGTATCTAAAGATGAAGCAATTAGTATATTTAATGAGAGAAATGAGCCTTATAAGGTTGAATTACTTCAAGAAATTAAAAATAATGAAATTATAGCTGTATATCATCATGAAGAATATATAGACATGTGCAGAGGTCCACATCTTACAAATACGAAACACATTAAAGCATTTAAACTGATGAAAACTGCCGGATCTTATTGGAAAGGCAATTCCAATAATCAATCGTTAACTAGGATTTATGGTACAGCATGGCCGACTTTAGAGGAACAAGAATTTTATCTTAAATCATTAGAAGAAGCAGAAAAAAGAGATCATAGGCTTTTAGGTAAGAAACTTGATTTATTTCATTTTCAAGAAGAATCTCCTGGTATGGTTTTTTGGCATGATAAAGGCTGGACAATCTTTAATCTTATAAAAGATTTTATTACAAGCCATCTTAGAAAAAATAATTACCAAGTTATTAACACTCCTCAAATGTTGGACAAATCTTTATGGAAAAAGTCAGGACATTTAGATAAATTTGGAGACCTAATTTTTGACGTAGACTCTGAGAAAAAAGAGTTTGCGATTAAACCTATGAGCTGTCCTGGTCACATTCAGGTGTTCAATCAGGGTCTAAAGAGTTATAAAGATCTGCCGTTAAAGTATGCAGAATTTGGTGTGGTTCACAGGAATGAGCCGTCTGGTACACTGCATGGCCTACTTCGAATACGTGCATTTACCCAAGATGATGCACACATATTTTGTACTTCAAATCAAATTGAACATGAAATATCTCTATTAATCAATGATATAAAAACTATTTATAATAAATTTGGTTTTAATGATCTGAAGATTGAACTCTCTACACGGCCAGAAAAAAGAGTCGGATCAGAGGAAATATGGGATATGGCAGAGGACAGCCTAAAAAAAGCTTTAGATTTAAATAATATTGAATTTAGTATTAACGCTGCAGATGGAGCATTTTATGGACCTAAAATTGATTTCTCACTCAAAGACTCACTGTCAAGGGTTTGGCAATTAGGAACCATACAGCTTGATTTTTCAATGCCAGCTAGGCTAAATGCATCATATATTGAAGCTGATGGCAACAAAGAGACTCCAGTAATGATACATCGCGCTATCCTTGGTTCTCTAGAAAGATTTGTAGGAATATTGATAGAACATTATTCTGGTAATTTACCACTTTGGTTAGCTCCTACACAGATTGCTATATTGAATATTACTGATAAGCACAGAGAATATTCAACTTCTATCAATAATGATCTTACAGAGCTTGGGTATAGGTCAGAATGTGATTTAAGCAATGAAAAGATTGGCTACAAAATTAGAAATCATGCGATGACTAGGGTACCATACATGCTTATCATTGGTGATAAAGAGCTAAAGGATAAGAAAGTTACTGTAAGAGATAGAGCTGGTAATGACTTAGGCAGCATGAATATTGACCAATTTTGTGAAATGCTTAAAAACGAAATAAATTAATTTTAAAGGAGAAGAATCATATCGAACATTAAAAGAATGCGAATCAATGATCGCATTAATGCAACTGAAGTACGCTTAATATCATCTACCGGGGATCAAGTTGGTGTCGTTACTAAAGCCAAAGCCCTAGAAATTGCTAAAAGCGAGGATTTAGATTTGGTAGAAATTGTTGCTAATCAAACACCTCCGGTTTGTAGAGTTATGGATTTCGGTAAATATAAGTTCGAGCAATCGAAAAAAGCTCATGCAGCTAAAAAAAAGCAAAAACAAATTCAAGTCAAAGAGATTAAATTTAGACCTGGGACAGAAGAGGCGGATTATCAGGTTAAATTAAAAAATCTTATGAAATTTCTACAAGGTGGAGATAAAGCTAAAATTACCATGAGATTTAGAGGTAGAGAAGCTGCGCATCAAGTAATCGGTCGAGAATTTCTTGAGAGAGTTGAAAAAGACTTATTTGAGTACGGTGTAATTGAGCAAAAGCCAGCGTTTGAGGGAAGACAGATTGTAATGGTTATAGCGCCGAAGAAATAAATAGGATATACTACCCAAAATATTTAGTAAGAGTAAGTTATGCCAAAAATGAAATCACATAGCGGTGCTGCAAAAAGGTTTAAAAAAACACCTACAGGTAATGTAAAGAGAGGTCAATCACACCGCAGCCATATCCTTACGAAGAAAAGCACTAAAAGAAAAAGACATCTGAGAGATGACGTGGTAATAAGCGCTGCAGACCAAGCAGCAATAAATCGTATGTTACCTTATTAAGGAGATCTAAGACATGGCAAGAGTCAAAAGAGGTGTAATAGCAGGGGCAAGGCATAAAAAAATTCTTAAACTCGCAAAAGGGTATAAAGGTGCAAGAAGTCGTGTTTACAGAGTTGCAAAACAAGCTGTTATTAAAGCAGGTCAATATGCATATCGTGATAGAAGACAAAAAAAGAGACAATTTAGATCTCTTTGGATCACTAAGATTAATGCAGCGGCTAGACTAAATAATCTTTCATATAGTCAATTTATGAATTACCTACATAAGTCAGAGCTAGAAATAGACAGAAAAATGTTAGCTGATATTGCAGCAAATAATCCAGAAAAATTTACCAATATAGTTAAGACTGTACTTCCAAATTAAGACTTCTTTTTGCTATGGATATACACCATACTGATTTAGAAAACGCACTTAAAGATGATTTACAAAAATGTAATAGTCAACATGATTTATTACAAATCAAATCAAAGTATTTAGGAAAAAAAGGTCTCTTAACATCTCTATTTGTTTCAATTAAAAATCTTGATATAAATGAAAGAAAAAGATTTGGTATTGAACTTAATAATGTTAAAAATATCTTATCTCAACTGCTCGCGAAAAAACTTGAAAGCCTGAAATCAGCAAACGATACAACAAATAGAATTGATTTAGATGTTCCTCCAAGACATCACAATAATGGATCACACCATCCAATTTCATTGATTATAAGAAAAATAGAAAATATTTTCTTAAAATATGGATTTGATATACAAGATGGACCAGAAATTGAAACAGAACATTATAATTTTGAATCACTTAATATTTCAGAAAATCATCCTGCACGTGATATGCATGATACATTTTACTTGAATAATAAATTATTATTAAGAACACATACTTCATCAGTTCAAATTCATGCAATGGAGAATTCAACAGCTCCATTTAGAGTACTTGCTCCAGGAAGAGTATATAGATGTGATTCAGATCCCACACATTCACCAATGTTTCATCAAATAGAGGGTCTATGTGTTGATACCGATATTACATTCAGTAACTTAAAATGGGTATTAAATAATTTTATAAGAGAATTTTTTGATAGTAAAAGTATTAAAACAAGGTTTCGACCTTCTTATTTTCCATTTACTGAACCATCCGCAGAAATGGATATCATGTTTAATAATAAATGGTTAGAAGTACTCGGCTGCGGTATGGTACATCCTAATGTCTTAAAAAATGTAAATATTGACCCAAAAAAATACTCAGGATTTGCATTTGGTTTAGGTATCGAGAGGTTTGCTATGTTAGCTTATCAAATAAAAGACTTAAGAGTATTCTTTGAAAATGATATAAACTTCTTAGAACAATTTAAACACATTCGATAATTATGAAAATAAGTAAAAACTGGCTTTCTAACTTTATATCAACACCTAAGTCTAATGATAAACTAGAAAGTGATTTAACTAAGCTTGGACTAGAAGTTGACACTATAAATAAAAATAAAGATGACCATATTATAGATATTGAATTTACACCTAACCGAGGCGATTGTTTATCTGTTTATGGAACAGCTCGAGACCTTGGTGCCTATAAAGGTAAAAAAATTAATAAACCAGCTTGCTCTAAATCAGTCACTGCAAAAATAAACACTAAAATTAAAAATATCAACTCTGCTATATCTCCTGAATACAGATATATGATTTTAAATAATATTAATGTAAATGCTAAAACTCCTAAATATATAACCACAAGATTAAGGTTGTGTGAAATAGCTCCTGTTAATATCATTGTAGACATTTCTAACTATGTAATGCTAGAAGTTGGTCAACCTACACATGCATTTGATTTAGATAAAATTAATGGAAAACTCTCTATTGTTCAACTTAAGAAAAAAAATATATTTCTAGGAATAGATAATAAAGAATATATAGTTGATAAAGATACTGAAGTTATTGTAGATGAAAAAAATATTATTCATGCATTACCCGGAGTGATTGGAAGCAAGTTATCTAGCGTAACATCATCTACACAAAATATTCTTTTTGAAAGTGCATTTTTCATTCCAGATACCGTAAGGTTTCTCTCTAGAAAATTTAGAATACAGACTGATTCATCTTATAGATTTGAGAGAGGTGTCGACTATAATCTTACAGATTATGCTCTTTCAAGGATACATTTTCTTTTAAATGAAATACTTAATATTGGTAGTAAATGCATAATTACTAAAATCAGTAAACAAAGTGAATTAACAAAAAAGAAGCAATTTGAATTTGATACAAAACTTTTTAATAGAATTCTAGGTATCGATATAGGGATAAAAAAAATTAAATTGATACTGATGAATCTTGGTATTATCTTTAGTGGAAAAAAAGTGATTATACCTAGCCATAGATCTGATATTTCATGCAATTATGATTTAGTAGAAGAGGTTAGTAGAATCTACGGATTCGATAATATTAAAGAAGTGCCATTAGAAAATAGTGTGACAAAGTATTATCATCACTCTAGCCTTAATGTTAGGCTAGTTACCCTTGGATACAAGGAGGTTATAAACTTTACATTCATTGCCAAGAACTATTCAGAAAAACCTAATAGTCTCGAGCTATCAAATCCAATCTCAAAAGAGAAGTCTGTGATGCGTGAGTCATTGCTGCCAGGTTTACTAAATAATATTGTCTATAACTCAAATAGGCAGCATAAAAGTATTCAGTTATTCGAAAGAGGGAAGATATACCTCAAAGATAGAGCTAAAATAAAAGAGCCAAAAGTTTTATCGGCTGTGGTATGTGGTAATAAATCATCTTTAGATCTTGTATCAGATGGCTATATATATGGACTGGGTGATTTAAAATCAGATATATTATCAATTTTCCCTAATGTTACATTTGTACGTAACAAAAGTTCAGTCTATTTTGATAAAGATAATTCTCTTTCAGTGCTGGTCGATAGTAAAGTAATTGGTGAGTGTGGAATACTCTCGTCAAACATTATTAGAGATTTTAATCTTAAATCAACAGTCTATGCTTTTGAGCTTATTGAACAAGATTTTATATCAGATAATAAGGTGGTTTTTTCTGAATTATCACAATTTCCTTCTGTATTTAAAGACATTACAGTAGTTACAAATATTAATACAAATGTATCAAATATTGTTGATGAAATTAAAAAAGAAAGCTATAAATATATGAAAAATATAAGAATTAAAGATATATTTATTAATAAAGATAATCTAAAATCTAATAATAGAAATGTAACTTTGGAGATTTGTCTGCAATCTGATACTAAGACGTTACAAGAGAAAGACATACTTGATGATATAAACAAAGTTATGAAAAGCTTGAAAAATAAACATAAGATTCAAATACAAGAAGCATAAAATGACAATTACAAAGGACTCTCTGGTTGAAATGATTCACAATGAAGTTGGATTAAATAAGAGAGAAGCAAAAGAATTAATTGAATGTTTTTTTGAGCAAATCAAGCAATCCTTAGAAAATGGCAATGATATAAAGCTATCTGGATTTGGTAACTTTATCCTTAGGAACAAAGCACCAAGACCCGGAAGAAATCCAAAAACAGGTGAAGAAGTAACTATTTCAGAAAGAAGAGTTGTGACCTTCAAATCTGGGTTAAAACTAAAATCTAAATTAGAGGCTTATGATGGAGTTGAATAACACCATAGAAATTCCTAATAAAAGATACTTTACAATTGGAGAAGTATCAAAAATCACTCGTATTAAAACACATATACTGCGATATTGGGAAAAAGAGTTCAACGCACTTGAACCAACAAAAAGAAGAGGGAACAGAAGGTACTATACTCAAAATGATATACTTACAATCCTTAAAATAAATGAATTGATATCATCTCAAGGATTTACAATTGAAGGCGCTAAGCAAAAACTTGAATCAGCCATTAGTAACAATAACTCCGAAGATCCAACTTATTCCTTATTAAAAAAAGATATACAGAAAATCATAGATGTCCTTGATAAATAAAGGATTAAATTACGATCCTATCTATAACTACTCTAATAATGAAGTTATAAAACGTAATAACTTTCGATACTACAAGATTAATAATTCACTCGTACCGAGTGTGACATCTATTCTTAGATTGTCACGATGTAATCAAAGAGATAGCTTTTCAGCAAAGCAGGCTGATTCGTTTGAAATTGGTAACCTTATGCATGAATACCTTGATAGTTACGTGACGAAGAGTGCTATTGAGATTCAGGATGATAAGAATTCAAAAATTGCGTTAAAACTAAGCAAAGTAATAATTAATAATATATTTCCAACAGTCGATAAATTTATTGCATCTGAGGCTACTGTTCAGGATGACCTTAATTACGCAGGTACATTGGATTTATTAGGTTTAATAGACAATAAGCTGACTGTTGTTGACTACAAATCATCTTATAGAAAGAAAAGTGCATTTATGATCGACGAACATTTTCAACAATTGGCTGCTTATGCCTCAGCTCATGATAAAATGCATAACACAAAGATTGAACAAGCTATGATATTTATAGTTTATAAAGAAACTTATAAATATGATATACTTACAGCTGATTTATCTCTTTTAAATCAATATAAATTAATGTGGAAAGAAAAGCTTGAATACTATAAGGAGATATCTGAATGACAAAAATAAGAGAGCAGTTAGCCGATGTCGTAGAGGAAGTAAAATTAAATAAGCTTAAGTTTGAAGAGCTAAGGGGGTTAGTTTGACTATGAATCTATTGACGCGCAAATAAGAGAAATAAATGAAGAGCTCAATGATCCAAATGTTTGGGAAAAAAGAGATCTATCAACTGAACTCAATAAAAAACTGAAGTCCTATTCCACCTTGAAAGGTACAATAGACACAATAAATTCTGATATTGAATTAATTTCATATACTCTAGATAGTATTCTTAATGATGCAGATAATGTGAATGACGAATCTTTAATAACTGAAACAATACAGTTACATAAAAAAACATCAAAAAATCTTCATGATCTCTCTTTTAGGCAACTTTTCAAAGGTGAAAATGATCAAGCTAACGCTTACATAGATATACAATCTGGTTCTGGAGGGACAGAGGCACAGGATTGGGTTGCTATGCTTATGAGGATGTACCTAAAATGGACCGAGAAGCACGCCTTTATTACCGAAATAACTGAATCAAGCGAAGGGGAAGTCGCAGGCTTTAAAAACGTAACCATAAAGGTTAACGGCGAATATGCTTATGGTTGGTTAAGAACTGAGACAGGCGTGCATCGCTTGGTAAGGAAGTCGCCTTTTGATTCAGGTAACCGCAGACACACATCATTTGCGTCAGTTTTTATATATCCACAGGTAGACGATTCATTTGAAATTGATATTAATCCTTCAGATTTACGGATAGATGTATTTAGAGCAAGTGGAGCAGGTGGTCAGCATGTAAATACTACAGAGTCGGCGGTGAGAATAACGCATTTACCAACTAAACTAGTTGTGCAATGCCAAAATGGAAGATCACAACACAAAAATAAAGAATCAGCAATGAAACAGTTACGTGCTAAACTATACGCACACGAATTAAACAAAAAAAATGAAATTAAGAATCAAGTTGAATCAGAGAAATCAGATATAAGTTGGGGTAATCAAATTAGGTCATATGTTCTTGATGATTCTAGAATAAAAGACTTGAGAACCAATCATGAAACCGGCAATACTCAAGCTGTTCTAGATGGTAACTTGGATGATTTCATACAAGAAAGTTTAAAGAGAGGATTATAAATGTCAGATGATAATAAATTAATTGTCGAGAGAAAAAAGAAACTTGAAGAGCTGTCAAAATTATCTAAACTTTATCCAAATTCATTTAAAAAAAATAATAGTACAGAAGAATTAAGAAAATTATACGGGGGAAATAGCAAAGAAGAGCTTGAGCTAGAGAAAAGTACATTTTCTCTATGCGGTAGGTTACTAACTATCAGAAAAATGGGAAATTCATCATTTGCTAACCTTCATGATGAATCTGGTAAACTTCAACTTTTTCTATCAAAGAATGGTACAGGTAAAGATATGTATAAACTTCTTGACCATACTGATTTAGGAGACATAGTAGGCGTTAAAGGAATAATTTTTAAAACCAAAACTGGTGAACTAACATTAAATGTTTCTGAATATGTAATTTTATCTAAATCACTCAGACCGCTTCCAGAGAAATATCATGGATTATCAGATGTCGAAATAAAATACAGACAAAGATATGTAGACTTGATGATTTCTGAAGAATCAAGAAAAGTATTCTCAGACAGAATAAAGATTGTGTCAGAGATTAGAAAATATTTTGAAAAGGAAAAATACTTAGAAGTAGAAACCCCTATGATGCATCCAATTGCTGGAGGTGCAGCAGCAAAACCATTTATCACTCACCATAATAGTCTTGATATGAACTTATTTTTAAGAATAGCTCCTGAATTGTATCTAAAAAGATTAATTATTGGCGGTTTTGAAAAAGTTTTTGAAATAAATAGAAGCTTTAGAAATGAAGGGCTCTCCGTCAAACACAATCCTGAGTTTACCATGATTGAATTTTATGCAGCGTATGAAAATTATAATTATTTGATGGATTTAATAGAGAAATTAATTAAATCTCTTATAAAAGCTTTAAATTTAGATAATAAGTTTGATTATCAAGATTATACAATTGATACTCAAAAACGATTTGAAAAACTAAATTTCCATGATTCAATAATAAGGCACTGTAATGGAATAGATGAAAAAAATATTAATAATTACTCAGCTCTTGAGAAGTATTGTGAATCAAATAAAATTGAAGTGACAATCGAAGGCTCATTGTATAAAACTCAACTAGATATCTTTGAAAAAAACGTCGAGAGTAAGCTTATCAATCCTACATTTGTGACAGAATATCCTACAGCAGTTTCACCGCTCTCAAGAAGACTTGATAGTAATCCTGAGGTTGTAGAAAGATTTGAGTTATTTATTGCAGGCAGAGAGATTGCTAACGGCTTTTCTGAACTTAATGATCCTAGCGATCAGGCACAAAGATTTAGCGAACAACTTGAAAATGATGATGAACAAATGAACTATGATGCTGATTTTATTACTGCTATGGAATACGGAATGCCGCCTACTGCTGGCGCAGGAATAGGTATAGACAGACTTGTTATGTTATTGACAAATTCTGCATCAATTAGAGATGTCTTATTTTTTCCATTAATGAAACCGAAAAATTAAAATATAAGTTTCTCTAATTTCTCAAAAAAGTCATTATTAACATCATAGAAAAAGTATTCTTGTTCTTGTGTCTTAATAAGTATTCTATCTTTATTAATATCTATCAAAATTAAATCATTCTCTAAAGGATAGATTTCAATATTATTTTCAATTGATTGGTATTCAACATGATTTATATCTAGATAGTCTTCTATCAAATTAATATGATTACTCATCACATAATTTTATAGCATAGCCAATATATTTTTTTGGTGTTAATTTTAAAAGATAATCTTTTTCAAGCTTAGGTATACTAAGACTTTCTATAATTTTACGTATTATATCTTTATTTACTTTTTTGCCACGCGTAAATTTCTTCAAATATTCGTATGAATTAGAAATTTGATATTTTCTTGCGACCATCTGTATAGGTTCTGCTAAAATCTCCCAGCTGTCATTGATATCAGAATTAATTTTGTCTTTATTAATTTGTAGTTTATCCAGGCCTATTAAAAGATTTTTATACGCAATAATAGAGTATGAAAATGTTAATCCTAAATTTCTAAGAACAGTTGAATCTGATAAATCTCTTTGTAATCTAGATATAGTTAATTTATTTGCAAAGAAATGATTTAATGCATTACTCATTCCTAAGTTACCTTCTGCGTTTTCGAAATTGATAGGGTTAATTTTATGTGGCATTGTCGATGATCCAATTTCGCCAGGAATATTCTTTTGAGTAAAATAGCTTTTAGAAATATATGACCATATATCTTGAGAGAATCCAATTAAAATTGAATTCATATGATTCATTTTATTACAAATATCGGCAATATAGTCATGGGGTTCAATCTGTGTAGTATGAGTATTAAGTTCTAGTTTTAGATTAGAGAGAAACTTTTTAATAGAATTTGGCCAATTAATGGTTGGAAAAGTAATGCTATGTGCTGAATAATTACCTGTAGCTCCATTAAACTTTCCTTTGATTTTTATGTTTTTAAGATTATGTATTTGATCTACTAATCTTTTTTGAAAGTTTATTAATTCTTTGCCCATTGTTGATGGCGAAGCAGGTTGACCATGTGTATGAGATAAGATTGAAACTTTTTTATATTTTTTACCTAAACTTTTAAGTTTTTTTTGAAGTATATCAGTCTCTATAATTACCCTTTCTCTTGCTTTTTGTAGCATTAAGGCATACGAAACATTATTAATATCTTCAGATGTACAGCATATATGAACATGTTCTTTGTATTTGTTTATGTATTTATTCTTCTTTATTTTTTCTTTAATAAAGTATTCAACAGCTTTTACATCATGCTTAGTCACATCTTCAATTTTTTTCACCTTAGCCGAATCTGCACTATTAAAGTTTAGATAAATTGATCTTAAAAACTGAATTTGGCTATTTGAGAAGGGCGGTAAGGATGTCACCCCT
>Ga0181597_10006030_pt1 | contig 11426 bp, 9 predicted proteins | sample 041ome_5_FD_148647 | JGI IMG/M metagenome (GOLD analysis project Ga0181597, IMG submission 148647) | Coastal salt marsh microbial communities from the Groves Creek Marsh, Skidaway Island, Georgia - 041403US metaG (spades assembly) | ecosystem: Environmental > Aquatic > Marine > Intertidal zone >... | reverse complement strand
AGTGGTACCATTCCAGTTAGCACCACGATATTCTCCGCCGGTAATATTTTCATAATTAGCAAAATATCCCCAACTCATATTAACAATAGTTGGACGAATAGGAACACTGTCATTTTGTGGATTACTTGCTTTTTTACTATTATGCCAGGCTCTTAGCATGTTGAAACTTGCACTTACACCAAATGTATTACCAGGATCGTCTAAGATTTTTAAACTGTATACGTTGGCGTTACGAGCCCAACCAAAACGTCTACCCACTGCAATACCTGCAACGTGAGTGCCATGCCCGTCAATGTCTCTGTGATATTGTGCTGGTTGTGTATATGTTCCACTTAGTCCACTAATACTTGGCCAGTCAACTTGTTGGTATCTTACTGTTGCTCCGTCAGCATCACTGATAAATTCAGGATGGTCTGGCTGTATACCACTGTCTTGAATTACTACGTCGATATCTCGACCGCTCAATGTAAATGGGAAATTATAAGGAACAGTTCCACTTACGCCGCCATATGGATCAGCACCACTAGTACAACTTAATAGTCCCCAGTTGCCTTGGTCAGCAGCCAGCGTGTTACCTTTTTCATATGCACGGGCAACTTCGTCTAAACTTGCATTAATAAGATGATATCCGTTTTCAACTTTACTGCCATAACGCACATCAATAACACGTGGGTCGTTACGTAGTTCAGCGGCCTGTTCCTGAGTCATAACAAAGTCAAAGTTACGTTTACTGCCGGGCTTTTCATCATGTAATTCATATCCAGCATCCAACATCTGGTTTACAAATTCTTCTGTATCTACGCCTTTGTGTAGTGTAACAACGGCTCTATTCTGGTCTTCAGTACTCATATCCTATCCTTAAACAATATTAATTGTGCCGTTCATTGCACCGTGATATTCACAGTTGTAATAAAGTGTTGATGGAGCATCCATTGGTACCATAAATGCAATAGTGCCTGACGCAGTACCATTGTTTGTTACACCGTCATTATACGCATTTCCTGTACCTGTTCCGTTTACTGAGTTAATCCAGAACGGGTGTCCTGGTGAATTAATAATAAAGTGATATGTAAATCCACGATATAAGTATAGTGCTGGGTTATCAGTTGCGGCAATAAATCCACTGCCAGTGTAACTGTATCTTCCACTATCAGGTGCAGTAACCGTAAAACTTGGCTCACTATTGCTTATTGAAGTATCTACATAATTCTTAGTAGCCGCATCCTGTAGATCAACTGGATCTACTACGTTTGTGATTTTACTGCTATTTGCATTAATGTCTCCAACAGCGTTTAGACTGATGTCACTTGCACTTTGTAAAGTTGCAAATCCAAGTCCCGTACTGTCTAAACTTGTTACTGTAAGTGTATTGTTAATTGTAACAGCATCGTTAGTAACTGCACCACGTGCAGTAATATCACTAAGTGTGTCTGTGCTGCTTCCAATATCACTAGTAAGTGCTACTGTACCGCTGGCATCTGGGAATGTAATAGTTCTGTCAGCTGTGGGGTCAGTGACATTAATAGTAGTTTCAAATGCATCGTCTGTAGCACCTTCAAACTGTATACTGTTAAGTCCTGTAATGTCTGCATCTAAACTTAGTGAAATAAAGTTAGTTGCGACTTCAGCATTAATTTGTCCAGTAGTTCCTAGGAATGTAAGTGTCTCAGTTGATGTATCAAATGTATGGGTACCAGTGTTACCAGCAATACCAAATGTACCGCCGCCACCAGCATCAGTATCGTTAATCCAACTACTGCCGTTATACTTTAGTACTTGTCCAGTTGTTGCTGAACTAATGCTAACATCTCCCAAGTCATTAATACTAGCATTGCTTATATTTGAACCTGTAATTGTTGCTGTTGGTGTTTCTCCATATACTATAATTGTAAATGGTGAAAAGTTACTTGGTGTACGAGATTGTGAATCATCATAAAACGATGCTGTAAACCCAGTTGTTGTTTTATTACTGATACCTACAAAGTAATCATCAAATGTTTCACTGTCAGTTACAACTGTATATTGTGTATTTGCTTGTGCATTATCAAAAGTAAAATCAAGTGATGCGTTTCCACTATTCCAGTTACTCCAGCTAATACCAGTAGCGGAACCGTTAGACGTAGTTTCTACATTTGCAAACGCAAATGGAGCAATAACTGTGTCAGTTCCACCGGCACTAGTTTGATCCGCAACCCATGCATAATCACTACCGTTCCAACTTAAAATCTGGTTTGCAGTTGCACTACTTGTGTTAAGATGTGTATCTACATCACTATCACCATATGAACTACCAGTTGTAATTGTACCAAACGTAAAGTTGCCAGCGCCGTCTGTTTTTAGTACTTGGCCAGTTGTGCCGTCACTGATTCCTAGATCAGTTAATGCACTGGGGATTGTTGGTTTGTTAGTAAGACTATTATAGTCTCCATCAAAGGCATTACTGGTTAACTGATAACCGCTTAAATCTGGGGGAGTATATGTAAATGCACCTGTGTTTGCATTGTATGCTAGATTGGCAGTTCCAGCACTGGCAACAGTAACGCTTAGATCAGTTAGTGCAACACTACCGTCATTGGAATCGTCTGCTGGAACCCATTTGCTTCCTGCATTATCCCATTTTAAAACTTGACCGTCTGTTGGGGCAGAAGATGTAGTATCTACATCAATTAAACTGCCAATAGTGATATTACTGAGTTCGCTTTTGTTTGCCAGCTCGATCCAACTACCTGCGTGTGCAAAATATGCCGCACCCTGGTTGTGAGCATGCGCAAACATACCGTGATAGCTACTAGCTGCCGGTAAGTCTGAAATGTCAGTAAAAAGAAAAGTTAGTTTATTTGCACCGGTATAATCAATTAAACCGTTGCTTACAATAGTTGATACTGTATTGCCACCAAGTGCGGTATATAGCTCGTTAAAATTGTCATTTACCTTGTCCATTGCATCACGCAATGGATCGCCGTTACCATCATTGGGAGCGGCACCAATATTTAAGATCTGTTTTGCCATTATATAAATCCCCTGTTGCTATTATTTATGCAAATTCAGGTACTCGCTGGCTTTGTTCAAACAGTTGTGTACTTGCCAAGTTCTTCATTTTGGCTTCTACCATAATATCAGCATATGGTAAAAAGCCTAATGCCCAGTCATTTACGGCATCATTCCAGCACATATCACTGTGTGCTCGCAGTTTTGCTTTTTTATGACCAGTTTCTATAAGTTCCTGAAAGTCTGGTCGAGTGCTTGTTCTATGTCCTTCAAGGTAATCTTCACGGCTAACACTGTAATGCATAGCAGGACGAACACCCCGCCAGCTATCAACAATGCGCCGAAATCTATCGTCAGTTGGTTCAATGTATTCTCCTCCACTGTGGCACCAATGATGGTGTATATCTAGCACCAGAGGGATATCGTGTGCAAGCTCAAGCGATGCGTCGATCCCCCAGGCGTTTTCGTCGTTTTCGATTGTAATAGTGTTTCTTGCTTCTGGCGAGAGGCGGCCAAGGATGTTTTTGATACCGGCTGGACCTTGTCTACCGCTGATGTGGACGTTGCACTTGAAATCTTGAAACTGGCGGCCGAAGCCCATCCACCTGATGATATCCGCATGATATTCAAACTCCTCTATACTTCTATTTACTATGTCAGGATTGTCGCTAGCCAATACAACAAACTGTCCTGGGTGCATACTAACACGCACATCTAGTTTACGTGCAAGTTCACCAACCGGTGCCCATTCACGCTCTGCCCGGTCACGTACATCAGTTCGCTGATAAAAATGTCGCCAGTCTGGATGTGTGTATGCTGGCATCATATTACTACCCAGTCGTACCATACGTTGTCCATGTGGCAACCCACCCACATATTCAATCAGCCTATAAGCATTCTGTGCATTAGTTTGGAGACAGTGCCATAGTTTCTCTTCGGCTGTTTCAGTTAACTGACGATTGAGCCAAGTAATAGTTGTACTTGTTTCACTGTATGCGCCCTGGATTTCTTTCAACACTTTGGGCTTGAGTGTTTGATCCGCATGCATATACTTGCATGCGAATCCGATACGCTGTACGTTTTGATTAAACATATTGTTGCAGTAACTCGGTGGTTTCTTTTGAACTGAATGTAAACTTAAACTTGCTAGGGAAGTTTGCACGGATTGCTTGCTGTTGTTTACGTGTATAAGGTACAGCAATAAACGCATCTGAGCCGTATACTTGCTGTGCAAGTTGATACTGCGATGCACTAATTTTTTGTGCAAAGTTGAAGATAGTTAAGCCGGGTTGTGTAACTAGATAATTCATAAGTGTCTCCTAACAGTTATACATCTATTATATGGTAAAGCGTTTTACTTGTCAACCCATATTGTAATTTTTTTTGTAAACATCTAAATCACGCATATAGGTATCCTCGTTAAACGTGGGCATTTTTTTCCAATAATTGATCTTACGCTCGCAGATATCCAGTTCTTTGCTTGCACGATGACGCTCGATCATATCCTCACTATTTTGTATGATAAATTTTAAGAAAAAGTAATTTTCCAGATGGTTATGAACCATATTGTTGGGATTGTAGCGATGTGGGTTAAACGGTGTATTGCTACGCTTCTCGTTGTCCTGATAACATAAAAACATTTTCTCACTCCTGTTAAATGTATACAGGAACGAGCATAAACACATTATTTCTGTTTGTCAACAATTATCTGAACAAACTGCGATATTTTGTATAGAAGTCCAGGGCTTCTGTTTTTGTCATTGTGGGGAATTTGCGATACTGATGGCTCAAACTATCCCAGTCACGCAATGCTGGGTGTGTTTTTTCATTGATGTTTAAACGTGTTGCGTATCTCCAGCCTTCCAGATTCTTTGCTTCTACCCAACGGTTGTGTAAAAACTTGGCGGCTGTTTCTTTGATGTCATTGTAAACATCATCTTCCATTTCTATTTCAAATGGGTGTTGTGGATCTGCATCTGCACGATAAAGGTTACTGGTTTCGATTTCAAAATCACCATCGTAACGCATTTCCCATGCACTTACAATCCATTCTGCTTCACGTGCAATTAAGTCACGGCGCAGTTCTACTAGGTAGACATAGGGAAAACCTTCATCCCCTATGTCAGTTTCTTCTACTTCCAAGACATCATCAAGCTCATCACTTTCGTCAGCCAATACAGTATTTGCTGGCGCAAATCTCATCACAGTATTAAACCATGATACCATTTGTGTTTCACTAAGTTCTTCGCTTGTTAATAGTCTTATATAATGCATTATGATCTCTTACGTCTTACAATTACTGGTTCGTCATCAGCTTCAGCTTCAACAGGTGTTACTGACGCACTGCTTTTTTGTGTCGGCATACTGCCAGTTTGTGTAGTGTCTACTTTTACACCTTCAAACTTACTGCTGGTACTGTTAACATATAAACCGAACCAAGCGGCGCCTGCACCAACAATAACACTGACAAGACCTGCTTGTTCCATTGTTGGAGCCGGTAATTCCTGGAACCAAATTACTGTTTTGTACAACAAGTAAATGTACATTGTAATAAACGCTCTAGGGAACAGTCTCCATCTGCTAAAATATTCCGGTGCAATCCACCAAATACTATTTGTATTCATAGTTTCTCTCCTCTACTAGGAGTATTTATCGAAATTATGCACTAGTACCACTTTAGATAGTTTCATCAAAGATTGTAAAATCTGTAGTTACTGTATATGAAATACTAGAGGCAGTAATAGCAGTAATTACACCTACTGTTCCATCAGCAAACACCACAGTACCATCTACTAACGACAATGAATCAATATCTATATTATTATCACTAAAATATGTACCACTTCCAACCGAGTTGCCGTTATTGTATGCACTTGTGGTTAACAATGTAGGCTTGTTTAATAATAAGTTTCTTTCTTCTATGTCATATTCAAATAAACCAATTACTTCTACACCACTACCAACACCAGCGCCACCAGTGGTACTGTTAATATAGATGTTTTGAATTTCAGTTGATGCTCTAGTAGCGTCGAATACAGCCCCTTCGCTTTTACCTAAATATTCAATTTCAGTTTCACGAACCCTAAATCTTTCTGTTGTATTAGGGTTGGTAACTTGTCTTACATAACTAAGTCTGTCTTGTGCAGTGTCAGTAGATAGTTCCCATGCAGGAGTATTAAAATTATAATCCCACACTTCATTATTTTCAGCATCATAAATTACTTCTTTATCTATACCACCACTTACACTAATATCTATATAAGCACTATCAGGTTGTGAGAATGTCATATAACCATATGGCTGTGCGCCCATAAAGCGTTGTGTGTTGGAATTACTGCTTAAATCAAATATGATTTCACTATTTGCATCATATGATGCAGTATTATTAAATTGTGAAGCGTAACACTTAACAATATTTCCAGTTCTCTGGATCTTTAGTCTTATCTGGGATCCGCTCCAGCCACCGCTGGTATCTAGACCAAAATTCGGTTGTGCAAGAATTGTAAAATTATAAGAACCATCATCAGTATACCAAACTGAATCTTGGAAGTAAACTAACGCAAAACCGCTAAGTGGTACCGCACCTGCTTTTGTTGCACATAACGCAAGAACATGGTTTACTCCGTTTTCTCTTACAAATGCAACAATTAGTCCATTTGTATCATTATCTGAATCTGTAGATGTTAATGTTGCTTCAAATGTATAATTTTCTAAACTGTCAGGACTAATAAATCCATTTGCTGGTTCAACATTTAATGGCATATTAACTCTGTCAGGATTTGCTAATAGTTGCCATGCATTTGCATTTGCGCTCATATTAGTGTCATCGCCTTCATAATAATTGGCGCCGTCAAATCTTGCCCAGGTTGTAAATATTTCAGATACTGAAGGAGGAATATATTCTGGTAGTGTACGTGCTTCATCTGCATCTGCTTGTAAATTAAACATATATGCTTCAACATCATTTAGTGCAGTCACAGTAATGATAACAGTTCCTGTCTGTGTTCCATAACCATCTGATACTGTATATTGGAAACTTGCTAATTGTCCAGCCTGCCCAGTTGATGTAAATTCAATAGTGGTGCCGTTTAGTGTAACAGTTCCTCCTACTGGATTCTGTACTCCAGTAATACTAAGTGTATTGCCTGGACTACTGTCATTTGCTAGAAGTGATGCAGCACTGATTAATAATGAGTCACCTTGTGCTACTGAATATGCAGATCCAGATTCATCAGTAACTGTTAATGAAATTTCTTGTGTTACTAGTGTAATTGTAACAAATGCAGTCCAACGTACTCTTGCATTTGCACTTCCACTTACTTTAATTTTTAAACTGTCTGATCCATTATCAGCCGCCTCAATAAGTGCATACCATTCACTGGTATCCTCACCAATTATTTCTTCTGCTGGGTCTGTTAATAACGTTGTGGTGCCGCGGTCATTAACAATTATACCTTTAATTATATAACCTGCATTGCTGTTATTATTGCTATCACGTGCAACAATACGTGCTTCTACTAATCCTGTACTATTTGTGGGAATACTAATTTTACCTATACTACTGCCGCTATCTGTTGTTATACCACTGGAATCAAGTGTTAAACTAGTTGTATCAATACTAAATGTAGATTCAGGACTAAGTTCTGTTTCTGTAGCGTCAGTTGTTTCGCCTTGCAAAACATACATAACTTGTTTACTTGATGTACGGACACTGTTGTAAATCTCAAATACATCAACGGCGTCATTTGCGCCAGTTTCCAGGATTTTCCATCCCTCATTATATACCCACGCAGCACCTCCCGTGCCGTGTTGTATATACATATCACCGTTTGTTGCAACAAAATTAGGTGCAACGGTGCCCTGATAAAAGGTGGGACCTTGCTTGTGAATTTTAAACGAAGGATAGCTGGTACCCTTCAGGTTTTGTGTTACTGCCATTTTATACTCCGTTCAGTGCTTGCACACTGTCAGTCAACCTAAGGTTGCTGTCGTTAAGTAAAACTTATATAACTGTATTTATTAAAAAAGAAAACCTGCAGAGACTCTGCAGGTCATGTTCGTTGTGTATTTCTTATTATACCAAGTGATTCTTTTACCTTGGGTCTGACTGTAATCCAATTACTGTCAAGTTATAAGGTGATAGGTGGGACTAAGGATTACCCACAAGCGCCAGTACAGATCCTGTCTGTGTCACCGACGAAGCCTAGCATCGGATAGTTACTTCCGAAGTTTATCGCATCTCCTTGTCTCCAAGGTCATACGCTGCCACTACAGCTACTAGCCAAGTTAATGCCTCTGTAAGCATCGTTTCCTTGCACTATCTAAATTAAACCGTCGTCTAACTTATGTCTTTAATATAGTATAGACAGGCACTGATGTCAACCTTTTTTTTAAAAAAAAGTTAACTTTTTTCATATGGTGTTTTTTGAAAACTTGTTTAAAGCACCAAAGCGTATATTTGCTCATATCACTCTCCCTTTTACAGTTGAGTGCGTTCCTTCGCTAATGCTACTTCCGGCCCTAAGGCTGAACGTACAATTATTTAGTCAAAAAAATAGGCGCACTGGGCGCCTATTAAAACATAGTTTGTTTTTATTATTAGTCTTCGAATGTTACAACTAGAACAGCGTTTGTGATGCTTGGTGTAGCTGTACCTTGGATCGCAACGTGGTTGCCGTTTGCTGTACCTTCAACTGCTGCAATTGTGAAACCTTCGTTCATTGCTTCAGTGATAACGCCTTCCATGTCTGTACCTGTTGCAACTGACATGATGTGTGTGCGTCCGCCTAGGCCGTTGCCTGCACGAACTGCTTGTGATGTTGTTAAAGCCATTTTAATTCTCCTAAAATATGGTTTTGCGCTTTGCGCTTACTTTTATTTAGCATTTTCTTCAATTATTCTGCGATATAATCAACAATTACATAGCCTGCACCAGCACTTGCGCCTGTGATACTTGCTAATAGTTGAGTTGCACTACCATAGAACTGCATTAAATCTATTACATACAATCCAGTTGTTTCTGGATCAATTTCATCTGCTGTGGCTACTTCTGCAACCGCTGCACTACGTCCTAGAGTAATTGTTGTGCCTGCTGTGTATGCACTTGTGATATTTACTTTAGCTGATACTACTCGGCTGTTAGCTGGTAATATTGCACCAATATTAACATCACTAGTACCAATTGCAACACGGCGTGTACTGCTCAAACCAATTTGGTTTGTTGCATTTGTCCAGGTTGGGATACCATTGTTTACTGTAAGGATATCTCCAGTTGAACCAATTGCTAGTTTAGCAAGCGTACCATCCGCACCAGTGTTACCTGCATATAGTAAGTCACCTTGTGTATACGAATTCTGTCCAGTACCACCATGGCTTTCAGGAAGTGTGCCAGTTACTGCATCTGCCGCCGCTAAATCAACAGCACCATACTCTAGTACACCAGCAGCACTAACACGCAATACTTGGTTGTTTAAACCAACACTTAATTTTGTAAGTTTGTTGGTTGCATCACCAAATAGCAAGTCATATTGTGCATATGTACTTTCACCTGTACCACCGTTTGTTTCGTCTAGTACACCACTTACACTTGTGCCAGTTTGACCTAAGTCCAGTGTACCGTAACCTAAATTACCACTACCATCAACACGTAATACTTGGTTAGCTGTACCAACAGCAAGTTCTGTTGTTGTATTACCACTAACGTCACTTAGATATAAACTTTGATCTGCAAATGCACTAACATCTGCCGCCAAACCACCACGACTACGGAGCAAGGTATTTGTCGTTGCGGCCGCTTGATCTAAGCTAATTGCTGTCCATGTTGCTGTACCACCAGCACCGTCACTAATCAGTGACTGGTATTGTGTAGTACTTGATTTAACAGCAAGGTCGTCATTGTCTAGGTGAATTGTTGTACCGTCTGTACGTACATAAATTCTATTACCGTCTTGTGCCAGACCGTCGTTAGCATAAATGCCACTTACACGGCTAAATTGTGCCCAAGTAATTGGATCTGTGCCAAGTGTAGCGTTGCCAGTTGGCGAGTTTACAACCCAACCACTGTCTTGCCATACTGTACCTTCCAGTACGAATACAAATACACCACCACCAAATTCACTATCACTTGAATCAGTTGAAGCTTCACCACCTGGTGCAGAGTTATCTGCATCTGTTGCACGGCTTAATGTACCTGCACTGATGTCATATACCCAAATACCGTTACCAACTGCATCGCCGCCAGTAGCATCTTTAATCATTACACGGTCACCATCTGCCAGTGTTACACCGTCAATTACGCCGCCTGTTAGTGTCCAAACTTCGTTACTGTATGACAAGTTTGTCATATCATTTGTGGCTGAACCGCTATTGACATTGCTGTCAATACTTGTTAATCCATTTGTAGCAACCCTAGCGGCTGCTTTTGGTTTTAAACCTTGTGCAACACTGTCTACATAATATTTTGTTGCGGCATCACGGTTACTAATCGGTTCTGCTACACGGAAATTTACATAATCGTTGTCTGCAAGGTTTCTAGCATTAAATGCATTGTCTGCGTTGTCAAATTTAATTCTACCGTTCGTTTTACCAAACTGAACGTCTGAATATAAACCTGACAAACCATATTGTTTTGTGAGTGCCATCTGTTGCTCCTAATCCTCTTGTTATACTTATTTATACATATGTTATTAAAACTCGTGCCTCACCCTGTGTGGCACCATTGGCATTTAAATAAACATTGACATCTTCTTTTTGTGATTGAGCATAAATGTGACTAGGGAAACTTTGATATTCGGCAACTACACTAGTATCATTTTCAAATTCTGTCATGTATCTAGAATTGTCGTACTGGTCACCCACTGTAATAGTTGCGCCATTATCAAAAGGAGTAATTACTCGTAAACTTACATTAACAACTCTAGCCAATCCACTTACTTTATATATAACTGTAGTATTTGCACTCAAGTGGGTTATGATACGTTCAAAACTTCTAGCATCTACTGATGAGCCTGACTGGCTCTGCATAAGCACCCATTGCCCAGCATCGTAAATATAAAATCCCCAATCACCAAATCCAATGTCATGAACGTATGCAGTATCTCCGTCACTTGGATTTGCTATATTTTGTAAATCAGTTAATGTATCAACTACAAAGCTACTGCTGATACTACCAACATCTACACTACCAGCTGGGTTGAATACCGCACGAGTATTATCAAGTTTTATATAAATTGGTTGTCCAGCAGATTGACTATCAACACTGTTGGGGTTAAAGTTTGCTAGTTGACCGCTGCTACTGGCATTATCTAAAAAGTATAATTCTCCTGGACCACCATCAGCCAGTTCAATATCTACAACTGGTCCCACAGTTCTTATTCTAAAATAATCATCTGTTGGATAATTTGTTTCTTCTACAACACCAATAACACGTTTTGCATCTT
>Ga0181597_10006028_pt1 | contig 11429 bp, 8 predicted proteins | sample 041ome_5_FD_148647 | JGI IMG/M metagenome (GOLD analysis project Ga0181597, IMG submission 148647) | Coastal salt marsh microbial communities from the Groves Creek Marsh, Skidaway Island, Georgia - 041403US metaG (spades assembly) | ecosystem: Environmental > Aquatic > Marine > Intertidal zone >... | reverse complement strand
CAATGCCCAGAGGTATGTCGCGGTTTATTGTAAATGTCGCAATGCTCGTAGCGATTCTTGCTGCGAGTATTGGTGCTGGCTTAAGCGTATGGGCAAACGTTGGTTGGATTGGCGTAGCCTTTGCAGCCGGATTTGTTGTTATCAGCGTTTTCAATGCGAGTTCGAAGCAATCAGCACTGCAAAAACATTAACAGACTCTTTGATTTCATGCCTTATGAAGATACTTTGCCGCTGCTTGCATCTTTTTTACTACTTGCATTTGCTCTTGTTTGGATCTGGCGATCAAGTGGTCAGTATCAATGGGTGATTGTGGCACTGCTGGCCTGTGGAGCAGGTTGCGGAGTGGCTGCAATTGATTTTTTTGTTCAGACTGATCGGGAACAGGTGGAACTCTTGCTTCCCGAGCTTGCTCAGGCTGTTGAAAAAAAAGACCTAGATGCCCTTCTTAATGCGATTGCTCCCGAAATACGACCGGTTCAGGAACAGGCACAGAAAGCCGTTTTGAAGATTAAGCCGAGGCAGGTACTCATAACACGTTTAGATGTAGATGTTCTGTACGGCCAGAGGTTTCCGAAGGCAGTTGCCAATTTGCTTGTTCGAGTCGTTGGCAAATTTGTTGGAAGTGAGGAGGTGACCACGATTGTCAGTGCCACGGTTACATTGGAGAAACGCAAACGTTGGCTTGTAACAGAATGTATTGTGAAGCCAGCCGAATTAATGGAGAAAAGAGAAACAACACGGGCCGGACAGGTCACACATTGACCGCCGGCCCGTGCCGCTACCAGTTGTTCTTTCATCTATGACTTCGATCGAAGCACATTCTCTAGACTAAATGTGGTATCGAATTCTTTTCCTTGTTCCTCAATAACCAGTCTGTAATTGCTAATCTGATTGCTGATTTCTTCAATTACGGCAGGCTTGTTGCTGAGATTAGGATTCGCCATGAGGCTCGCCTGCATCGCAGTGAGACCTTCTTCGTACGCAGATTGTGCTGCCTCGAAATCGCCATCTTCGGCAGCGCGTTCTGCTCTTTGCAGCGATTCACGTGCCTTTATGCCGTCCGGAGTTGATGCGATGGTTGAGACTGCCATCCAGTAGTCATAGTTAAGTACATCACGACATGAGCTAATACCGCGGTAGTTCTCTTTGGCATCATGAAGAACCTTACATAAATTTTCTGCTTGAGAGCGTTGAGGTTCCGAAAGAGTCTTCGCCGCTGTTTCCCATGAAACTGAAGTGGCATTTTTCGCTTGCACTGCTAGCTCAGCCTGTTCGTCAGTTCTGTTTTCAGGTGCGATTTGTAGTGCATCCTGTTGCTCTTGTGGGAGTGAACGCATGCGAATCGAGTGAATCATATCGCGGGCTTCACCGAGTGTGTCCGTCAGCTTTTCTTCAAGACGCACTATGCGTTGTTTTTCTACCGAATGAATCCAGAGAGGTAGTGCTTTGCTGTGAATCATGATAAAGCGACGGGCAAGTTCAGTTCCTTCTTCTTCAACCGCTTGCCAGGCAGCCTGTGTTTCAGAACTAAAGTCTCGATTGGTCTCGAGTGCGTTTGCCTTCCGTAAGGCATTTAGCATTGGCTGTGCTGCATCGATTAGCGGAACGCCGACAGTATCGGAATCAAACCTGCTTGAAGGTGCGAAGCCAGCTATAGACTTCTTCATATAAGACTTACTTGCTGAAGCAGTAGAAAGTACGGTGTCTGGCATCTGTGCGAAAGCATAGAGTAGCCCAGTTATTACCATACAAATGCCGAGAATTACTTCTTCGGTAAAAAGAACACGGCTTGGATGCACGAGTTCATCAGTGACATCTTTGAGGTTGTGTTCTGACTGAGTTGTGGGATTTTTTCGATTACCTAACCGAGATGTTGCGAAAAACATGTCAGGGACCCTTTCTGCTGGTATAAATCGCAGTGAGTAGAGATGGGAAACTTCAAAAGGAAGTTTGGTCAGCTCAACCCGCTGTAACTTGATGACCTGCCCCTGACTGCCGCCATCGAGTTCTTTCACTGAACAATACGCAGGCGTTTGAACCTGAGTTCGGTCGAGAAGCAAAAATTTGAGAGTTTCTCTGAAAATTCGAAGGAAAGCGGCTACTGCTTGCGGGCCGTACCCGGTTTTTCACATCAGACACTTGGTAGATACTCATTTTTATTGGTTTGAAAAGCAAAGAAATATGGAAATATCGGGTAATTCGACCGTACCTTGATTCTCACTCCTTGTCGGTTTGTTGTTCGAAGTGAAACCAAACCACCCCAGATTCTCTTAAGGAAGCACAGCAAATTTTGAGGCCCGCGTGGTATCGACGAACGGCTTGCGAGACTTCAATCAGACACAAGAACTGATTGAGGCTGTTTCGCCGTTGGTGCGATTCAGAAGATTATTCCTTTAATCATCAACTTCTGAAGATGACGTGGAACTTATACAATAGAGATGAGATTTTGTGCGAATCAGTAAGTCATCACCTAAAACACACGGCGACGCCATACATCCATCATCAAGTTTGTTTTCAGACAAGAGTTCAAAACGTTGTGGATTGGCTTTGAATACAACGCATGTGCCGTCTTCATCACATGCATAGAGCCTTCCATCAGACTCAATAAGTGAAGCAGAATGTCGTCCGCTTTGTCGTTCACTCCACCGGATCTCACCAGTTTCAATGTCGAGGCAACTGAAAATTCCTGTATCACTCACCATGTAGAGTTGGTCAGCCACCACAGATTGACTCGGTCGAGTGGGGGCTGATTTTCCAAACTTCCAAACTACATTTTCATCCGTAATGTCTCCCGTTCCATCAGGTCGAACTGCTAGTAGCCGATCCCCTTGAGCCGTGCAAAGAATCACGAGTCCGTGACTATAGAGAGGCCGTGCTGCGGCATTGAATCCGCCGTGGTAAACCGTCCAGAGTTCTGTGCCATCGTTGGGATCATAAGCAACAGTAGCGACTGCTGCAGGACTCACAAGTTGTGTCTGATTGTTGTGGGTTATGACTGTAGGAGTGCAATACGCTTTTTTGAAGTCGCCATCATCGGATCCATATTGAATAGATCGATCTGTACGCCAGATTGTTTTTCCTGTCTTGGCATCAAGTGCGACAACGTATTGCTGGTCGTATCCATCAAAATTTAAAAATATCTTATCATCAAAGAAAATCGGAGATGACCCTGGGCCTCTATGGTGGTCACATGGCAGGTCTTGGCGGGCCCACACAATATTCTCTGTCTTTGTGTTGATACAGGCAGTTCCAGCACTTCCGTAATGAATAAAGATAAAGCCGTCCGCAACAACCGGGGTTGGGCTCGCGTAGCTGTTGAATGGATGACAAAACATCGGCTCCTCGATTTCGAAGACCGTGATGTCTTTGCGTATAGTCCCTGTTTCTGAATTCACTGCAAGGAGGGAAAGTCTTTGTCCATCTTCTGTGGCATTCGAAAGCCAAATGGTGTCACCAGAAACAACGGGGCTTGACCAAGCTTTACCCGGAATAGGTGTTTTCCAGCAAACATTTCTGGTCTCATCCCATTGTGTAGGAAGCTTTTTTGAAGGTGATCTGCCGTCGGCCGTTGGCCCACGAAATTGGTTCCAGGAAGATTTTGTTGGTTCATTTGCAGAAGCCGTCCTGTCAATAAGTTGTTCCGTCAATGAGCTACTAAAAAACAGGCTTGTGATAAAAAGAAAACAAATTTTTTGATGCATGAGTTCTTTTGCCTTAGCCTTGCGATTATTTTTGTTCAGCGAGATGGTTTTGGGCTTAGTATCGATTCGGTTGATATTTCATGCTTCTTTCCATCAAACTGATTTTCCAAAAAAAGCGTTATTCGACTATTGAGTTCTCTGAGTTGAGGGCGACCATGACCGCCACCCTGAATTGGAATAAGTCGTGCGAGTACTCCAGCTTCCTGAAGCAAATCAGTGAGTTCAACAGACTGTTTAAAAGGAACGAGAGCATCATCCGTCCCATGGATGGTCAGAAAAGGTGGGTCGTCCTTCGTGACATATGTAACCGGTGATGCCGCTCTTGCAATTTCCGTATTTTCCGGCACTGGTCCACCAAGTAAGAGCGATTCCGGTGAGTCGGGGTTATTATGCCAATCACCCATTGAGGTTAGGTCGCTCGGCCCAAAGAAATTGATGACACCATCGACTCTGCTACTTTTGTCACACCAGTTTCCAAGGTCACCTTCGAGACCTGAAACATCTCCTGATGTTCCGAGCATGGCGACGAGATGTCCTCCGGCAGATGATCCGGCTACCACTATTTTTTTTGAATCACCGCCATACTTTTCAGCATTTGCTCGAAGCCAGCGTATGGCGGCTTTGCAATCGTGTATTTGAGCTGGCCAGGTGGCCTCGTCTGTTAGACGATAACCGATTGACGCACCAAGATATTTGCCCGTCTGAACAAGTGGTCTGATGAAATTGAGGCCACTGCGACGATTACCCTTTCTCCATCCACCTCCGTGAATGAATGCAACAATCGGCAGAGGTTTGTCATCTAGTTGTTTGGACGGAAGAAAAAGATCGATCTGTTGCCGAGGGTTGTCGGTGTCTGCATACGGAATGTTTGCAATGATCTCTAAGGGTCGGTTTTTTCGTTGTGAGTTGGGCCTTGCGTTCGATGGGGCTCGATTTATCAACCCATCCGCAGATCGTCCAAGATTGGCATCAAAAAAAACTAATTGAAGAACACAGGTTATGGAAAGGAGTGAAATGTTTCTCATTTGCATAAAATACATGTTTATATCGACTTGAAAATTGGCGAATGCATTTGTTTGAGCTACTAGTCTATTCGTTTCACTTTGAAACTTCGGAATTCAACCGGGTCATTATGTCCAGCAAAACCAATGAATCCTTCTTTCCGAGTAAGTCCTCCTGGGACATGATCCATTTTGCTTCGATCGAGTGTATCGAGTTGAACATCGAGAATGCATGTGCCATTGAGCGTAACTGTGAGCTGCTGGTCAGAGATAATGATTTCTTCAAAATTCCAAACACCAGCGGGTCTTAAGTAGCCTTGCTCAGCACCAATGCAGAAATAAAGGCTGCCGTGATGCTGGTAATCTTTAAGACCTGGTTTGCCCGCCGACGCCAGCCTCGCGTTATAGCCATCATCATCAATTATCTGGATTTCCATGCCATCGTGGGCACTGTGTCCACCTTCTGGAACTCGTAGTGCAATTCCATTGTTGCCTGCTGTCGGAAGTTTGAACTCGACCCTTATAGTTGCGTCACCAAAGGACTCCTTCGTGAGTAGGTCTCCACCCTTGCCGGCCTTGCACACAATGTTTCCTTCACGGACCTCGTAACTGTCTACGGCACCCTGCCAATCGGAAAGGTCTTTCCCGTTGATTAATTCAACAAAGCCACTGTCGTTTTGTGCTCGCAATACATCATCTGCTTCATGTGTAGGAATTTCACGGATGTAAATATTCCGCCATCGGATTTCGCTGCCGTGTGTTTGTAGCTGGATAGGACCTCGTGGTGGCACCGGGCTTCCAAGAAGGCCAGCTGGTTTGCTCGTGGCATCCGTGTTTTTCTTTGTCCTGTGTGCAAAATAATTGTCCATGACAGCATTTCGAACAACAACTCTCCCGTTAAGTTCGACGGTTACTCGTTCACCAATCATCTTGATGTGGAAGTGATTCCATTCACCAAAAGGACGGTCCATTAATGCAAGGGGGTATTTTCCCTCATTTCGCTTGTTGTTCCAAAGTCCACCAGACCCCTTGTCTGCTCCGAGTTTAAATTTCTTTTCCTCGGTTGAATCCCATATCTGGACCTGCGGTATGCCACGAAGATAAATTCCGCTGTCACCGAATGGCTGCATTTTGTAATCCACGAGTAGTTCAAAATCACCAAATTCTTTATCTGTTGTGAGGTAAAGACCCTTCCCGTCATTAACAAGTTCACCGTCTTCAACCCGCCAATGAGCGTTGATATGATCACCCGCATCGACGCCTTTTTTGTTAAGAACCCCACCTTTAATAGATCTTTTTTTGTAGTCAGCCTGCTCTTTGGGTGACATGTTTCTGAAAACACTTGGGTCCTGTGTGCCCCATCCATACCACCCATTCAAGTCTTTGCCATTAAATAGAGGAACAAATCCGTCTGGGATGACATTTTTGTTTTGCATAGCAGTAGCTTTTTGGTGGTCGTTGGTGATGAACGTTACAACGCATAGGAAAAGAAGAAAGTTTTTCATCGGTATTTCCAATAAAGGCCGTTATTCCATGCACATGGTTGCTTGTGAATGAGGTCAGGCCGTGAACAATGGGTAGTTCGGGGGAGGGTGATGACGCTACACCTTACCAGGCACCATTTCAAAAAAGTTGACAGCATTTTTGTAACAAACACAACGAACCATGTTTTTTATCACGTCTAGGTCGTCAGGAAGAAGTCCCTGCTCAACATCATTTCCAATGATGTTGCACAGCAGCCGGCGAAAATATTCATGCCGTGGATACGATAGAAAACTTCTTGAGTCGGTCAGCATGCCTACGAAATTTGACAAAAGGCCGATTTGAGAAAGTGTGTTGATTTGCCATCTCATTCCGTCAAGTTGGTCGAGGAACCACCAGCCGCTGCCGTACTGTATCTTACCGGCAACTCCATCGCCCTGAAAGTTTCCGCACGTGGCAGCTATAGCATAGTTATCAGCAGGGTTGAGATTGTAGAGAACCATTTTTGGAAGTGACTCCCGCTTATCTAATTCATCTAAATATTCAACAAGCGGCCCCACCTGTCGAAAGTCACCAATAGAATCGTAGCCGGCATCAGCACCAAGTCGAAGACGCCCACGACTGTTGGTGTTTCGTAGTGCGCCAAGGTGAAGTTGCTTGGTCCATTTTCTTGAAGCGTCAAGTTCACCGAAGTAGACCATCATATAGCCGCGATAGGCCTGAAGTGCTTCGTTAGAAATTGTTTCCCCACGGCGTGCAGCATTGTAAACTTCTGCTGCTTCGCCTTTCGTGCCACCTCTACCAAAACACTGTTCAAGCCCATGGTCTGAGAGTCGGCTTCCCTGTTCGTGAAAGAAACTGTGGCGATTTGCGATCGCTTCAAGAAACGCATCGAAGTTGTTGCATGAAATCCCAGAGGTTTGTTCCAGCCGCTGAATCCAGGTCTGGAAAAGTCCAGCATCATCGGCGGCGAGTGCCTTGTCAGGACGAAAGGCAGGATAGACGTGAGTTTCTAAGTCACTTTTAGAGATTTCAGTATGATGAGAAAGATTGTCGCACGGGTCGTCTGTTGTGCCAATTGCTGCAACGCGAAAATGGGCAAGCAATGTCCGAGCAGAGATTTTACCAAGCTGTGTATTTGCTTCATCCCAAATACGTTGAGCAGAGGATTGATTCAGGACTTCATTGATTCCAAATACCCGAGAGAGTTCAAGGTGGCTCCAGTGCCACAAAGGGTTTCGTAAGAGTTTCGGCATGGTTTCGGCGAATACACAAAATTTTTCATAGTCCGAGGCATCGCCCGTGATGTATTTTTCTGATATTCCAGCGGCACGCAGAGCCCGCCACTTGTAGTGATCTCCAGCAAGCCAGACTTCGGTGAGATTGTCCCACTGCCTGTCCTGAGCAATCTCTTCAGGAGCGAGATGACAGTGGTAATCATAAATAGGCTCCTCGACTGCGACTGCATAAAGCTCTTTCGCAGCATCATTCGAGAGGAGAAAGTCAGGGTTCGTTACAGGATTTTTTTGTCGCACAGTTCACGTTGGAAAAGATATCAGAATATTAGATTCGATCGTTGCGCCCCACTGGGCGGTTCTCAGTGCCTTTCATGTGTTGAAGGCTATCGCCAAGAGTCTTACGATATTTATCAGCTATCTCAGTAAGTTTCTTTACTACCTCAGGGTGTTCTGAGGCAACGTTGTTCGACTCACTCATGTCAGTACTCAAATCGTAGAGTGATAGCGGTAGTTCGCGAACGACATACCCGTGGCGGCTGGCAATTCCTTCAATTCCACTGTTGCTTATAGACTGAGGGGCAAGTCTGCCATAGCCAGCCGGCTTTCCATCCGTTCGCGTCTCACCGTTTACTACAAGGTATTTATGAGGAAAATGAATTTTCCATTTTCCATCCCGAACAGCCTGAAGCTCACTGCCGGCATAAAATACGAGTCCTTCTCTATCCTCAACGGTATCGGTTTTGCCTTCAAGGATATCCGTAATATTCAAACCATCGATTGTTTTCTGGGGTAGAGGAGCATGAGCCAGATGACAGAATGTTGGAAGCAAGTCGATTGAAATAATCGGTGTATTGCAGGTTTTTCCTGCCGGTATCTGTCCGGGCCAACGAGCGACCATTGGTACCCGGACACCGCCCTCGAACGTTGTTAATTTGCCCCCACGCAAAACACCTGACTGACCCGCATGCGTTCCGTAGCTTAGGAAGGGACCATTGTCGTTCGTGAAAATTACGAGTGTGTTTTCTGAGAGGTTGAGCCGATCAATTGTTTTTACGATCTCGCCCACGGACCAGTCAATTTCTTCGATGACGTCGCCGTACAGGCCTCGTGCAGATTTTCCGCGGAAACGGTCTGACGCAAATATTGGTACATGCGGCATGATATGAGGAACATAGAGAAAGAAGGGGCCGTCCTTATTGTTTTCGATGAATTGAACTGCTCGATTCGTAAGCCTCTTAGTAAACAGTCGTTGGTCAGGGTCAGTTTCAATGATGGAGTCACCATCATACAGGGGGAGTGGTGGCATCGAGTCTGATAGAACTGGGTGGTATTTGGTGTTGTCGTTTGAATATGGAATACCGAGCCATTCCTGGAAGCCGTTTTTTGAAGGGGCGAAATATGGAGGGAGACCAAGATGCCACTTCCCAAACATTCCAGTTGCATATCCTACTTTTGTGAGCAGTTCTGGAAGAAGTTCTTCTTCGGGCGCAATGCCGGTTGGGCTCGTGTGGTTAAGCGCGCCTTCAAGACCGACACGGTTGGCGTAGCATCCAGTCATGAGAGCTGCGCGCGAGGCTGTGCAGACTGCCTGGGCGACATAAAAGTTATCAAACTTTGTTCCCTCAGCGATAAGCTGTGCAATGTTTGGTGTTCTAATCTTTGACTGAGGTGTGAAATTGGGGAGGTCACCCCATCCCATGTCATCAGTAAAAATGAGCACGATGTTTGGATGATTTACCTCTGCGGCAGAGATGAATTTTGGGGTAGCGATAGCGACACTGAGCATTACCATACTCAGTATAAAAGGGCTCGTTTTCATTCGGTTGCTCTTTTCGGTTCGGAGATGAAAATAAAGGTTGTGAAAAAGCATGGTAGTCATCATTTGTCTATCTTTGTGATGATTAAGGCCCCGGGCTCCCTCTTGGGTTCTACCGTATCTGGTTCATGGCTTCGAGGGGTAACACGAAAAGAGGCTGCTACGCTTATGTTTTCAGAACAAGTGTTTTCGTTGCCGACTAGTCAGGTCGTCATCAGTTGGAACAAAAATATTTTTAGGTATTCAACGGAGTATAGGTGACCTCAAAAATAAGTGACGAGGCCACGGTGTTTCCGAAGTTTGGTTGGTCTGCGGCGATGCCACCAAACATGTATCCAATTACAGTTTCTGTGGTTAGAGAATCGAGGTCGATGATGTCGTCAGTTAGTAAGGGCACATCATGAGCAGGGAAGAATCTCGCATTCGCGCCGAAGTAGAGAAGCTTGCCATTGCCATCATAAATATCTGGGAACTCAGTTATGTATTGTTGCTGATATGAGCCAGATGCATCCCGCAACACTGCGGTTATTTGCCTGTGAAAACCATTGTTCTCGTCGTATGTCAGTTGCTCCGTAACTGGGTCAAATGTATTCGCTGAAATACCGCCGAGAAGGACTTGGGTCATCTCTCCAGAGTTCTCGGAGTAAAGTCCAATCTTGCCAGATTCATACTGATTCATGGCCTGCCTGAAAACGTCTGGCTCAGTCGTCGGGTTTTCGGTTGTTGGGATGCCGTCAGATCCAATTTCAGCTGGCACAGTCCACACCCCGACGCCGTTGTAAAAGACACCAGCTAACGCAACGGTGCTCTGGGTGGTGCCACCCTGACCGTCGGGTGAAAGAATTGGAAACACATTCAAATCACGGCGGCGAAACCGGCTTGGGTCGCCACCGGCAGGAGCAACATAGGAGTCACGATACGAAAGGGTTCCAGCAGCGAAGTTGTAATCGATATTAAAACTTCGAACCTGTGAGGTGTAGACTTGAAAAGTGGTTGATCCGTGTGCGTATGGGCCTTCAAACTTCTGGCCAAAAACAAGTTGATAGCGGTCTCCTATTTTTTCCAAGCCTCCGCCAGTCACCTGAAAAAATCCGCCATCATACGAACTGTCAGAAGACTCTTCTCCAGCAACCTGCAAGATGGTATTCGTGTGGAGCGTTTCATCTGTTCCTTTGACCCAGTCTACAAGTGTTGGAAGATCGATAGCTGAAAGTGCGTTGTAGGTTGTGAAGTTATTAATCGCACGAGAGTAAACGTATCCGCCAACGATAAATAGCGTGTTTCCATCCTGGTAAGACTCGGTGTTTGTTGATGACAAACTGTCGATTTCATTCGAAGTGAGACCACTGCTGGTATCATTCAGTGAGCGACTCCATGTCTCCTTCGATGCTGGGTCAATAACCCACACGTCGGTGTTTTGATACCTCGGTGGAAAATTGGCCAGCCCATCATCAGTGAAACCATGGAGTCCATTGGTGCGACCAGCAATAAGCACCCACTGGCCGTTGTAAATGCCACTGGCAAACGATTGAAGCGTTGGGACAGATACTGATCCCATGTCATATTCAGCAAAAGTCAGGTCGTAGTTACCAGACCAATTTGTTACCTGACTAAAAGTAGGTGTTTGGTCCTTGGAGGGGGCTGCTGAGATGCTTGATATTGGTCCTGTTGCCGGCTTTAGTGCATTTGGATCCGTATTGGTCGCCCAGACCCAGAATGTGTATGGAACGCCGGTGTCGAGATCTGAAAAGCTTTTGCTTGTGGATGTCGTTATAAAGGTCGTGCTCGTTGATCCGTTGTCAATCGTCACGGTGTAATGTAACGAGCCTACGAAAGATGCCGGTGGGTCCCAGCTAACCGTCAATGAATTCGCGTCTTCTGACTGGCCAAATCGTAAATTTTGAACTTCGGAGGGTGCTTCGCTTGATGGTGGAACGATTGGGTTTCCATCGTCCCAGCCAACAACATCAAACGCCTTTTTGAAGCCCGCTGGGCTTGTTGGTTGCGCAGGTGTCCATTTAATGCGGTCACCTTGCTGAATAAGGCGGCGTTGTAATAGCTTAAGGAGTTCAGTCGGATTAGAAGTTGTGGGAACTGCTGAGACGTTCACCCAGGTTTCAGTAGCTGGTAGCCATTTTTCTACAACACCGTTTGCAACTGATGTAATAACAAAGCTGTTGGTTTCGTCTCC
>Ga0181597_10006023_pt1 | contig 11432 bp, 12 predicted proteins | sample 041ome_5_FD_148647 | JGI IMG/M metagenome (GOLD analysis project Ga0181597, IMG submission 148647) | Coastal salt marsh microbial communities from the Groves Creek Marsh, Skidaway Island, Georgia - 041403US metaG (spades assembly) | ecosystem: Environmental > Aquatic > Marine > Intertidal zone... | reverse complement strand
TGGGCGCCTCATATCAAGCGAAAGATGCCAAAACAAAGTTACAAGAGTATATGCAAGCCTTGACGCTTCCTATTCCCACCTACACGTTAGAAAAAACCGAAGGACAAGAGCATAATCAAATTTTTTATATATGTTGTCAGGTCACTGGCATTACCTTTACAACCCAAGGTTGTGGTAGAACCCGAAAAAAAGCCGAACAAGATGCGGCCTCTCAGTTTTTACAACGCCTCCAAACTAGCGAGACTCCCTAATGCAAAAGCACTGTGGCTTTGTTTCCATTATTGGAAAACCCAATGTTGGCAAATCAACCGTACTCAATGCCATTATGGCAAAAAAGGTTAGTATAATCACGCATAAAGCACAAACCACTCGTCATCATATTCGAGCGATTAAAAACACGGCAACGGCGCAGATAATATTTAGTGATACACCAGGCTTAGAGCACAAAATTCAATCGAACCTTAATCGTCATCTGAATAAAACAGCACAAGGTGCAGCGCAAGATGCAGATCTGATTATCTTTCTAGTCAGTGCTAGTACCTGGAATGAAAATGATACCTGGGCATTAGAACACATTAAAGACGCAAAACGCCCTACTATTTTAGTCATTAATAAAGTGGATCATTTGGCGCATCCCGATGACTTACTCCCGTTAATGCAAAAGCTCAATGAGAAGTATGATTTCCTCGATGTAGTACCAATTAGCGCGCTAAAAGATGCCTCTTTAGATCCCCTTCTACATATCATTGAAAAACATTTACCTGAGCAAGCACCTTTATACCCAGAGACACAAGATCATCTTGTGGATGAAAATTTGATCATCAGCGAAGGTATTCGGGAGCAATTGATTAAAAACCTTCACCAAGAAATCCCTTATGAATTGACCGTGCAGACAGAAAAAATTGAAGAAAAACCTGAGGTAAAGGTGATATCCGCAATTATTTGGGTGCATGCGGAAGGGCAAAAACGTATTGTGATTGGTAAAAAAGGCCACATGCTAAAGATTATCGGTACCGCTGCCCGAAAAAATCTAGAAAACTTTTTTGGTAAGAAAATTCATTTATCTCTCTGGGTGAAAATCAAGTCTTCGTGGTGGGAAGACAATGACTTTATCGAAAAAACCAAGGCATAGCCATTATGGCAACTCGTATCAAGCTAACCCCTGCCTACATTTTACATAGAAAGCCTTATAGGGAATCAAGCTACCTAGTTGATTTATTTACCAAAGAACATGGGAAGATACGAGGCATAACCCGCGGCATGGGTAAGCAAAAGAAAGCGTTAATTCAGCCATTCACCCCAATCCTGGTGAGTTGGAATGCCACGCGCGAACTGGTTTCTATTACCCAGGTAGAAGCGAGAAAGCACCCACCCCACTTGATGGGAAAGCCGTTAATATGTGCATTTTATGTCAATGAATTACTCACCAAAACCACCGCATATGGGGACCCACAACCTGAACTTTTTTCGATATACGCACAAGCGCTTACAACCTTAGCTGAAGGAATAACCTATACTATGGTACTACGCCAGTTTGAAAAGCAATTACTCGACACTATTGGATATGGACTACCATTACATAGTATTATTCAAGCCGACACCCCAGCGAACTGGTATCAGTTTCATCCAGAGCATGGCTTCTCTCCATGTAATAGCAGTGATCCCCAAGCTCTACCATACCAAACACTACGAGACCTATATCACAATCACATTGCAGATGATCAAGCATTAAAAGCATGTAAAAGACTTCTACAAAGCGCATTACGTCCAGTACTTGCACGCTATAACATCAATACACGTATGCTTTGGAGTACTGAACCGCCCCCACATCAATCATAGTGGTATCAGCGTAGAATCTATGATAATATAACCCCATGTTTCCTTTACATATACTCAATACCAGGCCACGAAATCAAGCAGCTTTGCTTACCAGTAAACTCCAGTCATTAGGCTGTAGAGTCACTGAATACCCATTATTTGAAATTGTACCCTATACAATGAATCTGGCGACTGATGTTAGCGATACGCTACATTACGATGTTATCATTTGTACCAGTGTGAATGCTATTACGCACAGCTTACCATGGTTTACTAGGCTGCGGGCCAAACACTTTGTCGCTGCAGGTCAGGCGACCTATGAAGCGCTACGCGCTCAAGGCGTCAATAACGCCCATATTCCCTCTCCCTGTGGCAGTACCGGCATACTCACTTTACCCTGTTTAGCTAGTCCCGATCCAGGCCGAGTCCTCATACTGACTGGACAAAACTCTCCCCCTTATTTATCACAGACGCTAATACAACGAGGAGCGGATATCACTATAATCCCGACCTATACCCGAGTTCCTAACACAAAACCTTTGGTGTTGCAGAAACAGCCTGATTTGGCCATCGTAACCAGCAAACAGGGATTAAAGCAACTCACTACACATGTAGCCACTAACGCCTTCTCCCTGCTAGATATCCCACTGATCGTGGTAACAAAAGCGATGAGAAAGCTTGCAATAGACTGCGGTTTTAGCGATACTATTTTAGTTACGGATAGAGTGAGCAACCATGCTATACTCGAGACCCTCAATCAACATATGACACAACTCAAGGAACGATTATGACTGAATATAGTAATTTAAGAGAGATACGAACCATGCGTCGCACCGCTATTGCTTTTTTTGCAGTAGTAGTACTGATACTAGTCGCCTTACATCAGAAACAGAAAGTAACCCATGATCTACTCGTGTCTCAACAAGCGTTGCTGGTCAAAATAGATAGCGTAACTACCAACATAGACGATCAGATAAACAAAATGCAGCAACCCATTGCTCCACAAGACAAGAATATAGCAGATAAAAAAGATGAAGTAAGCGCTCCTACCAGTAAACCAGAAACGGTTACAACCCCAGAAGCAACCAAGACTTCTAAAACAACCAGTCCCAGCCAAAAAACGGCTAACTCAAACTATCAGCAAGCTATACAAAAAGCGCGCCAATTACTTGAACAACAACGCATGAAACCACAACCATCTACAACACACTTTACCATTGCACAAAATACGGACGTGGTAACGACGCCTGACAATCAAACAAATAATAGCTTGAATGCGCCCGCCGATACCGCAACCACTACGACACCGAGCGATCAAGCAAACACCACCCCAGATGCACCTGTAGATGCAGGAACCGCTCACGAAAGCACTAACACTAAAAATCCTAGCGATCAAGCAAACACCACCCCAGATGCACCTGTAGATGCAGGAACCGCTCACGAAAGCACTAACACTAAAAATCCTAGCGAATCAGCCCCTAGCAGCCAGAGCCCAATCAGCTACTAATAAAGATGTATGGAGAAGCCGATCAAGAAGCAACCTAGATATAGCGATCAAATAGCCCGAATATCCCTGGTTGGACTCGGGCTTCTCCTTTTTCTAGCATCTGCACTTTTCGCTTGGCAACTAAGAACCATACAACAACAACCCTTATCTCCAGTAATAGATATAACCCCACTCACTGCAAAATTAGTATCACAAAGCCAGCGCCTAGCCGCCTTAGAAACGCAGATCGATCGGCTAGAACACACCACAACTGCCCCCCCAACAGATGGCAACCCCCATACGTTATTTTGTATCCAAATGGCCATCATCACCTTACATACACAGCAAGCTACTGAACAAGCCAGTATTTGGCTATCGCGAATAGAAACGAGCGACCCTGACTTACAAGAACAAATTAATCTACAGAAAACAGCGCTAGCACAATACCATAAACCAAATATTGAGCCACGACTTATAAAGCTACAAGCGCTCATACAGCAGATACAAAAGCTTGACTCCAGACCGACACTAGCCACCGCCACACAATATGCGGCACCAGAAAAAGTAGTCTCATTACCTGCTTTTCTCGATCGATACCTCATCATTCGACGGCAGGATAATGCCAGGGCACAATACTGGTTTGATGCCACCGAGCAAGCTATTACTACCCAGGAAATAGTAGGTGCTTTATACGTTGCACAATTGGCGCTGGTCTCCTCCCAAGAGGACGATTATCAACAAGCATTAGCACAAGCAATCAAGGCCCTACAACGTCTTCACACATCAGATACTAGCATAATAGCCCCTATAGTTACCGCACTACAAGCCCCACTACCTCAGGTCACACTCCCCGACCTATACCCCCTATATGAAAAGGCGCAACACACAAAGTCACCAATAGAAAAAACCCCTATTGCGAGTCATAGCACAGTAGAACCATCACCACATATGCCCCTAGTAAGCGAGGCGTTTTAAAGTGCTAGTCTGGACTTGCATCCGTTATTTGTTGATTCTGTCAGCATCAGCTTGGGTCGGGCGATATTTAGCTTTAGATCCGGGGTACCTAGTAATCCAATACCATGGATATAGTATAGAAACGAGTATATTTTTTGTACTACTACTCATGTTACTTATCTTCACACTGTTGGCAGTGATCATGCAGCTCTTTCATGGCTTAGGATTTAGTGGGCGTCAACTATTACACGCTCTACTTCCAAACCGAGAGCGCCGTTATCAGCAACAACTATTTTCTGCTATTAGTTATAAACTAGCTGAGCAACCACAGTCAGCCGCTAGTGCTTTTTGTCAAGCTCACAAAAAGCACCCAACTCTCCCACTATTATTAGCTGCTATTTATCATACGCCCTTGGATCAATCTGCAGACTCGCTGATAGAGCAAGCCTATATTCAGTACCCACGCCATACAGACCTTATTGATATGCTCTTCATTCATCGCCTCATTCTAGGGCAACAATATAAGGCTGCACTAGACAAACTTCAGCAACTTCCCAACAGCACTAATGGACCAGCAAAAGACTACTTTCTGCTAACTTGCTATCGTGCCACCGACTGTTGGGATCTAGCCAAACCCTTAATGAAAAGTCGTTTTTTATCAAAATCACAGAAGCAACTACTAGAAAATGATTATTATACTTATACGCTGAATCAAACCGCTGCTAACCGCATACAAAAAACCTGGAAAAAGCTGCCCTCTCTTTGCAAAAAAAATCCAATACTCTTAGATCTATATTGTAAAAAGCTGGTAGAAAATGACCAAGCAGCCATAGCAATAAGAACGTTAGAGGGCGCATTACTAGAGCAGCCTACAACGACTCTTATTGAGCGCTACACCCGCATACAGACCAATAACACAGCGGCCCAATTGCAATTTCTACTCTCACTACTGGCGCAGCACCCACATCATGAGCTCCTTATCTTCGCTATAGCAAACTTATACCAAAAACAAGGAGAACCACTCAATGCATTAGTGTATATGGAAAAAATACTTGGGGACACACATTCCATTTCCATACTCTTGGCTGGAGCCGCTCTCTATCAATCACTCAACCATGACGCGCATGCTCAAACAATCTACGAACGTATTCAACATCTCAAAACGTAAAGTACTATGGGGAATGCTAGGCGCGCTATTTCTCTATGTGCAGGCGATGATATACCAACTCTCTTGGTGGCCATTAGTGGTCCAACTATCTGGTGCTGGGCATGACTTCCTCGCTATACATCCCTTGCTTAGTCCCGTACTATTTATCACCCTCTATACTATGGCTAATATCTGCTGCCTACCGGTAAACACCATTCTACGTGTGCTCAGTGGGATGTTATTTGGTCATGTGGGCATCATATATGCACTAACGGCCAGTGTGTTAGGCGCCAGCATGAATTATAGTATGGGGCGTTATCTACTTAGCCCCCTGCAATTTAATACCCACCAAGAAAAAATACGCCGCGTTCATCATACACTACAACAACGTCCTATCATGAGTTTACTGGTATTACGCTCGATTCCCGTCTTTCCTGCTTGGCTGGTTAGCATGGCAGCAGGCTACTTACACTACCATACCACAACCTTTATCCTCATCTCTCTAGCAGGCTTCATTCCCGCCTGTTGTCTCTATGTATATGTAGGAGCAACAGGTCAGCAACTACTGACGTTATCCCCCCCCCCAGCGATAAGTGTCATTATCTACTGTGCGATCATATCAGCACTAATAATTCGTTATATAACTTATAGGAAAATAGGAAAATAGTGAGATATTTCCAATAGCTACTGGATTATATTACAAAAATAATGTATAATAATGTTTTATTGTATAGGTATATAGTATGTCGGTTACGCTTTCACCACTTACGAGTTTTTCTTGTTTACGTTTTTCCGGGAAGGATGTGGCCCAGTTTCTACAAGGCCAGCTTAGTTGTGATATCCACTCTGTAACCGAGCAACAGTTATCACTTACCGCCTACTGTAACGATAAAGGGCGTATTAGTGCAAGCGGCTACCTAGTGTACTTTGACCAAACTTATTACCTCATTACTCCCAAAAATTTAGTAGCTCACACCATACAAAAATTCAAACAATATGGTATTTTCTCTAACATCCAAATACACCTATGTAACGATACCCATATACTTGCCTGTATAGGAAAACCAGCAGGAGTCACCCCCCCTGAAAGCAATAACATGGTATCTTCACCAGAAGCTGGCGTATATATCAGCTGCCTCAGTGCAGAGCATCAATTATTCCTCTGTTTTGGCCAACAAACCCCCATGATCGCCTTTCAAGAAAAACTCAGTGCACAAAAAGGCCATCAGTTAGTATTGGATATGCATATCTGGGAAGCAGCAAATATTCAGTCCGGAATGGTACACATTTACCCCGAAACGCTAGAAAAACTGACACCTCATATGGTCAATTATCATAATTCAAATGCGGTAAGCTTTACCAAAGGTTGCTTTTTAGGGCAAGAAGTCGTTGCGCGCACCCAACATCGTGGACGCTCTAAACGTAAGCTATACCGCTGTACGATTCAAAACTCCACGCCTATTCGCTTAGGAATGGAGATTATCACGAAGAAAGAAGAGCCAGCGGGCATTGTTGTGGCCATTAGTGAAGTACAAGCTAATACGACGCAAGCACTGGTTGTACTAGCTGACCACACAATAAAAACCGCACTCTACATTCAGCAAACCGTGCTAGAGAATATCACCCTAGCACAAGAAGCCGCGCCACAGTTGGCATTAGCTGACTAGTCGCTTTGCAGTGGCTTTAACAAAGGAAATAAAATCACATCCCGAATAGCCCCTGCATCAGTTAACATCATCACAAAACGATCAATACCGATACCTGCCCCAGCAGCTGGCGGCATTCCATACTCTAAAGCCTCTATATAGTCCGCATCATAATGCATGGCTTCATGGTCACCTGCCTCACGAGCAGCCGCCTGTTGAAGAAAACGCTCAGCTTGATCTTCTGGATCATTGAGCTCTGAGAAAATATTAGCCACTTCCTGCCCACCAATAAATAATTCACAGCGATCCACTATCTCAGGTCGATCATCATTACGGCGTGATAGTGGCGATACTTCCGTAGGGTACTCAGTGATAAATGTTGGCTGTATAAGCTGCTTCTCAACCAGCTCTTCAAATAATATCAATTGTATCTCGCCCATAGAAAAATGGGGCTCTAGTGACAACTGAAACCGCTGGGCTAATGCCTGGAGTTTATCCAGATCCTGCAAATCTTGTGGCTCAATTTCCGTATGATACTGACAAATAGCATCAAGCATGGTTAAACGTTGAAAGGGTTGCGAGAAATCGATCGTGTTGCCTTGGAATGCTACAGCAGAAACCCCACACACCTTTTGCACCACCTGCTGTAGCATCTGCTCAGTAAAATCCATAAAGTCGTGGTAATCCGCATAGGCTTGGTAAAATTCTAGCATAGTAAACTCAGGGTTATGGCGCGTCGACAACCCTTCGTTACGAAAGTTTCTGTTAATCTCAAAAACGCGATCAAACCCACCTACTAGTAATCTTTTTAGAAATAATTCTGGTGCAATACGCATATATAGTGGCATATCAAGCGCATTATGATGCGTGATAAAAGGCCGTGCAGCTGCACCACCAGCAATAGCATGCATCATCGGGGTTTCCACCTCTAAAAAGCGCGCTGACTGCAGGTGCTGACGAATCGCCGCAATGGCTTGGGTACGGACTAAAAAGGTATCACGTGTCGACGCATTAGCTAATAGATCAACATAACGCTTACGATAACAGAGCTCTTTTTCAGCTAAACCATGAAATTTATCTGGCATGGGACGTAAGGCTTTAGTAACACACTGCACTTCACTGGCATGAATGGTTATTTCATTCGTTTTAGTCCGAAACAAGACCCCCTTCACATAAACGATATCCCCTAAGTCACCATGGGTGAAATCGGCATATGCTAACTCACCCACATCATTTTTGCGCACGTAAACTTGTACCTGACCGGTAAAATCCTGTAACTGGACAAAGCTAGCCTTTCCCATAATCCGACGATTCATTACGCGACCACAAACCGATACCTCCTTATTCAGCGCTGCCATCGCTTCTTTATCGACATCAGCCATCTCCTGGGTAATATCGCCAGCAAAATGCGCTGGTTTTAGATGGTTTGGATAGGCGTTTCCCCGCGCGCGTAGCTCGGCTAATTTAGATTTTCGCATGGCCACTTGGTCATGGTAATCAACCACTGTATTTTCCGGATTATTATGCTCATCACTCATGCTACTCTCCTCTACATATTCTGTGCCATTAAACAAGCCTCTATAAAGGCATCTAGATCGCCATCCAAGACTGCCTGTGTATTTGAATTCTCCACGCCTGTACGTAGATCCTTAATACGAGAATCATCTAGTACATATGAGCGTATCTGGCTACCCCAGCTAATATCTGCTTTTTCTGCTTCCAATTTCTGCCGATCTTCTAATCGTTTATCCATCTCATGCTGATATAATTTAGCCCGCATCTGCTTCATCGCTTGTGCTTTGTTTTTATGCTGTGATCGATCTGACTGACATTGAACCACTATACTAGTGGGTATATGCGTAATCCTAATTGCTGAATCGGTGGTATTAACGTGCTGACCACCTGCACCACTAGAACGATAAGTATCTATACGTAAATCTGTAGGATTGATATCAATCTCTACTTCATCATCTATCTCCGCGGTGACAAAAACGGAAGCGAAGGAAGTATGCCGTCTGTTGCCACTATCAAATGGCGACTTACGCACTAATCTATGAACCCCTGTTTCAGTCCGGAGCCATCCGTATGCATACGGACCTTTAATGAATATCGTCGCGTGTTTAATGCCCGCGATTTCTCCAGCGGAAGTATCGGTAATCTCGGCAGAGAATCCTTTACGATCCGCCCACTTTAGATACATACGCTGCAGCATCTCAGCCCAATCTTGTGCCTCAGTACCACCAGACCCGGCCTGTATTTCTAAGTAAGCGGCATTTTTATCGTTTGGATTGTCAAACATCCGGTTGAGTTCAAGACGCTCAACCAAAGCCACAACAACATGAAAATCTTGCTCCAACTCAGCTAACGCTTCGTCGTCCTCTTCATCTTGAGCTAATGGATATAACTCGGCAACATTCTCGAGTTCTTGATCTACGTGGTCTAACTCCGCTAATTGTGATTCAATCTGCGCTTTCTCTTTCAGTAATTTTTGAGATAGACTAGGATTTTGCCAAACATCAGGTGACTCTGTCTTGGTACTGATATCAGCTAGGTTTTGTTGTAGCTGCTCATAGTCAAAGAAACCTCCGGAGATCTTCAAAGCGTTCTCGTAGTGATTTGACTTCCTGTAATAATGATAGTTCAGACATATGCTTGTGTAATGTGGTGGGTCGTGTGCGACTCGAACGCACGACCAGCGGGTTAAAAGCCCGATGCTCTACCAACTGAGCTAACGACCCATACGAACAATGACCCTTATATTAATACCCCATCATAAAAATCGCAAGTTTTTTTTCACACTACCTGCTTTTATAAACTACCTAACTGCATTTTAGCCATCTTAGCCGCTGTGGTATCAGGATATTTCGCTTGCAACTGAGACACCAACACTTTGGCCTGGTCAGGTTGTTGCGTGTTAACATACACCATAGCTAGTTTCAACATCGCATCTGGCGTCTTATTATGCTCCTGGTGCTGCTCTATTACCTGCCGCAAATTCTCTTCTGCCATGGTATACTGGCCTTGCAACAAGTAGATCTCTCCTAACCAATAATGTGCATTGGGACTATATTTCCCATGAGGATAAGCACTTAAAAATGTATTAAACGAACGAGTGGCATGTGCATAATCTCGACTTTTTAAATAATTAAAAGCGGCTTGGTATTCAGCTACTTCGGTGTTATCCCCCACCTCTGTGACAGAAGTAGTCACCTTGGGTAGTGCCGGTGTGACAGCCGTTCCATGTGGTAGCATCTGCTGCTTAAGTAGCGCAAGATCATGTGTCTGAACATCCATCGCACCACGCAAAGCCTGTATCTCTTGTTGTAACTGAGAAATCTTAGCCAAATAATCCTGTTGCTGAACATGCTGTAGCTGCTGGTCGAGTCGTGCCACCTGCGCCTGAATATCCGATGTGCTCTCTGCTGGTGTTGCCTCCACAACAACCGCTTCCTCTGCCCCGGATAGGAAACCATCCTCTATAGAATCGGCCATCCCAACACATGGTAGTGCCAATACCAGCAACCATAAAGATCGATTCGTGTATATACTCATCATGCTTCCTCGTAAAATACTTCAACTCGTCTATTTTTTGCCCATGCTTCTGGGTTATGACCAGAAACTAATGGCTTTTCTTTCCCATAGCTTACTATCATAATCTTTTGCTTTGGCACCCCATACTGCTCAAAATAGGCAGCCACAGCAGCTGCACGCTTCCAACCTAAGGAAACATTGTACTCTCGACTCCCTCGCTCATCAGCATGCCCTGCTACACGCAACATCACTTTTTCGTTGTTATGCATATACTGTGCTTGCTCACGAATGGCACCCAAATAACTGGGGGATACATTGGCGTTGTCAAAATCAAATTGCACCATCTCTACCACTTTTTGGGACTGCTCTTTTTTCCACACAAGACTCGGTTGGTTCGTTTGATCTGCTGCTGGCGGTTTATCTAATGCATATACTTTTATCTCATCGCTATATGGATCATCATTCCAATTTGAGAAAGAGGTGTTTAAATGGTTAACAAAGCCACTTTGATTGCTACACGCACCTAAAATACATAGCATCATTAGCCATAATATCGATCTGTATTGCCTCATATAGCCTCCTTACATTACTGTCTCATCTACCAAAAATTCATCCCTATGCGATAATAGTGGCGACCAGGCTGGTTCTTGAACACTGCCATTAATAGCTGGTAAGCGCCAATGAATCACCCCATCTAATGAAACAAACTCTAACACGCCTCTGGCACCATATCTACTAGCAAATACCACAAGCTTTCCATTAGGTGCCATATCAGGTGATTCTTCATAGCCCTCATGGGAAACCACTTTCATAGTCCCTTTTTCTAGGTTCTGTGCTGCCAAGGAAAACA
>Ga0181597_10006021_pt1 | contig 11434 bp, 12 predicted proteins | sample 041ome_5_FD_148647 | JGI IMG/M metagenome (GOLD analysis project Ga0181597, IMG submission 148647) | Coastal salt marsh microbial communities from the Groves Creek Marsh, Skidaway Island, Georgia - 041403US metaG (spades assembly) | ecosystem: Environmental > Aquatic > Marine > Intertidal zone... | reverse complement strand
CTGTGAAAAAGGGTGTTAAAGAAGTTAATGGAACTCCCCGTGAATTTACAACTATTACTGTAACAGATGGTATTGCTATGGGCCATGAAGCAATGAAAGCTTCATTAGTAAGTAGAGAGGTTATTGCTGACTCGGTAGAGCTATCTGTAAGAGGTCATTGTTATGATGGAATTGTTGGTCTTGCAGGTTGTGATAAATCTCTTCCTGGATTGATGATGGCTATGGTAAGATTGAATATCCCATCAGTATTTATCTATGGAGGTTCTATTTTACCTGGAAATTATAAGGGTAAAGACTTAACAATTATTGATGTTTTTGAGGCTGTAGGAAAACATGCTTCTGGTGAAATTGATGAAAAAGAATTAAAAAATATTGAAAAGGTTGCATGTCCAACTGCAGGTTCATGCGGAGGTCAATTTACAGCCAATACAATGGCTTGTATATCAGAGGCTCTCGGACTGGCCTTAACTAATTCTGCTATGACGCCAGCAACTTACGAGGAGCGTGATAATTATGGATTTGAAAGTGGCAAAGCTGTTATGAATCTGATTGAAAAAAATATTAGACCTCGCGATATTGTTACTCTTGAATCATTAAAGAATGCTGCAGTTGTTGTTGCTGCTACTGGAGGCTCTACTAATGCAGCATTGCATTTGCCTGCAATAGCTAATGAGGCTGGTATAAAATTTACATTAAGAGATGTTGTTGAGATTTATCAATCAACTCCATATATTGGAGATATGTCTCCGGGCGGTAAATATGTTGCCAAAGATCTTTATGAAGTAGGCGGAGTACCTGTTGTCATTAAATCTCTTTTAGATGGTGGATATATTAATGGCGACTGTATGACTGTTACAGGAAAAACAATTGGAGAAAATCATAAAAATGTTATTTTTCCAAAAGATCAAGATGTAGTTTATTCTTGTGATAATCCAATCAGTGATCACAGTTCAGTTGTTGGTTTATGGGGTAATTTAGCTGAAGAAGGTTCTATCTCTAAAATAGCGGGATTAAAAAATTTATCTTTTAAAGGTAAAGCTAAATGTTTTGATTGTGAAGAAGATGCATTAACGGCAGTTTTGAAAAATGAAATTGTTGCTGGGGACGCAGTTATTATTCGATATGAGGGTCCTAAAGGTGGACCAGGAATGAGAGAGATGCTCTCAACAACAGGAGCAATTTATGGTCAAGGATTAGGGGAAACTGTTGCACTAATTACTGATGGACGTTTTTCTGGAGGGACTAGAGGTTTTTGTATTGGTCATGTAGGCCCAGAAGCTGCTGTTGGAGGAATGATAGGTTTGTTAAAAGATGGCGATGAAATTGTTATTGATGCAATTAAAGGTGAAATAAATGTTTCTTTAACGGATGAAGAAATTGCTAAACGAAAAAAAGAATGGAAACCTAGAAGTACTAATCATAATTCAGGATCTATTTGGAAATATGCACAGACAGTTGGACCTGCTCATGAAGGGGCTGTAACTCAGCCAGGCGCCAAAGAAGAGACGCATACGTACGCTGATATTTAATTCTCTAGCGTAATTGTAACGGGTGTGTGATCAGAGGCTTTCTCCCAACCTCTTGGTTCACGATTTACTGTAACATTTTTTACTAAATCGGTTACGTTAGCAGTTGTTAAAAAATGATCAATTCGAAGACCATTGCCTTTTTGCCATCCACCACCTCGATAGCCCCAAAATGTCCAATTGGTTTTACCTTCAACAAAGTGTTTAACTAAATCAGTAAAACCCATGTTAATTAATATTCGATACTGTTCTCGTGTTAAGGGATGAGCACAGGCATCATTTTTAAAATTTTCAGGAGAATACACATCATCATCTGAGGGAATAACATTAAAGTCTCCTGAAATAATAATTGGAATGTTTTTATCCTTCAGTTCCTGAATATAACTATTAAATTTTTTCATCCATTCAATTTTGTAATCAAATTTTTCTGTTTCAATAGGATTGCCATTTGGTAAATAAATATTAATTAATTTAATATTTTTTTTAATTTTCTTTAATTGTATCTCAGTTTCTATAAATCTGGCATTTGGATCATCATATTTAGGAATAGATGTATTGGTAATTTCTAATTTTTCTTTACTTAGAATTGCAACACCATTCCATGCTTTTTGTCCATTAACATAAGAGTAGTAACCTGTGTTTTTTATTATTTCTTTTGGAAAACCCTCTTCAATCGTCTTTAACTCTTGCAGTAGATAAATATCTGATTGATCTTTTTTTATAAATTTTTCTAAATGTTCAATTCTTGCATTAACTGAATTGACGTTCCATGTTGATATTTTCATTAAATAGAAAAAGAGGTGCCACAACCACAAGAAGATGATGCTTGAGGATTGGTTATCTTAAAAGAAGACCCAATTAATTCATGCACATAATCAATCGTCGAATTTTGAATTAATTCCATCGAAGTTTCATCTATAACAACATTAATTTTTTCTTCTTCAATTAATATATCATCATCATTTTTAAGATTTTCAAAATCAAATTTATATTGGAAACCAGCACATCCACCACCTAGAACGGTAATTCTAAAATAACTCGCAGAATCTTTTTCTAAAATTGACGCTATGTGATCCTGGGCATTGCTTGTTATTTCTATTTTATTCATAATAAATCAATATATACTTACTTATAATTAGATTTTATAGCAAAATTTGCAATGTTTGACCATTTAGCTGCCACACCAGAGACAAGTAAAGGCCGATTATTTAAGGAGAATGACTCTGATCATAACAGAAGTCCTTATGAGCGAGATAGATCAAGAGTAATTCATTCAAGTTCTTTTCGTAAATTAAAATACAAAACACAGGTTTTTATTGAGAGTGAAAGTGATTATTATCGTACAAGACTTACGCACTCTCTGGAAGTTTCTCAAATATCCCGATCAATTTGTCGATTATTAAATCTCAATGAAGATCTAGGAGAGACTGTAGCATTAGCCCATGATTTAGGTCATCCACCTTTTGGTCACAATGGAGAAAAAGCATTAAACAATGCTATGCAAGATCATGGAGGTTTTAATCATAATGATCAAACTCTTAGAGTCTTAACGCATATAGAAAAAAGACACCCCGATTTTAACGGCTTAAATCTTACATGGGAGAGCTTAGAAGGTATAGTGAAACACAATGGAATAGTTTTAAGAAGTATTCCTTTTCATACAAACATTTATAACAATAAACATGATTTATTATTAAGTAAGCAGCCATTCTTGGAATCTCAAATTGCTGCAATTTCTGATGATGTAGCATATAATAATCACGATGTTGAAGATGCTATTAGGGCAGGATTATTATCCATTGATCAACTTCAAGAAAATATTTTTTTTAATAATATAATTAAGCAATTAAAAAAAGAATATACTATTATTGATGACAAGTTATTAATGTTTCAAGTCTTAAGAAAAAGTATGTCCATAATGATTCAAGATATTTATAATCAAACTAATAAAACTATTATTGATTTAGAGATTAATACAAAAAAAGATCTTCAAAATTGCAATCAATTTCTTGTTTCATTTTCTCCTTCTATGCAATCCAAAGCAAACGACATAAAGTCATTTTTATTTGATAATGTTTATAATCATCAAAATTTACTCGATAAAAGACAAAATGTAGAAAAAATTATTTCGAATTTATTTAAATACTTTTATAAATCACCAAATAAACTTCCCGGTGATTGGCGAAGTATAAATGAGCCCATAGAAAGGGTAATTTGTGATTATATCTCGGGTATGACAGATAGATATGCATCAAGGCTTCATAAGGATTTATATGAATAATCATATTGATTTACTTTTTTCATATTTTAATGAATTTGCTGATACCTGCATTAAGAATAATCATCTTGATACTTTTAATAGAAAATCAATCAGTATAGATTTTTCATCAAAGTCAAGACAGGGAGATATTTCCTCTAATTTTTACTTAGTTGCCATTAAAAAAATATTAGATAGACAATTTAATTTAAAAGATGAGTTACTCTCTGGAATTCACAATCTTGATTTTATTGAAAAATGTGAAATTTCTAAAAATGGTTTTATAAATATAAATATAAAAAAGAAATTTTTAATTGATCAAGTTGAACACTTGCTTAATGAAAAAAATAAATATGGAAAATCAAATGTAGGTAGTGAAAAAAATGTAAATGTTGAATTTGTATCCGCTAATCCTACAGGCCCAGTTACTGTAGCTCATATGCGTGGAGCTGTTTTGGGTGATGTTATATCTTCTTTGCTCACTAATACCGGACATCAAGTTACAAGAGAGTACTATGTTAATAATGCTGGATCTCAAATAGATATATTGGGACAATCTTTATTTAAAAGATATCTAGAGTTACACGGAGAGAAAGCAGAATTAAATAACGATGAGTATCCAGGTGAATATCTAATTGAAATTGCCAAATTAATTAAAAAAAAAGATGGAGATAAATGGCTCAATAATGAATTGAGACAAAGAGAAGATTATTTTAAAGATTTTGCCGTTAAGTATTTAATAGAGTTTATTGAGAAAGATTTGAAATTGTTGAACATTAAATTTGATAAATTTTCCTTTGAAACAGATATTGTTAATAGCAATATTATTAACGATTTATTTGAGATATTAGATAAAAAAAATTTACTTTATAACGGTATTCTTGATAAGCCTAAAGGAGATGACTCTGAAGATTGGGAACCAAGAGAGCAATTACTTTTTAAATCATCTTCAATACTTGATGATCAAGACCGAGCTTTTAAAAAATCCAACGGCGAATGGACATATTTTGCTAATGATGCGGCGTACCATCTTGATAAGTATAATAGAAAATTTGATCAGTTAATTAATATATGGGGTGCTGATCATGTTGGGTATATTCCACGCATGAAGTCTGTATTAAAAACAATCTCTAATAGAGATGATTATCTTGAAATAGTAACATGTCAAATAGTACGACTGATTAAGAATAATCAAATATTAAAAATGTCAAAAAGAGAAGGAAATTTTATTACATTACAAGAAGTATATGATCAGGTTGGTAAGGATCCTCTGAGATATTTTATGGTATCAACCAAAAGTGAAACTTCGATGGATTTTGATTTAAATAAAGTAATTGAAAAAAATAAAGACAACCCAGTTTTTTATTGTCAATATGCCTATGCAAGAGCGTCTTCGGTAATTAATAAAGCTGGTGATTTAGGTATTAATATAGAATCATTTAACAATTTTAGTGAAATAACCGCCTATTTAACTGATGATGAAATAGAAATAATTTTAAAATTATTATCTTATCCATATATTGTGAAGCTAGCTTCTAATGCAAGAGAGCCTCATCGACTCACTAACTTTATTGAAGATGTATCAGCTTCTTTTCATTCATTTTGGAATAAAGGAAAAGAAAACGAGTCTCTTCGTTTTATAGATGAAAAAAATGTAATAAAAACTCAAACAAAATTAATTTGGTTGCAATCTATGAGAATAGTATTTGAAAATATATTTAATATTATTGGCATTGATTATCACGAAACTATGTAATGAATGCGAGGCCTTTATTTAAGAAAAGACGCTCATACAGAAAAATAATAATTTCTATATTCTTTCTTATTATTGTTTTTATTTCTTTTTATTTTTTTATTTTGGCAAATGAGAATGAATTTATAGTTATTCCAGAAAACACTAATGTTTTTTATATTATCCCTGAAGATAGAGGAGGTGAAAAAGTTCCAAATCTTGATAAAAAAAGTCTTAATACAATTACACAAGATATCAGTGAAGATGTAATTGAAAAACCTGACGATTTATTATTTAGTATTCAGATTTTTACTGACAGTGAGATGGAAAATGTTAGTCAATATTTACAAAAAATAACGAACTTTGAGGAAACAATCTACAGTATCGATGATTTTTACATTTTAGCTTTGACATCAGAAATAGGTATTGAATATTTTTTACTATACAAAAATTTTACAACGCGAATAGAAGCTACAAATTATTGTGTAAAATTTTTGCCTAAAATAGATAATTGTTTAATTGTCGATACGACTAAATTTTAGATTAGCCAGAATCACAAAAAATTATTATAAGAAAATATGCTTGATATAACTAATGAAATTGAAGATTCTGTCCCTTCAAAGCAATTTAATATTTCTCTTAATGCTTATGAGGGGCCCATTGACTTACTCTTAGAATTAGCAAGAAAGCAAAAAGTTGATTTATCTGAAATATCTATTCTCGAATTAGCCGAGCAATACATCCGTTTTATTAATGAATATCAAGATATTCATCTTGAAATAGCTGCTGATTATCTTGTTATGGCGGCATGGTTAACATATCTCAAATCACGGTTACTCTTACCAAAAGAAGAGAAATCCGAAGATCATACTCCTGAAGAGTTAGAAGAGGCTTTAAAGTATCAATTACAACGCTTAGAAGCATTCCAGTCAGTCTCCAAAAAATTATACAAGCGCCCATTAATAGGAAGAGATGTCTTTTATGGCGGTTCTTCTGAGGGGTTAAAAGTAAAGTATAATATTACGTATTCATCAACTCTATTTGATCTTTTGCGAGCATATTCGACTATTATTCAACAAGATGAAAAACCTAGTCATTTAACAATAGCTTTTTCCGAATTATACTCGGTTGATAATGCTATTCAAAGATTAAAAAATATCTTTGGCGAGATAACAGAATGGACAAATTTTTTAACGTTAATTCCTAAAATGAATAGTAATAAAATTGTGAATAAATCTATTTTGTCATCTAATTTTGTTGCATCATTAGAATTAGCAAAAAATGGTTTTATTGATGTTAAGCAGAATAATGTATTTGGTAATATTTTTGTTAAATTGAAAAAATCATGAACACAAATAGAGATACAAAAATTTTAGAAGCTATTTTGTTTGCTTCAGGCTCACCCGTTCTAGAGGATGATTTAAAAGACAAAATAATTAATAAAAAAGATTTCAAGCAAGAAATGGATAATCTTAAAGAATTTTACAAAGATAGAGGTATCAATTTAATCAAGACAGGAAATAAATGGTCTTTTCGAACAGCTGAATCAATTAAAGATGACCTAACAATTTTTAAAACACAAAAAAGAAAATTATCTAGAGCTGCCATTGAAACATTATCAATTATTGCTTACCAACAACCTATTACCAGATCTGAAATTGAAAATATTAGAGGAGTACAAATGGGAAGAGGGTCAATAGATCATTTAATGGAAATTGGCTGGATTAAACCATCGGGTAGAAAAAATATTCCAGGTAAGCCCGCCTTGTGGGTTACTACTGAATTATTTATGGAACATTTTGGTATAGAAAAAATATCGGATCTGCCTAATAAAGATGAACTTAAAGCAAGTGGGTTCTTAGAAAAAAGATCTGCTATTGCTACTATTACTGATATTGCAGGTAAAAATGACTTGATTGAAGATCAAGAAATTGAAGAAGAAGAAACATTAGATGATTTTATTCCTGAAGAAAATTCATCTTAAATACCTTATAAATCAATAAATTTTATTAAATTTTACTATTTTACATCATTTATTTTCATTCTGTTATAGGTTAAGAGCAAATTTAAATAAGGAGATCAAATATGACACCGAGTATATGGCAGCTTTTAATCGTTTTAGTGATTGTGTTATTATTATTTGGAAGAGGTAAAATACCTCAGCTTATGGGAGATATGGCTAAAGGTATAAAATCTTTTAAAAAAGGCATGAGCGATGAGGAAAAAAAAGATGACAAAAATATAGAGAATAATACTGATAACGAAAAGTAGTTATGCTTACTTTTGGCTGGGGTGAAATTTTTCTATTAGTTGGAATTATTATTGTTGTTGTTGGGCCTAAAGATCTTCCTAAATTAATTAAACAACTTTCTTCATTTACAAGATCTATAAAAAAATTATCAAGAGAATTTAAAACTTCTTTAAATGATATTGCAGATCATGAAGATTTTAAAGAAGTTAAAACTTCAATAAATGAAGTTAATAAAATTAAAGAAGATTTAAATATTGAAGGCCAATTAAAATCAGAAATTCAGTCTATAAAAGATACAACAAATATTATTGATAAAGAAGTAAAAGATATAAAAAATATACATAATAAATGAATGCTAAAAATCAATTAGAAGAAATGTCATTAATTGATCATCTTACTGAATTGCGTAAGAGATTATTATGGAGTTTTATTTATATCATCATTATTTTTTGTATATGCTTCTATTTTGCAGGTGATTTATTTTATTTTCTTGCAAAACCTCTTGTTAATTTATTAAATGTTGATGAGGGTCAGGGCTTTATTTATACAGCACTACAAGAAGCATTTTTTACTGAACTCAAAATAGCTTTTTTCTTTGCATTGTTTTTTGCCTTTCCTCTGATCGCAATCCAAATATGGAAATTTATTGCACCAGGTTTATATAGACATGAAAAAAATGCTTTCTTACCTTTTCTTATAGCGACTCCCATTTTATTTTTTGCTGGTGGTGCTATGGTATATTATTTAATTGCTCCACTTGCATGGAATTTTTTTTTATCATATCAGAATATGGGTAGTTCAGGTGTTCCTATAAGATTAGAGGCAAAGATGGGTGAATATTTATCTTTAATGATGCGATTTATTTTTGCCTTTGGTTTGGCTTTTCAACTTCCTGTTGTTTTAGGCTTGATGGCTAAAGTTGGGATAGTGACGCATACTTCATTAAAAAAATTTAGAAAATACGCAATAGTTATTGCTTTTTTGGCGGCAGCATTTTTAACTCCACCTGATCCATTTAGCCAAATTAGTCTAGCTTTACCTATTATATTACTTTATGAAATCTCTATTTATATAGCTAAAATTATTCAAAAAAATAAAAGTGATGACTAATGCATAATATCAATTACATCCGAGATAATCCCATAGAGTTTGATAATTTTATGAAGACTAGAGGAGAAAATCCTATTGCAAATAAAATTATTGAAATTGATAAAGTAAAAAGAGAAACACAAACAGTTTTACAAAATTTATTAGCTGAGAGAAATCAAATATCTAAGTCTATTGGGCAATTAAAAAGTCAAAAAAAAGATGCTTCCAAAGAAATGAAAAAGGTAGAAGATATAAAAAACAAAGTTAACACGCTAAAAGAATTAGAAACCCTAAAAGATGATGAGTTAAAATCAATTTTAAGTAGACTGCCCAATATTCCAGACTCTAGTACACCTATAGGAGCTGATGAGACTGAAAATGTATTTTATAGAGACTGGGGTCATAAACCGTCATTTAAATTTAATCCTAAACTTCATTTTGAAATTGGAGAAAACGCTAATTCAATGAATTTTGAAACAGCAACAAAGTTATCTGGATCACGATTTGTTATTTTAAAAGGTCAGCTCTCGAAATTAGAGAGGGCTCTTGCCAATTTTATGATTGATAAACACACCTCAGTTAACGGATACGTTGAGATGCATGTTCCATACCTTGTAAAAGAAGGCACTTTATATGGTACGGGACAATTACCAAAGTTTGCTGATGATCTCTTTACTGCTGGCGAGGATCATTGGTTAATCCCTACAGCAGAAATACCACTTACTGCTCTTCATAGTAATGAAATACTGAATACCAACCAACTTCCTATGCGTGTTACTTCTTATACGCCTTGTTTTAGGTCTGAAGCTGGAGCGGCGGGCAAAGATACAAGAGGCATGCTCAGACAACATCAATTTACTAAAGTCGAATTAGTCTCGTTAGTTGAGCCAGAACAATCAAAAGATGAGCTAGAGCGTATGCTTAGTTGTGCTGAAGGTATTCTTCAAGATTTAGACCTTCACTATAGAGTGATGACGCTGTGCACAGGGGATATGGGTTTTAATGCCAATAAAACATATGACATTGAGGTATGGCTTCCTGGTGAAAATCAATATCGAGAAATTTCAAGTTGTTCTAACTGCGGTGATTTTCAGGCTAGGCGAATGAATACAAGATATAAAGATAATGATAAAAACGTCCATATACATACGTTAAATGGATCAGGTTTGGCGGTAGGAAGAACATTGATTGCAGTTTTAGAAAATTATCAAATGTCTGATGGTAATGTTCAAATTCCTGAAGTGTTAAAAAAATATTTTGATAATCAAGATACCCTGTTTTAGTGCTTGACGTTAAAAAAATTCGTCTCATTTTAGAATTACGAGAGTCAGGTATATCGGACTCTAAAATTTTATCTGCTATTGAGAAAATTCCTCGCGAAAAATTCGTTCCTGACAATTTTAGAAATCAGGCGTATGATAATTTAGCACTTCCTATTGGAGATAATCAAACAATTAGTCAGCCGTTTGTTGTAGCAAAAATGACTCAATTATTAGCAGTTGAGTCAACCCATAAAGTGTTGGAGATAGGAACAGGAAGTGGTTACCAAAGCGTAGTATTATCAAAATTAGTAAGAAGAGTTTACACAATAGAGAGAATAAAAAATTTATTAACAAAAGCTGAAAACATATTTCAAGAATTAAACATTTCAAACATAGTTCCTAAATATGCTGATGGCAATCTTGGGTGGAAAGAACAAATTCCATTTGATAGAATTATTATTACTGCAGCTACATCAAGTATATCAAAGGAAGTCGCATCACAAATTCATGAAGGGGGAATAATCGTTTCTCCCATGGTTCGAGAAAATAAACAAATTATTGTAAAATATACAAAAATAAATAATGTTTTAAAGTCAGAGATTTTTGATGATGTTTTATTTGTTCCTAATCTTTCAGGAACACAATAATTGTTTAATTTAAAATTGTTTTATATTTTTTATTACAATAGTAATAGTATGATAAGCCAATTATCCAATGCATTGCAGCCAGGGAAAAGAAAATTAAATTATAATTTTCACCTATTTGATAAAAGATAATCGAAATCAGTATTAAGGGCATTAAAACAAATCTCATTATCGCCATATACATAACTATTATAGCTCTTTTTAAACCCTGAAATGTAGCATTCCCTATGAAGAAAAAAGGGAAAGCGGGAAACATTAAAGCTGAAATTTTTAAATAATCAGACCCATATTGTTTTACGTCTGCATTATCAGTAAATAAATTCATCGCTACGTCTGCTGTTAAAAATATTATTAAGCCTAAAAGAGATAAAACTATCACTCCTATTCTTATTCCTTTTTTATAAGTTTCTAGAACTCGTTGGTATTGTTTAGCTCCGTAATTTTGACCAACAATAGATACTGTGGCAGTGCTCAACCCGAGAAGAGGGAGAAAAAATAATTGCTCATATCTTCCTGCCGAAGTGTAGCCAGCAATTGCTTCTACACCAAATATTCCAACAAAATATATTAAAATATATGATCCTACTGCAATCATCATCATGCCTACTGATGCTGGTATCCCTTGTGATAAAATATTTCCAATTATATTAAAATGAGGAATAACTGTTATTTT
>Ga0181597_10006019_pt1 | contig 11435 bp, 11 predicted proteins | sample 041ome_5_FD_148647 | JGI IMG/M metagenome (GOLD analysis project Ga0181597, IMG submission 148647) | Coastal salt marsh microbial communities from the Groves Creek Marsh, Skidaway Island, Georgia - 041403US metaG (spades assembly) | ecosystem: Environmental > Aquatic > Marine > Intertidal zone... | reverse complement strand
TACCTTCAAAAACGGGTACTTGAAGATCACTATCAGATGTCGCCAGACAGAATGCTTGATGTAATGAATCGCTATGGCCCGCTTGACTGGCGACATGGTGATTCACATGGAATTTATTGGTCTGAAGAAGGGGTCAAAGTCTCTCGAGCGCTTGAGCGTCGTGAGCAGATTAATGAATTATCTCTTGTACGTGGACGACTCATGATGATTATAAATCTCATGCGGTCTGGAAAAATCGATTACGATGCCGTAAGCAAGCGGCTCGATTTGCTTCCGGATCCGCGATTTGCCCCGAAATTTGAGACTGCAATCGAGGACGCGCTTGAACTCATTAATTCTGATCAGGGTGTGGCGGCTGCCGACTTTGGACTCGCAGAGGAAGCTGACTTATTCGCTACCTGGGAAACTTTTCTAAACCTTGCAACCATTCTGAATTTTCTCTACGGAGATGAGACCGAAGCGCAAAAGTATTTCAAGCAGTATAAAAAGCTTTTGTCACAACAGGGTTTTGATGAAGAGCCAGCTTTTCAAGGCACACTTGAAAATTTTGTAGCAATTCGATTTGCCGATATGGCTGAAGTCAAACTGGGAGATCTTCGCCAACTAATCGACGCTATGATTCGTCGCTCTCTGGTACAGGGATTGGCTCAGGGAAATTTAAAAACATTCAATCGGTTTATCAAACTTGCAAAAGCTGTTTATGATAAACGATACGGAGCTGCTGAGCGTGGTGAAGATACCATGCTGGACTACAACAAATTGCTTCCCTTTCCCGAGCTCCTTGAAAACTCGTTCCAAAAAGTGATTACAGAAGAATCGCTCGCAATCCTTTTACGAGCACGCATGTGGGCCTGGGCTCCGGAACAGCTACGACAGAGTGTCTATCAATCTACTAAGGACACTCTTGAAAGGCAGGCCCTCGCTGCTGACCTGGATCCATTACGAGCATTTCCTCCCCCGCAAAGCGACGACCAATCAGCTTCAGAAAAACCCACAACAAGTATAAGTGAATGATGTTCGCTTTCGAAAAGTACACCAGTCCGAAAATGTGGAGCATCTGGAAGTCTTGGGTTGGTTTTCTTGAGAAACCAGTTGATAGCAGCGGTCTTGTTCTATTCAGAATGCTCTTCGGAGCATTAATGGCTGTCGACCTTCTTGATTCATGGGAGTGGCGAGTGACCATGCTCACTCAGCGACCTATTCACTTTCCTTTCTACGGCTTCGGCTGGCTGCCTTTATTGCCGGAGTGGCTTGCCGTCATAGTCCAAACATTGCTCATTGTTGCCAGTTTATGCATCGCATTTGGTTGTTTTTTTCGTACTGCCGCTTTTACTTTTGTTCTTGGATATAGCTATAGTTTTGTAATTGACCGAGCCTACTTTAATAATCACTACTATCTCATTTGTCTTCTCGGACTTTGGCTTCTCCTAGGACATTCGAACAGACGCTGGTCACTCGATGTCTTACGGAAATCTACTGAACCAACAGACATGATCCCGCAGTGGCAAGCGTTGGGCCCTGCCATCCAGATGGCAATTCCATACTTTTTTGGAGGTCTCGCAAAACTAAATCCTGACTGGTTACGTGGTGAGCCTGCGCGTTATCAGGTGTATCAAATCTCTGATAATCCACTCTATAGTTTCCTCGTGAGCCAGTCGTGGTCAGGGATCCTTTTTGCTTGGAGCGGCTTGCTGTTCGACTTATTTATTGTGCCGATGCTCTTGTGGAAAAAGACACGTGCTATTGCAATCTGTTTACTAGTATTTTTTCATGTCACAAATAGTGTCATGTTTAATATTGGAATTTTTCCTTGGCTGGGTATCGCCGGAATTGTTCTTTTTTTACCTCCCTCATCCTTGACTCGTTTTCTTCACTATTTTTCAACCCCAGACAATTCAACGAGTGATGACAACGAACATGTGACAAAAACACTCTTGAATTCGTCCAATATCATTGGAGCCTTTTTTTGTTGTTGGTTCGCCATACAGTGTCTACTTCCTTTACGTCACTATTTTATTCCCGGCAATGTTGGATGGACATGTGAAGGATTTTATTTTGCCTGGACCATGAAGCTTGACGTAAAAAGCTGCTTTCTTAATTTTCACATTTGTGATGCCGCTACCGGCCGGTGTGTTTCAGTTGATCACCACAAAGATCTCACAGACTATCAACAATATTTTCTTCCAAGAGAGCCAAAAGGAATTGTGCAATATGCAAAGTTCCTCAAGTCACAAGCCATTATTGAAGGCCTTCAAGATCCTGTCATCGTTTGTGACTCAATTTGTTCACTTAATGGCAGGCCCTATCAGTACATGATCGACCCACAACAGGATCCAGCAGAACTAACTATACCCAGATTTTTTCATGCTCAGTGGATTGTGCCACTGAATACTGCTGCACCTATCGGAAACTACAAAACACTGGCTCAAAAAAATGAGGTCGTGATGCAACTCGCCAGACAGACACGTCTTGATAAAAACATCTGGCCAAAAAAATTACGGGGGAAAAAGATCGTTGATGTCACACCAAAAAAACGAGCTTCACAAGATACGAATAAAGAACGGCTCTGATCGCAATATTGTTTTATTACCGTCGGAAATATTTCGATTGTGTTAGTGATTTCTTACGAATCTGAGAAAACTCGAAAATTCAATGCCGGTAATTCCTGAAAACAATCACTTTTCTCACAGAATTCTCATTTCTTTTGAAAGACCAATTAGGCGAAGATAGGGCTGGCAGAATCCTACCCTCACCTACCTCGCCCCACCTTCGAGGAATACATGTTGGTTCAAAAGAATCACGACGGAGAGATGAATCATCACTTTCCGAGTTTAGAAAATAGAGGATTTACCCTTATTGAACTTCTTGTGACCCTTTCAATAATGGCCCTCCTTTTTGCTCTTTTGTTTCCCGCTCTACAAATAGCACGCGAAGTTGCACGCCGAACGGAGTGTGCAAATAACATGCGGCAATTTGCGCTTGGAATGCAGTCTTATTCCCAAACCAGTCAGCAACTTATGGGCTGGAGAAATGAGATTGAGAGCTATTCAACAGAAAAACGTAAATCAGAGCCTGAGGAAGCTCTTGTGTCTTGGACAGTCATGATGATGCCGTACATTGAGGAACTTGTGAAGCATGACTGGTATTCAGGGTATCGTTCTGAAAATGAACATGTGGCTGATCCCCGATTATCTCGGATGAAAATTTTCACCTGTCCATCACAAGACCTGAGTAGGGACGATACCCCTTACCTTGCATATGCTGCAAATGGTGGCACTGGTTGTGAGTATCTCTCTGGATCTGGCAAAACACAGACTCAGTACACAGGCGATGGTGCGTTAACGGATGCTGTCGGCAATTTAGCTACTAGCCCGTATTATTTTAGTACTCGCCCAAAATATCGACCCGCTCAGGGAGAATTGAAAGATTTTTTAGACGGCACAACACAAACAATTCTCTTTACTGAACGAGCCGGTCCTCACGTTCCTGGTGAGGTGGCATGGTGGGCGAATCCCAAACCTGCGAAACCGGGGCGGGGTGCCGTTCTTTCGAATCATATTATTCTTCATCCTCTGCCACCAGGAGATACTGAAAGAAGAGAGACATTTTACATCAATCCGAAACCTGAAAAATACGTTGATGGTTGGACCGGTCATTTTCAACCCGATTCTCCTGACTCTGATATTAACACTGATGACTGGCCCCTGCGGTATCCTTCCTCCTATCACTGCATGTTGGTGAATATGGCTTTTGCCGACGGGCATATTGATAAAATTCATGAAGAATTAGACCCTTGGGTCTATTGTCAACTGCTGTCTTCGTCTGTAAAAGTATCGGATCACGTCCGGAACTGGCAGCAGGATTATAGCGATGCGGGTGATCTCTACCCGTACACGTTCAATGCTAATGATCTCAAGTAGCCCTCACGTAATCCCGTCCCAAAAGAGTGAAACCGGCTGCAATCTCCTGAATGCCTCAACCGCCTTTTCTTTTTCTGATGGAATCATGAAACTGAAGGCAGTCCAACGTTGGCTCTCTTTTGGGGATTCGCCAAATTATGTTTCCTGATTTTTCCTATCTGTACAAAAATAAAACTGGCCTGGAGGCATATTTTACGTATTTCTGCCTTTGCTTATGGTGGCTGTTATTCTGGGTGGCAATTATTGCTGGTGTGATCCTTCTGATTGTTCTTTTGATGTCTCCCATTCTTATTTTCTATTTTGGAATCGATATTTTTAAATTTAAGAAAAGAAAAGAAAACTTTCTTAAGCGAAAGAAAGAGCGAGCAAAGCACAAAGATTCAAAGGCTAACTCGTATATGACTAAACTGGACATGAGGCTGAAAAAAAAGTGAGTAACTCATTTCTTTTCTGATTGTTCTCTCAATTACGAATTCAACTATTTGTGGAAAGTAATGAGTTGTCTCAATCCGCTAGCAGAACCTTCCTGCTCATAGCTATTTGTATTGGGAGCATTCTACTCTTTCCACTCGTAGACAACCGGTTGAGAGCCATTCGGTTGTCTTCAAGCCCCTCTCAGTATCCCTGTGATCGTTGCTCGTGGTGGTTTACAAAGAAGCATGATTCCACCTTCGATGTTTCTCAGCCTCTTTCGATTGGGGCTATCTGTTCAGACACACGTGGCAATCAGACCGAGCTTGTCATCACAAAATATGAAGGAAAGTCAAACTTCTCAATCCGCCTTGAAACACATCAGCTCGCTGGCATTCTTTCTGATGGATTGAATTCGAGGGGAATAACTGTTGTTCTCCTTCGGTCGGATGAGATACCCAATGAAAGAAGTTTTGTAGTGCACGGCAAGACAACAGGTTGGTACGGCACATGGGTCGCTCATGGAATTAGAGAACGTCAAATCCGCTATCTTCTGCACGGAAACTGCATTTCTCTTACCATACAAAACTCAAAAAAGACCTACCAAATTAATTTCAATGCACCTGGTATGAATGGGTTTCGTGAGGCCGTCGATGAGTTCCTTGAACTGATCTAAAATCTTTTTTAAATCATATAAATTGTATCTGATTATCTAACGATTCTCTGAAATTTTAACATGTGACGCATTATTCGATAACACCACCGACACGTCTGGTGCCGCACAATAAACTTTACTACTTTGCGTCATCTTTTCGTATCAAAAGATTGACAACAACGTTGACGAGCGGAGACACAATAATAATTGTTGGCCAGGCAATAATCCATGAGAGCCCCCACGCCTTGAGCCAATCAATAATAACTCCGGGTCGGATACCAACATGGAGAAGCGTTATCACCAATGACATAAGGGCAGACATCAGAACAGACATCACAAAAGAGAACACAAGCCCATAAAACTTTTTTGGAAACATACGCCCGCCCAGAGAACTGATTTGGATGACTCAATAAAGCCTAATTGGAATTTTTCTAACGATAACAAGGGGACGATGAATAACCACTACGTTCCACAAAACGTACAGTAAGGCTGGCTTCCGGGTAACGCCCCTTTTTGATACGGCTCATTTTCTTTTGTTTTTGAAAAAGGTGATTCGAGTGCCTCAAGGAGACGATGTGTTGGCTCAAGGTCTCCTGACTCTGCCGCGACAAGGGCTTCTTCAACTTTCAAATTTCTCGGGATAATGACCGGATTTACTGTTTGCATTCGTTTTGCAACATCATGTATAGAACCAGGCTCTCGAGCGAACCGTTGAGACCATCGCTCGATCCAATCACTCAATCCGGCGACCTTGGAAAACTTTGGATCTACCTCAGATTGCTCGAGCCCATCAGCTAATATGACGAATGTTTCCGTGAAATCTAATTGGGACTCTTCCATGATTTTGAGTAAGTCGCTGTAGATTGCAGAGTCTTCTTTCTCCAGAGTCGTAAGACCGAGCTTTGCATTTGCACCAATCTGAAAATGCTTTTCGTAGCACGAGGGAAACGTTTCCAGAATTTCAACAAACTTTCCAACCGCATCCTCTGGATTTCCTGGCACGACCTGCACAAGACTCTCTGCTAACCGTGCCAAATTCCACTGGGTAATCGTTGGCTGGTTCCGGAAAGCATATCGACCTTGATGATCAATTGAGCTAAACACCGTTTCCGAATGATACGTATCAAGAAATGCACAAGGTCCATAATCGATCGTTTCACCAGCAATAGAAACGTTATCTGTATTCATTACACCATGCACAAAACCGACAAGCATCCACCGCGAAACCAGATCTGCTTGTCGATCGAGTACCGCCTGAAAAAATGCAAAGGGCAAATCATCTGAGTTCTGCAACTCTGGATAATGCCGATCAACTGTGTAAGCAAGCAGTTGTGAGAGATTCTCTTTATCGCCCAATGCAGCAGCATATTGGAATGTGCCGACACGAATATGGCTCTTTGCTATCCGTGTCAGAATTGCTCCTGGCAATGGAGTACTTCTCAACACGCTTTCACCAGTAGCTGTAACCGACAAACTTCGTGTCGTCGGTATGCCTAACGACTCCATGCCTTCACTAATTATATATTCTCGTATCATTGGACCGAGTGCTGCTCGACCATCACCACTACGCGAATAAGGTGTACGGCCCGATCCCTTGAGTTGAATATCTACTCGTTGCTTGTCAGGTGTCAGATGCTCACCGAGCAGAATGGCTCGGCCATCACCGAGATTCGTAAAGTGACCGAACTGATGCCCGGCATATGCTTGGGCTATTGGCATAGCCCCGGATGGCATTTCATTGCCTGCAAAGACCTGCGGACCATCTACTCGAAGAATCTCAATATTGAGGCCAAGGTTCTCGGCCAACGTTTCGTTCAAAAGAATCTGCCCAGCATGTCGTACCGGCTCAGGCTTTATAGGGGAAAAAAAAACGTCTGGAAGGTGCATAAAGGAATTATCGAAGCACCATCCTGCATCAGAATTTTTCTTTATTGTCACAATATTTTCTTTAAACAGTGAGTCGCTAAAAAAGCGAATAACTCTCACTCATCAGGAGTTGAGGAATCAGGTGGAGTTTGGAACTTCTGTAGCATCAGTCAGAACTATAAGGGATCGTAAGATTCACTCGTTCGATTATTCATCCAAAAACTCAAAACGGGCCTTGTACTCACCAGATATCTCAACCGTTTCCAAAAACATTGCCAAGGGTCGAACCCAGAGCCCTTGATCTCCATAATCGGCTCGATATACAACAAGTTTTTCAAGAGTTTCACTATGCGAAGCAACACCAAGTACGACGTAGTTATTGCCCTTGTAGTGTCGATACCGGCCACATTTCAAGTCATACATTTCCTACACCAACCTTACACTAAACTTCGAACGAGAGGAGCACACTTGACTGAATTCAAGTGGAAGACATACTCCAGAAAACACCACTCTAAGCGACTTTTTTCTACCACAGAGAGTCAGAGGGCATTGGTTTGCTCTGCAGAAACATTCGATTCAATGAAGTCCCAATATGAGTACATCCGCCTCAGGTAGTCAAAGTGTTCTTTTCATTTGATACAAGATGACACCTCAATACCTTTTTGTTTACGGGACACTTCGGCCGCATTTAGCACGTGGTGAAGCACAGGCTCTTATTGCCACTCTTGAAATTGTTGGACCGGCTACTGTTCAAGGCAAGTTATATGACTTTGGTGCTTTTCCTGGGGCCACAAATGAGAAGGGAATTGTGTTTGGAGACCTCCTTCGTCTTAGGAGCCCAGAACAATTACACCCATTGGATGACTATGAGGAGTGCAACGGCAACTCGCCCCTCTTTAACCGTTCAATTACCACTGCGCATCTAACGGCTGGCACGTCAATTGTTGCTTGGATCTACCTGTTTTGTGGTCGAGCAGAGCCCGGCGTTTTGATTGCGAGTGGTGACTACCAAAAGTACATGCGAAGCCGATTCAACAACTGATTTCATCCAAGTCCTCACAGAACAAGATGAGATTTGCCATCTTTTTCAGCAATGGCCTCAAGGAATGCCAGCTTTTCGGGCGTCTAGCACAGGTGAGTTGCAGAAGGAAGCCCAGTTTTTAAGAATATGAATAGATGGTTCCGGATGGCATGTCATTTGCTGCCTTCATCGATGTGGTCTGTGACTATTTTCGACACCGAACAGGCGGCTGCATTCAAACGGAACTCCTCGGCTATTCTCGGCCCTGCCGGAGATGCAGATCGATGTCGCGTCGTCCTGCAGTCGACAGGCTTCAATGTTACTCATCCCCCTCAAAACTTAGGACGAACTTCAGTTATGAGCACGAAATCCAAACTGGAATACATCTGGCTTGATGGTTACAAGCCAACACAAAGCCTTCGATCAAAGACTCGAATCGAGTCAGATTTTGGTGGGACTCTTGAAGAGTGCCCAATGTGGTCTTTTGATGGCAGTAGTACCGAACAGGCAACTGGTGGTGATTCCGACTGTCTTCTTAAACCAGTAGCCGTTTTTCCAGATCCAGGCCGCAAGAATGGATACCTCGTGATGACCGAGGTTCTCAATGCCGATGGTTCACCTCATGAATCCAATGGTCGGGCAACCATTGAAGATGACGACGAAGACTTCTGGTTTGGTTTCGAGCAGGAGTATTTCTTGTGGTGTACCGCTAATAACAACCCACCCGGGTTTCCACTCGGTGGTTATCCAGCTCCGCAGGGGCCGTACTACTGTTCCGTCGGTGCATCAAATGCCCACGGCCGAGACTGTGTCGATGAACATCTTGACGCCTGTCTGGAAGCAGGAATCAACGTTGAAGGAATCAACGCTGAGGTAGCTGCCGGTCAGTGGGAATTCCAAGTTTTTGCCAAAGGTGCGAAACGTGCTGGTGATGAGATATGGGTTGCTCGCTACCTGCTCGAACGCATTGGTGAAAAATATGGCTATGCAATTGATTGGCATCCAAAGCCACTTGGCAAAACTGACTGGAATGGGTCTGGCATGCATGCCAACTTCTCAAATGAATTAATGCGTACATGTGGTGATAAAGAAGTCTTCACCAGTATTTGTGAAGGTTTTGGTGGTGTTGTTGAAAGGCATATCTCCGTTTATGGTGCCGACAATGACCAACGCTTGACTGGTCAACACGAGACGCAAAGCATTGACCAATTTAGTTACGGTGTTTCTGACCGTGGTGCATCCATTCGTATTCCCGTTGGCACGATTGATGACGGCTGGAAAGGCCGGCTTGAAGATCGCCGACCTGCTTCGAATGCTGACCCATATAAGGTCGCTGCTGCAATTATCAAGACTGTCAAAGGTGCTGCAGGAGCTGCAGTCTGATTCCCAAGAAACATTTTGTTTCACACGAAAACAAGGGTCTCCCGGAACGTTATTTCGGGAGACCCTTTCTTTTACTGATCCTGATTTTCAAGCTTACGAAGCACCTGAAGTGTGTATGCTGAGTCAAGAAGTCGCACTGCATCAAGCATCTCCTGCATTGTTTGAAATCGGTCTGCAGGTTTTTTCTCAAGCGCTTTCATGACAATGTCATCAAGTTCTTTTGGGATATTTTTTTCAGGAGCGAGCGTTGATGGCGGGCACGGGTCATTATGAATAATATTTTCAAATGTTTCTTGAATCACACGACCACGAAATGGCTCCCTAAGAGCAATTGCCTCGTATAGCACAACACCCATGCTGAAAATATCACTCCGTTCATCAATTGTTGCCCGATTCGAATTCACTTGTTCAGGTGACATATAAAGTGGCGTACCCGGTCGGTCTCCTGCCATTGTGAGGGACTGGTCTGCCACCTCGTGCTGAATGACTTGTGGACGAGCAGGTCCATCATCTGGCTGACCCCATACTTTAGCTACACCCCAATCAAGTAATATGACCTCACCAAAGTTACCCACCCAGATATTTTCGGGCTTCACATCCCGGTGAATGACTCCTCTGGCGTGAGCATAGAGAAGAGCAAGTCCAGCGGTCATAACAATCTCTACTCGCCGGCGCAGATCAAATTCTGCAACTGTTATGGGGTCTTTCTGAGCAACGCGCGACAGTATCTCAAACAGGTTTTCCCCAGAAATACGTTTCATCGTAAAATAAAGACCCTGACGGTGATCCCGCCCAATGTCATAGACAGGAACAGTATTTGGGTGCTGGAGTTGAGCTGTTATCCGTGCTTCTCGAAGGAGTCGCTGATTTTCTTGCTTATCAAGAAGATACTTCGTGAGTAACGACTTCATCACAACGGTTCGACCAGTCATTTGATCAAAGCAGGTTCTCAAAATAGCGCATCCACCTCTGGCCATCTCTCGATACCCGGTGTATTTATCAACACCCTCGGGAATAACTTTCGGAAGCGCATAGTCGGTTGCCGAAAGAAAAATTGGGCCTTGACCATCTACTTCTGATGGCATCTTTAACTCCTTCCGAGGTAAAATCGTGGTGGTGCTTAAAAACTGTCATTCTATCAATGCACATACTTATACTATTCAAAAGTGTTCAGAAAGTATTTGTTGGTCCTTATTTTATTTTACTTCTAGCTTCCTCTCAGTTTGTGAATGCAGACGTGACTCCACCACAAAGCCTTATCACTGGACATAGAGGAGCTTCTTCTGTAGCTCCCGAAAACACCCTGTCAGCATTTCGGACTGCATGGGAAATAGGATGTGACGCTATCGAAGGTGACTTCAGACTCACGCGTGACGGCATAATTGTCTGCATACATGATTCCAATACACAACGAACTACTGGTATTCACAAAGAAGTTTCGGAAGTCTCATTCAGCTCATTGCAGGAACTTGATTTTGGTGCTTGGAAGGACACCCGTTTTGTTGGAGAAGCCTGTCCAACCATTGATGAAGTACTCGCAACTGTCCCACCCCACCGACATATCTTTATTGAACTGAAGACAGGACCCAAAATCATACAGCCACTGAAGACGTCTCTACACAAATCATCTCTACTAAAAGAACAAATTATTCTAATCACATTCAATAGAGAGACTGCGAAACAATGTAAGCGTTTTCTTCCAGAATATCGGCTCCACTGGCTTACCAAATTCCAACGTCTTGAAAACAAACCAGACTCTTGGTTTCCATCTGTCAAAGAACTTGCTTCCACTGCTCATGATATTGGTGCGGATGGTGTTGGCCTTCAAGCGAATCGTCATGTTGTTACGAAACAGTTCCTCCAGCAATTGAAGGCTGCCGGAATATCTGAATTTCATGTCTGGACCGTGGATGATCCAGAAGATGCAATATTTTTTATTCGCGAAGGTGCTTTTGCCGTGGCAACGAATACCCCTGCTCGATTAAGGGACCACATACAGATTCCTTAACAACTTCATTGTCCTATCGTGCACACATTGGACCTGCAAATTAAAGAATAGCTCTTTCCACTTCCACGAAACAATGACTGCGTTATGAATACATGCACGGGTCCTGTTTTTACAACGACTTACGTAAAAATGCTTTGATCTTTGCTACCCTACTCCCCCCCCAAGAGTCCG
>Ga0181597_10006011_pt1 | contig 11452 bp, 7 predicted proteins | sample 041ome_5_FD_148647 | JGI IMG/M metagenome (GOLD analysis project Ga0181597, IMG submission 148647) | Coastal salt marsh microbial communities from the Groves Creek Marsh, Skidaway Island, Georgia - 041403US metaG (spades assembly) | ecosystem: Environmental > Aquatic > Marine > Intertidal zone >... | reverse complement strand
TTTTTCGCCCTAACGAATGAATGAATGAATGCGTGCGCGATCGATTCACGCGAGATCTCCCGCCGTCCCGCTCGCGCGCGCCTTTCCCTCCCCCCCGCGCGAGCGCTCGAGCGCCGCCTCGCCCTCGCGCGCGCTCGGAGCGTCGACGCGCGCGCGACGCATCGCGCGCGCGTCGAGCTGCCGCGCCGATCCCTTCGCCCGCGGGGTGCCCTCGGTCGACGCGCATATTCGGACATTCGGACGATTTATTACGACGCACGCCGCGCGCCCGCGATGGCGTCGAAGACGTCCGCAGTATGGCGCGCACCGCCGCGCGCGTCCTCGCGTCGCCGACGCCGTCGCCGCGCCGCGCGCGCGCGCCGCGCGGTGCGACGCGCGCCGCGATGTCGTCCCCGACGTCGTACGTCCCGCGGGGCCCGATCGAGCGCGCGCGCGTCGCCGTCACGGGCGCCAATCGCGGGATCGGGCTCGAGCTCTGTAAAGCGCTGCTCGCGCGCGAAAACGTCGTCGAGGCGGGGTGTCGACGCGCGAGCGACGCACTGCGCGCGCTCGAGCGCTCGAGCGATGGACGGTTGATCGTCAGCGAGGGCGTGGACGTCGGCGACGACGCGGCGATCGACGCGTGGGCGAGGGCGATGACGACGCGGGGACGACGACTGGACGTCGTCGTCAACAACGCGGGCGTCGTCGGAACGAACGGGTACGACGCGTGGGATTTAGAGACGACGACGGCGGAGGAGATGATGTACGTGTTTAAAATTAATTGCGTCGGGCCCACGCTCGTGGTTCGAGCGCTGCTGAGACACGGATTGATCGGCGCGGACGCGAACGCGCCGTCGCTCGTGGGCAACGTGACGTCCAAAGTCGGAAGCGTCGAGGACAACGAATCGGGTCGAGGATACAGCTATCGCGCGTCGAAATCGGCGTTGAACATCGTCACGAAATCTATGTCCATTGATTTAGCGAGCCGAGGCGTGCATTTCGCGCTTTTACACCCCGGCTGGGTGAAAACGGACATGACGGAGAGCAGAGGCCTCATCGACGCCGAAGAGTCGGCGCGCGGTCTCATCCGCGTTTTGCAGGGCGAATTCGGCGATTGCGAGCGGTTTTGGTTCGATTACAAGGGCGACAAGATTCCTTGGTAGCGCATTTCGTGTCATCGACGCACGCGTAGACTCCGAACGCGCCCCTTTCGCCCGCCCGAAACGCCCAAAGCGCCCCGCTCGACATCCACGTGGAAAGCGTCTTATCCGCGTCACCGCCGCGAAATTCGGTGGTCGATCGCATTCGTCACACGCGCGCGCGTCGAGCACGCGCGATTCGCGCCGCGAGCGGCGCGCTCGGCGAAAGAAATTTTTGCGCGTCGAATCGTCGTCCGTCATGGACCGCGTGCCGAGCGCGGACGACCTCATGGCGACGTTTCTGTGGAACGCGCAGCGCGCGAGCGCGGGGACGCCGTCGAACGGGACGTCCGGCGCCGCGGCGCACGGCGCGCGCGGCGTGAACCGCACGCCGTCGCAGCACGAGATGGAGAGTTATTACAACGCCATGATGGCGAGCGCGGCGCACGGCGCGCACGCGGGATTCGGGGCGTACGGGGCGCTGGATGGATCGATCGCGCACGCGCGAGACGCCGCGGGGGGCGCGGGGAGCGCGCCGGGAAGTCGAGAGGGCACGCCGGGAATCCCGCGGGTGGCGTCGATCGACGTACTGCGGAAGATGATCATGAGCGGGGGGCTGGGGGGGGGCGGAGGACCGGGAGGAGCGTCACCGGGGTCGGCGACGCCGACGACGGCGGCGTTTTCGGCGTTCGCGAGCGGGGCGAATTTGGACGCGCTCGGCGCGGCGGTGGCGATGGAACAGAGCAAGGCCGACGATGAGGGGAAGAAAACGACGACGACGAGGTCCGGGGCGAAGCGCTCGGGGAGGAAACCCGCGGCGAAGGCGCCGGCGGCGAAGAAGGCGAAGGCGCCGCCGGCGAAGAAGGCGGCGGCGGCGACGACGACGCGCGGAGGAAAAGCGGCGAAGGACGCCGTGGCGTCGCCAGCAAAGGCGGCGGCGAAGGCGCCCGCGGCGAAGGCACCCGCGGCGAAGGCGAAGGCGGTGGCGGCGAAGAGCGAGCCGTTGTCTTCGGACTTGGATCACGATAGCGACGGCGACTCTCGCGATGGCGACGGCAACAGCGACATGCGACGCCGACGCCGAATGTTGAGCAACAGAGAGAGCGCCAGGCGCAGTCGGCGACGCAAGATTGAACACGTGGCCACGCTCGAAGGGCAAATCGCTCAGTTGACGGCTGAGTTGACGGCGGCGTTGCAACACACGCAAGGCGTGGAGCAGCGCTACCAGGCGCTCGTGCGAGAAAACCACACCATTCGCGCCGAGAAGGATAGACTTTTACAACTTCTCCGCGAGGCCGGTCCTCCGGGAGGTGGGGTGACGACGCCCAAGACGGGTTCCGCCATGGAGCGCAAATCTAGTTTACAGCGAATCTCGAGCAACGGAGACATCAAGGGCGAGCTCGGCAAGGGGTCGCCGACCATCGGTTCGGGCACGGGCTTCGTGCCGTTCCGATCGTTACAGAGTTACGAAAACCTGCTCTTGCTCCAACAGAAGTCCGAGAAGCAGTGAATCCGGCGTCGAATCCATTGTATTGCGCACCATTCATTCATCCTAGCCACGACGGTGACTCACGCGCGCGCGCAGTCGCCACTCTTCGACGCGTCCACCATGTCGCCGGCGCTCGCGCCGTTCGCCGGCGCGCCGTTCGCGCGCGCGCGCCGTCCCGCGCCGACGCGTCGCGCGTCGCGCGCGCGCGCCAGAGAGAGCGACGACGCCCGCGCGTCGCTGTCGTCGCTCGACGCGATTTTATCCACCGACGCCGACCGCGCGTCCTCGAGCGACGGCGCGTCGGCGCGCGACGACGCGCCGAGCGACGCCGCGACGCCGACTCGAGCGGTCTCGCGCGCGGTCGACGTCGCGCTCGACGACGACGTCGTCGCGCGGGTCGAGCTCGAGGTGCGCTCGGCGACGTCGCGGTTGACGCGCGCGACGATGAAATCGCCGCTCGGCATCGTCTTCGAAGACGTCGACGGCGACATCGCGGTGGTCGAGTTTTACGACGAGAGCGATCTGGGACCGCGCGGGCGCGGGATCAGGGAGGGAGACGTGTTGCGCGCGACGTCGGCGATGATTCCGGAGATGCGGTATCCAAAGTTGAACGTGATAGGCGGCGGCGTCGGGCGACCGGGATGGCGTCGGGTGATGTACACGTGCGCGTCGTCGCAGGACGGTAACTTGGACGACGTGACGTTCGATCAGGCGATGAAAGCGATCGGGTCGAACGCCAAGGCGGGAAATTACGACGTCGAGCTCGTGTTCGAACGCCGCGCGTGAACGCTCGCCGCGCGATGACGCGCGCGCGTCCTCGCGCGCGTCCTCGCGCGCGCCCCGTAGAGCCACTTTAGCGTTGTCACGAACTTTCCTTTGCGTTTCGCGCGATCGCGCGCCGTCGCGAGCGCGCCGTCGCGCGCGGCTTCCGCGCGCGCGCGCGGAACCAGGCACCCCCCTCGTCCCCGAGATCTCGGCCCTCGCGTGCCGCACTCGTCGTCGCGCGCGACGACGCGCCCGAGCGCGCGCGCGCTTGGAGCGAAAGAAACAACGTCCCGCGCGTCGTCATCGCCATGGACTTCGACGACTGGCCTGCGAACGACGACGAATTGCGTCGGATGTCCGTCGAGGCGGATGCCGCGCGCACGGCGCGGGATGACGCCGAACGCGCGCGCGGCGCGCGCGCGAGCGCGAGCGCGGAGACCGCGGTGGCGATCGATGACGTCGCGCACACCCCGGGGGGCGAATTCGAGGCGATGGAACGAGAACTCGAACAAATCGTCGACGAGGAGCGCGGATCCGGATTCGAAAGCGACGACGACGACGACGGCGGATTCGACGATTTGATCGACTACGAGGACGAGGAGGAGGAGGACGACGATGATTACGACGATGCGTTCGTCACGGACGAGGATTCGTTTTCGAGCGACTCGCACGACTCGATCGATGAGACGCAGGAGGGTGAAGTGCAGCGAACGCAAGAGGCGTTCGAGACGGTCGTCCCGGAGACGCAAGTATTGATTTCGCAGCAGGCGAACGATGATGTCGTCATCATTCCGGACGAAGACGCGGACGAGATTCCACCGGGCGTGAACGACGCGATCGAAGTGCGCGATGCGAGCGCGCTGCCGACTGAGGATTTAATCCGGTTGCTCGAGGAACGTATGAGGTCTGGCGATGCGAGGGAGCTCGAGGCGAGGTTGGAGAGTGTTGGCTTCGTTCGGGCGGATCGCGATGTACCCCGTGCTACGCCAGCGCAAACGGAGCCGATACGTCGGCGCGGACGTGGCCCCGACCGTAGACCACGAAAGAGGAGACGCCGCGTCGTCGAGCCTGGGCAACGGACGCTTCACGAAGTTGGCTTCGGGACGGGCGCTGAAAACGGCGCCGAAAGGGCTGTCGACGATGACGACGGTGACATCGTCGTAGAAGGTGTGTCGCGTCACATCCCACGACTCGATCGACCTCCCGTGCCATCGACTGTTGATGAGCTTTACGATGTTTGGGAGCGCACGGCGAAGGATCTCGTTCCGCGAGACGCATCTATTTACAGTAATTTTCGGTATGCGTTCGGAGATGAAAGCGAACGCGGCGAGCGTTATCGCGAGAAAGAAATGAAGGATATCGGAAATCTGCTGTTCAAATATAAAGCGGATAAAAAGCCCGGACAGCACGCAATGCTCAAAGGCCGCGAACGCGAGGGTAAGACGGGCGCGTTGTTTTCCATAACTCTCGCAGCCTTACTCTTGAACATCCGCGTCGTCATTCTTTGCGCGCCTCTGAAGGTTGCGCCGATCTGCGACATGGTACGAAAGCTCAGACGTGCTGGTTTCGGGCGTATGTACGACACGCAGCACACGCTCGGACCGGCGCAAGCCAAAAGAAATCAGATCCCCAGCGCTCAAATGGGACAAATATACGTCGCCTCTCTTTGTACGTTGGGAGATTTGAAAAAAGTGAAGAACTGGATCAACTGTCAGAAACGAGACGGTCATTTGACGTTGACGCTCATGGATGAATGCGACGAGCTCACTCAAGGAAAGGGGCACAGTACAGCGGAGATTGAGCACAGAGCAGACCCAGACACGTTTGCGCAGTACATCCCTCAAGAAAAACGCGGTGAAGATTATGAAGACGTGCCCGATGTACCGAGCGATCGAAAGGCGAGAGGGAAGAATTTCAAAGCGCAAATCGCAAAGGCATCCCAATATTTTCAACAGCACGTGCATCCCGAGACGCAAGTGATCGCGTGCTCTGCGACTCTGAGCGGCTACGTCTTGAATCCTATCGGCGTCTTCCGTAACGATTTGCCGACGAGTATTTTCAAAGTGTTTCCAAAGGATGGATACTGTGGCATCGAAAGATTCAAAATCCCCGAAGGCTGCGAGCTCGAATACGACGGCAATTTATCATTGGAGGCTTTCAGTGAGTCGAACGCTGTGGGAAAGTTACTACAACGCTTTTATACGCGAAGAAACGAATGCGATGGGCAACGTCTCCAACCTTTGCCAGGGAGCTCAGCGACCGAAATCGCACTTCGTGGTATGCTATTTTTATCGTGCACCCCGAAGGTGAACGTGCACGGCGGCGTGCATGATCTCGCAAAAACGGTGGCACAAATGGTTGATTCTTGGGGCACCGGCATCAGTTCACAGACGACTCTATTTATTTGCTACGTTGGATCGCCGCGGGTACTTTTCGCGGGTAGTTGGCAGTCGATGACTAGTGGATATTCGTTTGAAGATATTTACAACGAAACGGTGTCTCGCGTGCGAAAAGGCAAATTTTCGAACGTTTCCCTTCGAAAAGACGAGCCATTCAGCAAAGTTTGCACGCACGTCATTCTCATCGGCTATAATCTCACGCGTCGCGCGATGACAGCGGCATTCACTCCGAAAGACGAGCCTGGTGTTCTGTGTAAAATTCAATATGGCATCATCACTGCGCCGAAGACAACGGCAGTCGATACCACGAGCCAACGAGTGAATCGTCCATCTCACGAGTTCGCGCAACACGTGGTGCCTGAAAACTATAGCGTCGACGTCGCGATGTGGCCTGAAACTTTGGAGGTGTGCCAACGTTATCGAGAGATGGAGGACAAAATGGTGGAAGAACAACGTGAGTCGCCGAAAATCCACGCCGAGTTCCGCCAAGCAATCGACGTCTATCAACAAGGTTTGGATTGTCACAAAGTTTCCAAACGGGGCATTCCTCTCGCTGATATAAGCAACACTGGCCGCAAAGAGCGATATCGCCAGCAATCGGCCGTAAATCCGGACGAAAACGAATATCTGAAGGCCTTCAAAGTGTGGCTAGAGAATCACGAATACGAGCCAGGCAAAAAGTACGCACGAGCCTCAGTGGAGAGCTACTACACAATCATCAGACGGTATTTCGTGAACGACGCTGACATCGAAGAAATCGTTGAATTGGTGCGAAAATGGGTAGAACGTCCTCCAGAAGGCTCGCGCTCTGAGGAGAACGAGCGCAACCCGAACACGCATCATAACGAGCTCGTATCAAGGAAGCATTTCCTAAGTTTTTGGGAAGATGGATCTCGTGTGTAGAACTTGTGTATGTATTGACGAAAGAATTGAATATTAAACAACGAACGCGCCGCGACGCGGCCTATGACGACGACGATCACGATTTGAAGTTGACGTACGACGACGTGCGAAGGGCGTTGACGATTTCGTCGCTGTACCCCTTGCCGCCGTTGATCGGCCGCACCGCGCGCACGGGGGCTAGGACTTCTTCCGAGTAGTCGCACTTGAACCCGCCGATGACGGCGTCGAGAAGTTCTTTATCTTCGACGCACGCCATGAGCATGCGCGGCGAGCCGTACACCTCGCTCACGAGCTCGAATTCGTTCGCGTCGGCCGCGCTGAGGTTCTGCACGTCCCACGAGAGCGTTCGCATGACGTCGTCCACCAACGCCGGCGGACATCTCAAACCCATCAAACGCTGCGCCAGGGCGACGCGCACGCCCATGGAATCCGGCGCGCCCTCGGGCGCCGCGTTCAGCTCGGCGATTTTCGCGTCGTTCTCCGCCGCCGCGAAGTTGTCTCGGTAAATGCGCGACACGCCCGCGATGTGGTCGACGCCGATGACGGCGACCACCGTCCCGTCGTCCGTCTTCTCCGCGCACTCCTTGATCGTCGACGCCATGACGCAATCGCGCTCGTCGATGATGATTCGCTCGAAGCAATCGTCCACGCGCTCGTTCGCCTTGGCCGCTAACGGGTGATCCTCCGGTAACAGCAGGCGATAGTTCCGCTCGCTCTGCGCCGCGAACGTCCCGTCCAATTCCTCCAGCGTCGGCGTCGCCATCAATCGCTTATACGTCACCGCTTTCGGTCGATCGCCGTAAATCACCGTCGCTCCGACCGCGAACGCCGCGGCGTACACCAAGACCTCGGGCGGTAACTGCGCCTTCATGTTTTCCCACTGCGGCGAGTCCGCGATGGGTCCCAGCTCCCCCTTCAGCGCCCCCGCCAATCGCGTCACGAACACCAGCGCCTCCGGCGCCGTCGCCGCGTCCACCATCATCGCCGTCACTCCTTGCTCGTAATTCACCGCGTTTCCCGTCGCGTCGCCGTGTTCGCTCGTCACCGCCGTCTCCACGACGACGACTTTCGGCCCTCGTCTCAAAATGTACTCCGCCGCGTCGTGCGCCCCCTCCACCAGGTGCGACACCCCGAACGCGACGCACCGCTCGTCGAGCGGCGTGAACGTTCCCGTCGTCCACGCGTCCGGCGTCGCCGTCGCCGTCGTGGACGGCGACAGATCGAAGTCGTCCTCCTGGTCCTCGAAGAACGCCCTCGGCGCGCGCGCGACGCGAGCGGGACGCGCGCGGGACGCCGTCGATCGCGCGATTCGCGCGCGCGTCGGACGACGCGCGTTGGACGACGCGTTCGCGCGCATCGTCGACGCGCGCGCGATCGAGGCGCGCATGACGCGTCGCGCGGGCGTGTGTCGAAGCGATGTGTCACGCGTTGAGGGTTTGAGACTCGTCTCGCATTACGCGCCGCTCGCGCGGCGAGCGTCGATATCGTGCGCCCACGCGGACGTCTTGACGTGCGACGTCGTGGTAAACGTCTTACCGGCCTCACCGCCGACGACGTCCTTATCCTGCGTCGTCGCGCGCCGTCGTCGTCGTCGTCGTCGTCAGTCGGTCCGTCGGCGCGTCCGCGCGCGTCCCGACTCGCGTCGCGCGTCGTCCAATCCTCGCGCGTTCGCGCGCCCGCGTCGTCGTCCGCGGCGCGCACCTTCGGCACGTCGTTCCCCTTTCGCGCCTTTGCCTCGCTTTTGGCCCTCGCGACGTCTTCCTCGCGTCGTCGCGCCTCGGCGAGCTCGCGCTTTCCCGCGCGTCGCGCCCTGTTCTTCTTGTTGTTGCTCCGCGCGTGTCTCGGCAGCGCCGCGGTCGCCGCGCGCGACGCGCTCGACGGCGCTTTCGTCGGCGTTTTTCGCGTCGTCGCCGGCGCGCCGCCGCGTCCGAGCGCGCGTCGCAGCAGCGCGAACGCGACGGCGCCGACGACCGCGAGCGGCACGAAAAGATTCGTCGACGCCGCGTCGTCGCGCGTCGTCGCGCGTCGTCGCGACGCGTCCGAGCGCGCGCCGCGAGCGTCGCGTCGCGTCGACGCGCGCGCCATGCGAGCGCGCGGGCGCGCGCGACGCCGCGCGTCGACGATTCGGTGTCGCACAGTGACGCGCGTCGATGCCGACGCGCGACGGCGACGATGGACGCGCGCGCGCTCGAGCGCGACCGTACGCCTCGCTCGAGGGCGACGCGCGCGATTACGCGCGGTGGGCGCGCGCGTGCGCGGCGTCGCGCGGCGACGCGACGACGCGCGACGCGCGAGACGCGCGACGCGGACCGCTGCGCAGGCGTTTCGACGTCGCGCTCGACGCCCTGCTCGCCGAGCTGCGCGCGCACGAGGACGCGGAGCCGTTCGCCGTGCCGGTGGACGCGCGGTACGCGCCGGATTACTACGGCGTGATCGAGCGGCCGATCGACGTGGCGACGATGCGCGCGCGCGCCGGCGCGAGCGCGTACGCGAGCAAGGACGCGTTCGCGGAGGATCTGGCGCTGATGGAGGCGAACGCGGTGGCGTACAACGGCGCGGGGTCGACGGTGGCGAAAATGGCGCGCGCGGTGGTCGGCGCGGGGGAGGAAATGCTGCGGCACGTGCCGCGGGTGGATTTCGAGACGTGCGAACGCGTGGCGGCGTACGCGGCGCGCGTCGAGCGAGGGGAGACGCTCGAGGGCGAGGGCGAGAGCGAGAGCGAGAGCGAGAGCGAGAGCGAAGAAACGCGCGAGAACGATGCGGACGAACCGGGAACGAAATCGTGGAGGAAACGGACGCTGGAGACGCGCGTGCGGCGAGTGCTTCGGGCGAAGGCGCTCGCGGACGCGCCCGTGGGAACGCGACGCGCGTGTCGACCGAGAAGCGCGCGCGGTATGCTCGAGTTCATGCGCGCGAGCGAAGATCACGTCGATGCATGCGTCGGTGCGCGCGCGTTCGACGACGACGACGACGACGACGACGACGACGCGCTTCCCGAGGACGAAGGTTTCGTCGCCAACGCCGTGCCGACGCTTCCGAAATATTCCGCCACCGCCGAGTGTGTGAGCGCGGAAGCGCTGGACGACATGATGATGCGGTCGATCGCCGTCATCATCGACGCGCGCTCGCGCGTGGGCAAAGCGTCGATCGAGTATTCGATGACGAGCGCCGCCGCGAAGCTGCTTCTCTCCGTCGCCGACGATTTCACCGCTCGAATCTCCGTGGACGTGGCCAAGGCCCTCGCCGCGCGAGAGCTCGAACGCAAACGCGAACGCGCGCGCGCCACCGTGAACGCGTCGGGGATCAACGTTCCCGAAATCGCCCACCGCATCGGCCTCCGCGCCGACGTCGCGCGCGTCGCCGCGCGAGCCATCAAAAAATTTCTCGAGCGCCCGCTCGGTCCGCATCCGCGCTCGCGCTCGAAAACATAGTTTCATATCGTTACAGTAGGATATTAGTTTTAGCGTTTTCATTCCACACTAGCGGCGTAGCCTCGAGCGCGCGACCCGTCGCGCTCGTCGCGCTCGCCTCGCGACGTCTGTCTGTTTCAACTGTCCGTTCGGGTCACCGTCAGTCCGCCGCGCTCACTCCATCGCGTCCGGCCGCGCTCGCGCCATGTCGCCGTCCGGGTCGCTCGCGCGCGCCGACTCGGCGTCCTCGAGCCCCCTCGCGAGCGAACGCGCGGATTCCGTGGGCGATTTACCGCGAATTCCCCTCGGATTCGGCACCCCGACGCGAAATCACGCGCGCACCGACAGCTCGTGCAGCACCGACGGCTTGATCTCGCGCGACGTCGACGTCGAGCGCGCGCTGGGTGATTTCGCCGAGACGTCGGACGGCGGCGTCGCGCGCGCGTCGACGTCGCCGCTCGCGCCGCGCGTCTCGCGGGGGAAAGTATCGCGAGCGCTCGCGAGCGTCGGCGACTACTTCACCGAACGCGCGAACCGACGGTTGAAGTTCGCGGTCGCGATCGCGCTGGTGCTGGCGCTCGTAGTGTTGATCGGGATGCCGCTCCGAGCGTGGACCAAGGGCTGAGCCGACGACGCGAATCGGCGCGCGTCGCCGCGGCTAATAATACCGCGCGCTCGCCGAGTCGCTCGCGACTTTTAACGCGCGTCTCGCGTCTCGGCGCGCGACGTCGCACCGCTGTAACACTACGCGTTGGATTAGTTTCGAGTTCGACGACGTCCGCGCACGACGCGTCGCTCGTTCGTATGCTACAAATCGCGTCGCTCCGCGCGTCTACGCGTTCGGCCGAAACCCCATCAATCGCGCCGCGCTGCTCTGCGTCGCGTACATCACCCCGAACGCCAGCCCGAGTCCCCCCATCGTGACCGCCGTCGGCGTTCGCATGCACACCTTCGCCCGCGCGCCGCCGCCGACGATCCATCCCAATCCACCGCCCGCGCTCGCGCCCAGGAGTACGTCCCGGTAGTCCGTCGCGTTAAAGTTGCTCGCTGCGCGCGCGCGTCGTCCCGACGGCTTCCGTCAGTCTCCCGTCGCTTTGTCGCGCGTCGGTCGTCGATGCGCGAGCGCGCATCGACGGTTCGCGCGTCGTCCGTTCGCGTCGTCTTCGTCGCGTCGTCGCCGCGCGGCGTCGCCGTCGGTGTCACCGATCGACGTTCGAGCGGCGTCGCGCGGCGTCGTCGCGTCGCTTTGCGTCGCGTCGCGCGCACCGACGGCGCCGAAACTCGGCGCGCGATCGACGACGTCGTGCGTCGGGCGATCGGCGATGACGCCCATGGATTCGCGCGCGTCGACCACTGCGGGCGAAG
>Ga0181597_10006009_pt1 | contig 11454 bp, 12 predicted proteins | sample 041ome_5_FD_148647 | JGI IMG/M metagenome (GOLD analysis project Ga0181597, IMG submission 148647) | Coastal salt marsh microbial communities from the Groves Creek Marsh, Skidaway Island, Georgia - 041403US metaG (spades assembly) | ecosystem: Environmental > Aquatic > Marine > Intertidal zone... | reverse complement strand
AACCTTTGTTGAGAGTGGCTCATTCAACAAACCAATTTCATTGAGCACTAAATCTAATTTTTGAACTGAATTAAAACCAATAGAGACCTCAGAATAAATTATCGAGAGAAATTTAGTATTACCTTCAACGAATCAGGAGGAGCAGGAATGTTTGGAAAAACCTTCCAAACAGCACCAGATTTAGGGAAAATCACTACCCATATAGTTAGAAAGATGATACTAAAGTAACTGATTACACCAAAAACTTTTATGTAATAAGCTTCCACATCGCCCTTGTAAGGAGCGATTACTTGATCGTAAAAATCTACAGACTTACTGTTTTCGGAAAGTATATTTTCTTCGTCTCGAAATACAACTGGACCCAGTCCTGACAGTCCAGGTCTTACAGAGGAAATAATAGGTTGAAGATCCTTCGGGAAAACTTCAAAACATCTACGAGTTTGTGGTCGTGGACCAACCACACTCATATCGCCAAACAAAATATTAAACAGTTGTGGTAACTCGTTTATTTTTGTTTTTCTTAAAAATTTACCGAACGGTAAAACACGGGGATCGTTTTTTAGGGTAACTGTTCCTGAACCAATGCTCGGACTATCCTTCAGCATAGTCGCAAACTTTAATAAATTAAATAAGTTACCGCCCTTACCCACTCTTTTCTGAGAAAAGAAAATTTCTCCTTCACCAGTAAGTCTCAAAATAAGAACCACCGGAATAAATAGCGGAAGAAGCAAGCTCAGTGCTAAGGTGGAGAATAAAATGTCTAAAAGTCTGATAACCATTTACATTCTTTGATCTAGAAATTTACCAGTTTCCTTGTGTCCAAAATTCGGTATCATTTCACGGAAAAGTTCCACAATCTCTTGCCTGTTCCAAGTATTAGAATTCTTTATTTCTTTTATTCTTTTCTCGAAGTATAAAAGTTTCTCCTCTTCAAATACTGGCTCATTTCTGATTACACCAATCGAAGAGAAGCGATTCATATCGAGAGTTTCATTTTCAGTATAGAATTCTTCAAAATCTTTCTCTCCGGTCGTATCACTTTTAAAGAAATAACAAGGCCATTTCTTTTGCTTTATTAGTTCAGAGGATCGGTCACGTGCCTCATCTTCAGATTCACACTCATAGGGTTCATAACCAAGCTGCGAAAGATATTTTACTGCTATTTCTGCAAAAGTCGTGAGATGAAGATTTTCACTTAATTTTGGAAAAAAAATATCACAATTCCCACCTAGCAAAGCAGACAAGAGGCAAAGCTCTCCTGATTCCTGAGGCGTCACAAAATATCGCTTTACATCATTTGGGGCTGTTATGGGTTGTTGCTTGGCAAAACGCTGATTAAAACCATGTAAAAGCGAACCGTCGGAGAAGGCGACATTGGCAAAACGAGACATGGAAATGTTTTGAGACAAACTTTCACGCATCAAAAACATCTCCATAATGCGTTTACTGCCGCCCATCATGTTTACAGGATTTGCGGCTTTATCGGTTGAAACACAGAAATATTTTTGAGCACCTGCTTCTCTTGCTAAGTTAAGGGTTTTGATTGTATTAAAAATATTAACTTTAATCATGCGCATTAATGTGTAGGGATCTTTTTCGCTCCTCACATGTTTGAGGGCCGATAGATTTAACACATAGTCATATGGTCCTTCATTTCTGAAAAATGCTTCGTATTCAGAACTTCCACAATCGATCGCAAATGTTCGAAAATCTCCTGTCCCATAACCGATTGTACTACGTATATTTCGAACTAGTTCGACCATGTTATTTTCGCTAATATCTACGACATGCAGTTTTAACGGGTTTCGTTTGAAGACTTCTTTCGTAACAGCCTGACCGATAGAACCCGAACCGCCTATAATCAAAAAGCGACCACCCATCACCAAACTTTCAAGTGTGACCTTTAACTGTTGGATATCAGATGTAAAAAGTGGAGAATCTCTATCTATAAGGTCTAGAATACTGTTTTCGTTTCTCATTTAAGTGCCTCAAGAAGAGATTCTGTTACTTTATCAACTTCTTCGTTAGTCATTGTTGGAAATAATGGCAGTGTCAGTTGACGTCTACAAATTTCAGCTGTAACCGGGGAATCAGATGAAGAGAATTGCCGCTTGTAGGCACTAAATTTCCAGAAAGGAGGATAGTGGATGCTTGTCTGGATCCTATTTTCCTTGAGTTTTCCAATAACGGCACTTCTATCAGACTCTTCAGGCAGCAAGACTGGTAAAATATGATAAGCAGAAACGCAATCCGAAGGCTGATCATCAAATGGAACCATGACTAATGAACCATGTAAATTATTTCTGTAACGCTCTGTTATTTGACCTCTCCTAATGTTACCAGTTAACAACTTCTCAAGTTGAACAGAGCCAATAGCAGCTCGCATTTCGTCCATTCGATAATTCAACCCTGGTTGTGCAACATCATAAGTAATCGCCCTCCCCTTGTGCCGATCCAAGGTCAGTGTTGTCATACCATGAGATCGCAAATATCCTAATTTTTCATGAAAATTCTGGCTTTGTGTGGAAACCATACCGCCTTCTCCAATTGAGAGATTCTTATTACTAAAAAAGGAGAAACAGCCCACATCGCCAAATGTCCCACATTTTTCCCCGGCTACCAAAGCTCCAGGAGCATGAGCGACATCCTCGATTAAACCAATTCCTTTCTCTCGACAAAACTGGCTTATCTCCACAATATCTTTAATTGGATAACCAGCATAATGAACGACAATAACCGCCTTAGTTTTTGGTGTAATCCGCCTAACTATTGAATCGATAGACATATTCCAATCATTCAAAGAGGTTGAATCAGCTAGGATTGGAGTAGCACCAACTAAACTAACAACATTAACATCAGCTACAAAGGTTAAAGACGGTATTATTACCTCATCATCAGGTCCAATGCCTAAGGCTAAAAGACCCATATGAAGCGCTGCAGTTCCATTAGATACAGCCGTGCAATGAGTATCGCCACCAAGAAAACCCCCAAAAGAACTTTCGAATTTACTAATTTCCTCACCCATAGAAAGCCATCCACCGGCGACAACATTAGATACCGCACTAACTTCTTTATTATCGAAATTAAGCTTAAATAACTGAATGTCCCACATTTTATAAAATATATTAGCTTCTAATACTTATAAAAAAGTAATTTAGCTTCTAAGAAAGCAAAGATAAATATGTTTTAGAAGAAATACAGGTAACAATCTCAAAATAGGTCTAGTTATTAAGTTAATAATAAGTGATTTGTTTGAAATCAAATCCTCAGACCAAAAGAAAAGGAAATTGATAACTTCCTTAAGCGCATATTTAATGCCACTTCTTCTGTGCAAAAAGTCAGAATCTGTCCTCGCGAAATATAAATTTTTATTTATTGAATGAAATGCGTATCCGTTAAAACTCATCCTTAACCAAAGGTATGTATCCTCAAAGAAAAGCGAAGAAAAATAACCTCCTGAGTCTATCACATCAGATTTGTTAAAAATTACAGATGCGTGACCCACAGGGTCACGATAATAATCCCGTAGAGAAAAAGGTGCAACGAATTGACTATAATTAATAACAGCATGCACATTATGGATATCGGAACTAAATTCAACTATATTTGAACCTACAACTGATTTCCCTGTAGAAGAAATTTGGTTATACAAAATCGAAGCCCTATCGGGATGAGATATATCATCAGCGTCCATTCTCAACACAAACTTCTCAGTAATAAACTGTAGACCATAGTTTAAGGCAAAACCAAGTCCTTGATTTTTATCGTATGCATGAATGTGAATGTTGTTAAAGTGTAAAGAATCTAAGTATGCCTGTAACTTATGATTAACTAAACCATCTCTTACTATATGTATTGATGAGGCTTTTAAAGTCTGCGAAAATATGGAAGTAAGAGCTTGTTTAAAATGACAAACGGATGAAGAATCGTAAACGGAAAGAAGAACAGCGTACATAAACTACAATTCTTGAGAAAAATAAAATTTATACCTACTCAACGCGGAACCATATGCAACCCAAAAAAAAGGTGATGATATGTATTCATTAAAAGCGATGGCTAATAAAAATGAAATAATTAAAGGAAAGAAATAGTTACAAGATTTAAATAATGGCTTGATAAGAGAGTATAGAAATGGAATGAAAAATACTCCCATTATTCCTAAATATGTAATATAAAAATTATGTGCCAAACCTGCACGATGATTAGAATAGAAAGATATATAATTAGAGGAATAATTAAAATAATTAGATAGACCAAAACCACTCCCAAAGGGAAATAAGTCTTGTACAATATACAAACCAATGAATAATAATGAAATTCTTCTTTCATCATTGTATCCAAGAATATAATCAAAGTTAAAATTTAAAAAAGCGTAAATTAAATTATATGTAAATTCGATTATTGATGGATTAAGTAAAACAAATAAAATGAGAATAGATGATCCTGAAAGTAGAAAGATTCTAAATCTTACTTTTGAAAGAAACATTGAAATAATATATTTTAAGATAAACATTCTACTTTGAAGAAGAAAACAGATTGGAATAGAAAATAAGGAAGACAAAAGTATACCTTTTTTTATTAGATAGTAAATTGGGAAAATTAAAACAAACGAGATTTGATTCACATTCATACCTGGTCTGTTAAAATATTGAGCAGGGTCATATCCAGTAGACTTTAAAATAAATGTAAAAATCATTAAAAATACACCACTAAGAACACAACCTTTGAAAAAAATAAAGTTCCTATCATGGAGTGCGATGTAGTTAGCAACTAAAAAATTGAGTGTCCACATTAATATGTAAACTAAACAACTTGACCAACTGGTTAAATTTTTTACTGAAAATATTATAGACAAGATCATGCATGAAAATAAATATATAAATGTTTTTTTTACTTTATATACATTCCTACTACTTGAAAAATCAAAAAATATGTAAGCAAAATAGATTGGCAGATAAAAAATGGGAATGGTAAAAAACCTTCCGAAATAATGAGTTAGAAAAAATGATGTAACCATTAAAATTAAGATGAATAGAAGTTTTTTGCTCAAATTCTCTTAAAACTTTCATGAAGCATACTCGTATCGGAAACTATATATTTCGTTATACCATTTATACTGTAGTACTTAGATAAATAATAAGATGAATCCGCAATAATACTTGCTTCGTTCAATGTAATTCCAGGAATTCCTAATGTAACTTTAAATCCGAGATAATATAAAATTATCCTCGTTAAATTTTCAATTTTAACAAATATTTTATTATAAAATAAAGGGGATATTCTAAAAATATAATTTCTTAGTTTTTTAATAAAATTGTCTTTCTCATAAAATCTATTAATTATGCTACAGTTTTGATAACCTAAATCCCAAGCTACAAAAAATACTTTTGTGGAATTAAACAAAATAGGAAAGTAAATACACAACTCATACATGATACCAGGCCCCCAGTTTCTCTTGTATTTGTATAGCGATTCGTTTATCTTAAAATTATTTGATTTAGCGATGCAAGATTTCCAATCGCAAGTCTTTTCATTTATTTTATATTCTAGAAAAGCAGTGCACTCAGGTGTAAAAGATAATAATGAATTTGATTTTAGTAGAATAACTTTTATTGAATCTTTTGAATTTTCATAATTATAAATATCGTAATTATTATCGTTAATTACATGAATATCTACAATTTCAGGCATAAAATAAATTGCTTGTTTGACGGCTATTACAACTTTCCCTTTAGCAAGTTTCTTTAATTTCTTTTTACATGCATTTTTAAGCGATGGACCCGCCGTTATTATCAAGCAATCTTTACCTAGAAAGCTTTTTTTTAGCTCGTTAACTCTTTCTTTCATATATTCTATCAATTGCTTCCATCAATTGATATGCCTGCTCAGAATTACCATTTGAAATATGCTTATTCTCTCTGATTGCATCGAAAAACTCTCTAATTTCTGAGTTCCATGAATTATTTGTTTTATACTTTATATTTTCTTCGTGCTTGATATTTCCTGATTTGTCACCGTATTCATTATATTTTATGGCTAATTCTTCATCTCCATATACACCAGAACTTGTTTTCAAACCATTAAGCACTAGCGATCCTTTTTGTAAAAAAACCTCGAATGAAAAAAGATATCTCCATTGTGTCATCGTTGAATGTAAAGATGTACTAATCCCACTTTTAGTATTTCGCATTATAGCAAAAACATTGTCTTCCAAGCCATCCATCTTCCAATGTAGATTTGATACAATGGAATGGATTTCATCAAAATCTCCCGCAAAATGCAAGAATAGGTCGAGCATGTGAATGCCTTGGTCCAGCATGATACCCCCGCCTGCAAGCTTTGGATCTGCGCGCCATCCCTTAAAATAATCTTCATCCACTTCCTTACCATATCGGCCGCGCATCCACAGTATCTTGCCTAATTCTCCACTCTCCACGATCAGTTTCATTTTTTTTATACTATCATGATGGCGATGATTAAATCCATACATCAGTTTCTTGCCACTGGATGCTTCAATTGCACGAACCTCTTCGACTTCTGTAGCATTGAAAGCAGGTGGTTTTTCTGAAAAAACATGCTTACCTGCTGCAAGTGCTTGTTTGCAGAGAGGAACTATTCGATAATTAGGAGTACAAATGAACACTGCATCGATAGATGTATCATTTATAATCTTATCCTCGTCTGGTGTAATAATATAATTAGTGCCGTGGATCTTCCCAGAATCATAAACAGATACCACTTGGCCTCGAGCACTTTGTTCAATCGCATTAGCGCGAATCTTACCCATTTTACCAAACCCGATAATACCACACCTAATCATAATTTATTTTTTAAAAACTAATCCTTACTCCTTAGGTAATTTCTCAAATCTTCAGCAAGTCCGGTTAAAAAATTTTCGCAATTGCTTGATACATGGGGACTCATCAGAAAACCATGGGGATGAAACTGTTTTAGTTTGCCCTTATAAGGTTCTTCCCAAAATACGTCAAAAGCAGCCCTGATCCTACCAGATTGTATCTCTTCGAAAAGTGCATCCTCATCAACAACGGGTCCCCTAGCTGTATTTACAAGTGCGGCACCATCCTTCATCCATCCAAGTTTCTCTGCATCTACAAAACCTATAGTAGATTCCATCAAAGGAAAATGAAGGGTTATCACATCCGCTTGCTTCATTAATTCAGGGAGATCATCCATTGAGTTATCTACTGAATCAAAAGTTAAAACTTCAACCGATGGTTTTAATTTACGGGTTACATGCGAACCAATATTGCCCTGCCCTAACACCAATACTTTTTTATTTCCGAGAAACCCACGCGATTGCTTCTTCCATCCATCGACTTCGCCAATTTCATTAAACAACATTCGGAAAACTAGATATACTGAAAAATTTGCAGTTTCTTCGAAGATATAGCGCTTCGTTTTATCTGAAGGCATCCAAACCTCTATGCCTCTGTCAGCCGCTTCCTCAAAAGGGACATTATCAGTGCCCACACCACATTTGAAAATAGCTTTTAATTTAGGCATGGAAGTAAGATCGAGTTTCTTACCACCAATTACCGCAATCTCCGCTTCTGCAGCATCAACGGTTTCAGTAAGTTCAGGTAAAAATTTATCAAGGGTAGATGTATTTTTCCAAAATTTAGTCATTTAATAATTAATTTATCAAGAATCCATTCGTAGCAATTACATCTAGCTGAAAGCTATCTTTAATATCTGAAATTGTAAAATTTCCTCCAGCGGATTTAACCAATGCTAATCCAGCAGCCACATCCCATAGCCAAATATCCTCTTCTGCGTATGCATCTACATTTCCTGAAGAGACATGGGCTAAAGACAATGCTGCAGATCCGATCATACGAATTTTCTTGAAGCGCTGAATACTGCGAATGGAAGCCTCCAAGGCAACATTGCTATAATCTCGAGAACTTGGAAACCCAGTTGCCAGTGCTGCTTGATCGTGGCTCGCTACTCTGGACACCTGTATAGCCTCATCATTGCAACTTGCTCCATTATCTACGATTCCTGAGTAAATTTTACCAGAGGCAAAATCATATATTACTCCAAGCACAGGGTTCAATCCCTGCCAAAGTGCGATTGAAACACAACACATGGGAAATCCTCGGGTAAAATTATAGGTCCCATCCAAAGGGTCTATAATCCAAATTGGAAGTGAAGACTCACAAATAGTAGGAAAATTCTTGTCTGTATTGGATAATCCGCTTTCTTCAGAGAGGATCGCGTAACCAGTCGATTGCAGTGCCTTCAAAACAGTTGCTTCTGCTGCTTTATCTGCCTCCGTCTTTATATCTTTCCCACAATCACTTAATACAACTGAGTTGGAACTGTAAGCATCCAATAAGCACTTTCCAGCATTACGAGCCGTGATTTCGGCAAGCTTAATAAGACTAAAAAAATCCACTAAAGATTACAATCAATTTAAAAGTCTGAAATAGAAACTAAGGAACTAAAGTGAAAAGGCATCTTTATGCATATTCTGATAGCCCTCTCGTTCCCACTCGATAATCCCCATATACTTATCCAGCCAAGCATGTAATAATAATTGGTGAGCACATTCGACAATGCCGTAAGTTTTGGCTGGCAAATAAAAGTTAAAATCGCCCATCTTTCGGGACTCGTTCTCTGGTTTTAATCCAGAAAAAGTAACCACTCCCATACCAATTTTGCGGGCTACTTCAATTGATTTAATAATATTTACTGAATTCCCAGAACTGCTAATGGTGATAAGCAAGTCTCCTTTTTTGGCATAGCAACTCAAAGGAGAAGAAAATACTTCATCAAACCCAAGATCATTACCCATAGCAGTAACTAAGGCAGAGTTGGCGAATGCATGAGATGGGATACCCCCATTCTTAGACCAGTCTAGAGCCATATGATTTGCAAATGCCGCACTAGCACCGTTGCCTATAAAATATTTTTGACATCCACTTTCGGCTAATTTTGCCGAAAGGTCACACAATGTATTAAAACCTCTATTGTGAGTTACTACCTCACCAACCAATGTGGTTATTTCAAGCTTATTTAAAGCCGAATCATGAGACTCACAATATTGCTTATAATAGTTATCCATTAAATTGTCTTAATATTATTAAATTTTTAATCCATTCATTCAAATATCAATAAAGTAGTTTTCGATGAATTTTTACTACTGCTTTTAAAACTGAATGATTTCGCCCATCATTGATTTGAGGACGATGTCCGTCCTCTGGATAAAAAATCGAAAAGTAACCTGCTTGTAGGCTAATTCTGGAACAAGAGAGTTTTGGTGGTTGTTTGTAAAATTGAAAGTCATTCTGCATATCATAAACTCCATCTTCCTCTAACTCATTTTTTAAATACCAATCTATAAGCTCACCTCCTTTTATGATGTATTGAAGATCGATCATGTTGCGATGCCCTTCAAAACGACAATCTGATTCAGCCTTAGTCAAATAAGTATGAACATTAGCGAACATCTCATTCCCCCTCAATTCGGTAATGCCCAAAGTAGTTTGCTCATCAAGTATACGAATGAAACCTAAAGCTTGCTCCCAAATTGGATGACCAACAAGTGAGTTGTATGTGGATGGGATATCCAACTTAGCAAGAATCATTTTCTTAATTTACAAGTCAAAGTTGTGTTGAAGGGATGAGTTTTTGGTAACTTAGCGATTTTTACAATGAAGATTTTTCGATCAATGGAAGTACAGCCTGAGCGAATGCCAAATCGGCCTCCGTTTTAATTACATGTGCTGCCAATCTACTGATTGGGTAAAAACCTACCTTACCCGAATAGGTTGCACACTGACCAGAATTAACCGCTTTCAAGAAAGTGTCTCTCCTCCAACCAGTTATACTCCAACTTACTCGCTGAATGGGTTCTAGTTCCTGAGAATTAGTTTTGGAATCATAGTTGAAATTGACCGGTTTGTCTTGAAAAGCACATTCAATCTGGATTTCTTCGGTGCTCAAAAGACAATTGTAATCAGATGTCTCCATGTACTCCACAAAACTTAGAATATCATCTACAGTTAACAAAGGAGCAATGCTGTGCACCTGAAAAATATTTGTACAATCATGTTTTTCGAGAAATTCAGCAATATACTGCTCGCTGGTAGATTGATTATTACCCAAAAAATTTGGTCGTTTATGAAAATAGACATCCTCAGAGTCTGCTATGGCACCAAAGTCCTCATGCTCGGAGTTTACCCAGATTTCATCGAAACAGCCTACACTTTTACATTTTCTTATTGCCCTTACAATAAGGGATACTCCTGCTAATTCTCTAAGATTTTTTTTTGCCAACCGCTGACTTCCCATACGAGCGGGTATCATAACTATTGATTTATCACTCATTATTACAATTTATTTCTCTTGATAGAATAGCTAAAAGTACCCCTCATTGGAATTTAGTTTTATAATTTTTATAATCGCATAATTTAATGTAGCCTTCTGCAAATTTAATCACATTGTGAAACTGCTTAATGTAGTCGGACTCCGTTCTACTAGAAGCCAAACTAAAGCCCCTTTGAATTAATTCAGATCGAAAATTAGAATCATTTAATTTTTTTAAAGAATTATATAAAGAATCGTGTTCAAAGGGCTCAAAATATAAAGCTGACTCTGAAAATTGTTCAGTAGCACCCGGAATATTCGAAACCATTACGGGACAATTTAAAAGCATTGCCTCTAAAGGGGGAAGATTATCGGGCCCAATTAGTGTAGGAAAAACACAAGCCTTGGCTGTTTTATAAAATCGAAATAATTCTTCATTCGAAATAAACTCATGAAATGTAAAAAAAGAATCAAGAGAGTTTCTTCTAACATATTCTTTTAAATAAGAAAGGTTTCCCTTATCTGCTCCACAAAAAACAAAATGATAGTTAAAGTCATTTTCGTTTTTATATTTTTTAACATAATTAATTAAAAAAATGTGATTTTTATGAGGCCAATAAGATGCAGGATAGAATAAAATTTCATTTTTATCATTAGGAATAAAAACTTCACAATCAGGTAATTCTCGAGCAGGGAAAGGAATTACAAAAACCTTCCTTGGGTCAATATGACAAAGATCAATTGTTTGTTTCTTACCTACATTAGTTCCTACAACAACTGCGAAAGCTCTTTGTATAGCTACTTTTTTAATTATAGTTGTGTAAGACCAGCTTTTATACTGCTGAATCTCAGGAAAGGCATTGGAATAATAGTTAGCCAAGTCCCAACAAACATAAATAAAAGGTGTGTCAGATATTACAAAATCAGTTGGTTCGAAACACAACAGTAAGTCTACATTTCGGAAGCGAGTATCAAATAATCTAAACACTTTAAACAAAAAAGGGAGTTTAATTAGGCAAAAGTTATAAATGTTCTGAAATTTTCTTCTTTTAATAAATATAATTTCGTGAGACGAAGATCGTAAACCATTATAGACTATTGACTTGTAACTGAACCCACCAC
>Ga0181597_10006008_pt1 | contig 11454 bp, 9 predicted proteins | sample 041ome_5_FD_148647 | JGI IMG/M metagenome (GOLD analysis project Ga0181597, IMG submission 148647) | Coastal salt marsh microbial communities from the Groves Creek Marsh, Skidaway Island, Georgia - 041403US metaG (spades assembly) | ecosystem: Environmental > Aquatic > Marine > Intertidal zone >... | reverse complement strand
TGATCGATTCCGGGACGATTGAACGTGGGTCAATCATGTGGGTGACGTGCCACTCATCAGAGTAACGACCGCCCACCCGCGCAAGATCGGGCCCATTCCGCTTCGACCCCCACTGGAATGGATGGTCGTACATCGATTCAGCCGCAAGACTGTAATGGCCGTAACGCTCCACTTCGTCCCGCAGGGCTCGGATCTGCTGGCTGTGACACGTATAGCAACCCTCTCGGATATAGATGTTCCGCCCCGCGAGCTCCAATGGAGAATAAGGCCGAACTCCATCCACCTTTTCGATGGTGCTTTTCAGCCAGTAGAGCGGGGCAATTTCCACCAGTCCCCCGATCGCGACGACGACCAGAATACCAATAACAAGAAAGATCGAGTTCTTTTCGAACAGTGCGTGCTTGATCATAAACGCCCCCTATGCCCGCGCTGCGGCCGTTCCGGCCATAGGTGCTTCAGCGCGCACCTCACCCCGGATCGTTTTCCAGATGTTGAAAATCATGACGATGGCACCGATGACGAACAACGCGCCGCCGCAGGCCCGGATCACATAGAACGGATGCATCGCCTGAACCGTCTCCACGAAGGAGAATTCGAGGAACCCGAGTTCGTCATAGGCGCGCCACATCAGGCCCTGGAGGATACCCGACACCCACATCGCACTGATGTAGAGCACGATGCCGATTGACGAGATCCAGAAATGGACGTTCACGAGACGCAGCGAATAGAGCCGCGCACGACCCCAGAGCGGTGGCACCAGGAAGTAAATCGCCGCAAAACTGATATAGGCGACCCAGCCGAGGGCGCCGGAGTGCACATGACCGATGGTCCAGTCCGTGTAGTGACTGAGTGAATTGATTGTCCGGATCGACATCAGCGGACCTTCAAAGGTGCTCATGCCATAGAAGGCAAGTGATGCGACCATGAAGCGGATGATGGGATCCGTACGAATCTTGTCCCATGCGCCTGACAACGTCATCAGGCCGTTGATCATGCCTCCCCAGGACGGCATCCACAGCATGATCGAGAAGGTCATGCCCAGCGTTTGCGCCCAATCCGGCAGCGCCGTGAAATGAAGGTGATGGGGTCCGGCCCAAATGTAGAGAAAAATCAGCGACCAGAAATGCACGATCGAGAGGCGATACGAGAAGATCGGTCGTCCCGCCTGCTTGGGCAGGAAGTAGTACATGATCCCCAGAAATCCGGCGGTCAGGAAGAAGCCCACCGCATTATGGCCGTACCACCACTGGGTCAGCGCATCCTGCACGCCGGACCAGAGAATATAGCTTTTCGAACCCGTCAGGCTGACCGGCACCGAGGCATTGTTGACGAGGTGCAACATCGCAACGGTGACGATGAAGGCCAGATAGAACCAGTTTGCCACATAGATATGCGGTTCCTTGCGTTTCCAAAGCGTCGCCAGAAAGACCAGCAGATAGGCAACCCAGACGATGGTCAGCCAGAGATCCACATACCATTCCGGCTCGGCATATTCCTTCGACTGGGTAATCCCCAGCAGATAGCCGGTGGCCGCAAGAACAATGAACAGCTGGTAGCCCCAGAATACGAACCATGGAGCCAGTTCACCGGCGAGCCGCGCACGGCAGGTGCGCTGGACGCAATAGAACGAGGTCATGATCAGAACGTTGCCACCGAAGGCAAAAACAACCGCTGAAGTGTGCAGCGGACGCAGACGTCCGAAGTTGATCCAGGATGTGTCAAAATTCAGAACCGGAAAGGCGAGCTGTAAAGCGAGGACCAATCCGACCGAAAACCCGGCCAACCCCCAGAACATCGATGCAATCACACCGGCCCGGATCACGCCATCATTGTAGTCGACGCTCCCTTGCCCGGTTGCTGCCGCAGGTCGCGCACCATAGATACGGCTGATCAGCGCAAACACGGCCAAGATGGCCGCTCCTGCGAACATCATGCCGTGGATTCGCATCCCCGTATCTGCAGCGCTCGACGCCACTCCCAAACCCAGGATTGCGGCCACGCCCAATCCAAACATCGCAAACACGTTCATGCGTGCCCCCAGTCATACTCTCGTAAAACCACCCGCAAAGGCAGCACCGCCGGAATCGGCTTCGAGTCTTTATCCAATGAGCTTTTCGCAGGTGCGAAAAGCTCCCGCGTTGACCCATGTCAATTCGTGAAAATTCCCTGATTCGCGGGCACCTGCGCCTAGTGGACGAGTTCGTAGTTGGTCACGAAATCTTCCGGCACCTGCGGCCCCCAGAGATAGAGCGAATCCTTCTCGGGCCACTCCCCGGCTTCCCAGTCATAACCATCCGGGATGTAGTCGATGTCCGAGAAGAACTCGATCAAACCGTCCCAGGGATCACGCATGTAGTGAAAAAAGTTGGAGCCGATGACGTGACGCCCAAAGCCCCAGTGGCTGCGGTGTCCCTTTTCGACCATACGCTGCGCATTCAGGCTTATGTGATCGGCATTCGCCATCTCAAAGCTCGCATGGTGCAGTCCCGGTCCATCAGATTTCGCCAGCGCTACCACATGATGATCACTCCCACCTTGCAGATACATGAACGCAATCAGGTCTCCGACCCGGTCTGCTACGCGCATACCCAGCATACGGGTGTAGAATTCGATTTTGCGGCTCACATCCGGCGTAAACTGCAGAATATGACCTAGACGACGTGGATTCACCTGAACGTCACGTGGTGGAGCAGCGCGAAGTCCGTGCCGTTCGAAATGTCCCGGCGTGTTCGTCGGCCAGGTGGCCTGATCGCCCAACGCTTCCGGCCCACCAAATGAGGGCGCCGGGTCAGCGATTCTAATATTTACGTAAATCCCGTCGGGATCGCGCACCCAAAGCCCCTCTTCAGGACTTTCATTCGGCGCATCAAGCAGCTCTATACCGCCGTTTTCCAGGCGAAACTTGATGAGTGAATAGCCGGACTCGCTGGTGCCAAAACACACATGGTGGAGCTTCTTGCGGGTTCCCTCGATCAGCTTGAGTTGGTCCTGAGAGCGGCCCACGCAACCGACAACACCAACGCCATCCCGGGCATAGGTTTCCAATCCCGCGTCACCATAGAAATCCAAGCCTGTCTGAATATCCGGAACCTCAATCCCCACATGCTGAAGATTTGTGACCGCCATGAAGTCTTCCTCCTCGATCCATACGGTTTCGTATGGAAAACATAGGAGTGCGTAATGCTTCGCTCATTGATGTGGGTCAAACCACGACAACATCGTATAAAGCCCGGGCTCAAAGTCAGAACGGTCTATGCCCCATGAAAGCTGTCATCATTCCCGTCACCCCGTTCCAGCAGAACTGCTCGGTTCTCTGGTGTGAAGAAACCAACAAAGCCGCCGTGGTCGATCCGGGCGGAGAGATCGAACGCATTGAAGAGGCCATCGACGAACAGGGCGTCGACGTCGAGAAAATCATGCTCACCCATGGTCATATCGACCATGCGGGAGGTGCCGCAGACCTTTCCGAGAAACTAGGGATTCCCATTGAAGGCCCGCATCCCGATGACACCTTCCTGATCGAAAAACTACATGAACAGGGCGCGCAGTTTGGTGTGGAAGGCGGAAAGCCATTCACCCCCACCCGCTGGCTGGATCAGGACGACAAAGTGACGGTCGGCAACCTCACATTCGAGGTTCGCTTGTGCCCGGGGCACACACCGGGACACATCATCTTTTTTGAACCTGTCTCTCGGATCGCCTTTGTGGGTGATGTGATCTTTCAGGGGTCCGTCGGGCGGACGGATTTCCCGCGCGGGGATCATGCAACCCTCATGAACTCGATCCGCGAACAGATCTGGCCATTGGGCGATGATGTAACCTTCGTGCCGGGTCACGGCCCCGCCTCAACCCTTGGTCACGAACGCGAATCAAACCCTTTTGTTCGTGAAACCCTCTGAGCGCTTCTAACGGTTCTGGGTGATCGGTTCGGTCCGTGGCGTAAAGAAATCCGGCAATTCGCTTTCCTTCAGGCCTTCATAAAGACAATGCTTTTTCGGGTGCGCCTCATACTGCGCATCCGGGCTCGCATCCGTGGCGGGCGTGGTGGGAATACACCCTTCGCAATAAGCCTTGAGGGTACGCAGCGGCGGTTCACCCTTGATCGATTCATAAAGTTCTACCGCGGCATCAAGCTTTTCCTTCTCCGCCTCGACAACCAGCACGACCGAGCCTTCCGACCCCATGGCTCCACCGCCACCGACATGGGTCACATCATCAATATCGAACAGAATTTTAAAGGCCTGAACCTCGGTGATGACGATCCCGTTGGTGACCGGCATCATCCCGACCCGTTGTCCGGAATGATAGTAGAAGGTGTCCTGCCCCATATGGCGGGCTGACTCGGTCACCGACGGAACCAGTTTTTCCAGACCCAGCGGAATGATCAGCTTGGCGCCACGCGCCATCATGATCCCCATCGCAAAACCAATGGTCCCACACCCGGGATGCGCGCAAAAGACGCCGGCATTGAAGTCCGGGTCAACGGCGTTACCGCCTTTGATGAACACGCATTTGTCGTCAAAGTTGCGCAGCATCTCATCCATCATACCGCTTGGCGGCATCAGATTGCCCTTCACAAGACGAATGATCGGCGGCTTTTCTTCGGGTTGGGTCTGGCAGAGCACATTGTTGATGACCTGCCCCGAAAGATAGAATTCCTTGTTCGGCACTTCTCCCATGATCTCTTCGGCCACGAACACATTCGTGGAGCCATGGGCGATGATCATCTCGGTATTCTCATAGGCGTTCTGCACGACCGGCAGCGCTGCAACGGCCTTGCCGATAATCCGGCGGCCTTCCCATGGCGTGAAGACGAAGGAAGCGCGAAGTTTGCTCATAATGGAGTTTCCTGAAACATGTTTGCCTGGCACGAGTGAAACCACGCCTTTGCGCGTGAATACCACGACATGAACCACCTATATGCACGATCCACGGGTATCTTCTCAATTCCTGAGCACGTAATTTGGCATCAAATCAAATATCAACACATTGGAACTGAGGATCGACGCCATGAAAATCGGATTGAGCGGCACAGGACGGATGGGCACAGCCATGGGCCTTCATCTCATGGACAACAAACACAAGCTTGCCGTCTGGAACCGCACATCGCGCAAGACCCGGGAACTTGTCAAAGCAGGTGCCACAGCGTGCAAAACGCCCGCAACTGTCGTGAATGAAAGTGATCTGATCCTCAACAGTGTCAGCGACGACAAGGCCGCCAAGGCCGTCTACGAGGGCAAGGACGGAATTCTGTCGGGCGACCTCAAAGGCAAGCTGGTCATCGAAATGAGTACATTAATGCCAGAAACCACCAAGGCGCTGGAGAAGAAAATCAAGGCCAAGGGCGGCGCATTCCTGGAGTGCCCGGTTGGCGGTTCCGTCGCCCCGGCTCGGTCGGGCAATCTGATCGGGATGGCAGGTGGAACACCCGCCACCTTCAAACGCGCCAAGCCGGTGCTCGAAACCCTGTGCCGTCGCGTCGACCGCGTCGGTCATGTTGGTACGGGTGCCGCCATGAAACTGGCGATCAACCTGCCGCTTCTAACCTATTGGGAAGCGTTGGGTGAAGCCATGTCTCTTACAGAAAAAGCCGGCATCAAGAGCGCGCTTGCCGCCGATATCCTCGCGGATTCCAGCGGTGCAGCAAAGGTTGGCCCGGCCCGCATCCCTTGGATCACAGACGCCATCAACGGCAAGATGCAAAAAAACGTCGCCTTTGACGTCGCCGGTGCGGCCAAGGACGCCACCCTGATGTGTGCCCTGGCCAAGCATTTCGGTGTCGATGCGCCCGCCATCAACGCAACCCGACTTGCCTATCGCAAGGCCGCGAACAGCGTGTGGAGCGGTCGTGACTTTGCACTTTTGTCCGCCTGGCGTGTCCTCCAGAACAAGAAGCCGAAATCCAAACGCACCTGACGGACGCATAGCGAACCGCGAATGTTGAACATGGGGATTTTTGTCATATCTATCGGACAGGAATTGCATGACGCAGCAACGGATTTCATATCATGACCAACCCGGTTGAACTGGTAATCAAGCCCCGCACGCGTGACCTTGGTGGATTCGAGGTTGCGCGCGTCTTGCCCTATGCCAAACGCCGCACCATCGGCCCCTTCATTTTCTTTGATCGCATGGGCCCCAATAGCTTCGGCGTCGGCGAAGGGATCGACGTGCGCCCACACCCCCATGTTGGGCTAGCAACAGTGACCTACCTTTTCGAGGGTGAGATCATGCACCGGGACAGTCTCGGCTACGCGCTGCCGATCCAGCCCGGTGACGTCAACTGGATGACGGCGGGGCGCGGCATCGTGCATTCCGAACGCACCCGTGATGAGATTCGCGATTCCGAAAGTCGGATGTTCGGTATCCAGTCCTGGGTGGCCCTGCCAGAAGGATCGGAGGAGATCGAGCCGTCTTTCCACCATCACCCGGGCGAAACCCTGCCGGAGACGGAAATTGGCGGTGTGTATTTGCGAATGATCGCGGGCACGGCTTATGGGCTGGAATCTCCGGTCGTAACGGCGTCTCCCATGTTCTATATTGATGCACAACTTGCTGCCGGTGCTTCGCTCAATATGACAAACGAACATCGCGAGCGCGCAATCTTCGTTGTCGAAGGCGAGATCACCATCGCAGAGCAAACCTATGGCACCAGCGAGATGCTCGTGCTGACCGAAGACATGGACATCACGCTCTCATCTGCAGATGGCGCGCGAGTAATGTTATTGGGTGGCGCCCCCATCGACGGGGAGCGCCACATCTGGTGGAATTTTGTTTCCAGTTCAAAAGAACGCATCGAGCAAGCCAAGGCCGACTGGAAAGCCGGGCGGTTTGACATGATCAAGGGGGACGACGAATTCATTCCCCTGCCGGAGAATTGATCCCGATGACCAAGCCCATCGCCATCACCATGGGAGACCCCGCCGGCGTCGGTCCCGAAGTCATTTGCAAGGCTCTCGCGGAGACAAGCGCGGACATCTGCAAGAACATTCTGGTGATCGGTTCACAAACCGTTCTGGAACGCGCCAACGCACTTTGCCGTACCGGGCTCCAGTTCGGTGAAGGCGGCATCGCACTCCTCGATCTGCACACAGATGGCGTAGACGACGCGCCGGCATGCGAAGTTTCAGCATCAAGTGGCGATGCGGCCTATACCTATATCGTTCGTGCCGCAGAGATGGCGCTTGCCGAGGAAATTGGTTGCATCGTAACGGCCCCAATCAACAAGGCCGCACTTCACGCTGCGGGACATATCTACGATGGGCATACCGGCCTGCTCAGCCATCTCGCTGGTGGAATCAGGCCGAACATGTTGCTGACGTCCCCGACGCTGTCGACGATTCATGTCTCCGCGCATGTGTCACTGGCCGATGCGATCCGGCGTTGCACAACCGCGCGCGTGCTCGAAGTTATCCGCGTCGGAGACAATCATTTCAAACGGCTGGGGATGAAGACACCCCGCATCGCAGTTGCCGGACTGAACCCACATTGTGGTGAAGGCGGCATGTTTGGAACTGAAGATGACGAACAGGTGGCACCCGCCGTCGTAGCCGCACAGGCCGAAGGCATAAACGTTGTCGGCCCGCTGTCGGGCGACACGGTGTTTGCCCGTGCCCATCATGGGGAATTCGATCTGGTGATCGCCCAGTATCACGATCAGGGTCACGCAACCGTCAAGCTCATCGCCTTCGACACTGCGGTAAACGTCACTGTCGGCCTGCCGTTCGACCGCTGCTCCGTCGATCATGGCACAGCCTTCGACATCGCCTGGACCGGCAAGGCCGACCACACGAACATGATCGCCGCGATTGAATATGGACGTCGACTGGCGGCGGCGGCCTGATCAGGCGACACCGACAATCGGATCGAGTGGCGTCATGTTTCCAAGACCGAGAATGTTCTCGAGTTGCGCGGCGTAGGACAGCAGCTCTGCTTCTCCGAACGGTCGCCCCACCAATTGGATGCCCACCGGCAAACCTGATTTTGTGAAGCCGGCCGGCACCGAAATCGCCGGGCAGCCCGTCAGAGTGATCGCGTAAGTGATGTAGATCCAGTCGACATAATTGTCGAACCGGTAATCTCCCACCTGTTCGACATAGCGAATATCCACATCGAAGGGCGGCACAATGGCGGCGGGCAGCGCGAGAACATCGTAGTCCCCAAACCAGTGCAGCACGCGTTCGTATAGCTTCGTGCGGGCAATCGCGGCCCGACCGACCTCCCCTGCCGTCAGGGCCATGCCCTTTTCAACCTGCCAGACCATTTCAGGTTTGAGCTGATCGCGATGATTGTCGAGCAGCGGAGCGGCGATACTTGCAAACAATGCAGCGCGCAGGGTCTGGAAGATATCCATCGACCCTGAGAAATCCGGACACGATTCTTCCACGAAAGAGCCCGCATCCGTGAAACGACGGGCTGCGGCGGCGCAAATTTCAGTGACCTCGGGGTCCACCGGACCAATACCGAGATTTGGTGTGTAGCCAACACGCTTTGGTGCACGTGGTTCACGCGCAGCATTGAGAAACGGCACTGCCGGGGCTTCGAGCGACTTCGGATCGCGTGGGTGACGCCCGGACTGGGCATCCAGCATCAATGCAACGTCTGGAACACTTCGACCAAGTGGACCTTCGGCCACGAGTGACTGGTGAATGTCCTGCCACATCAGTCCCGCGCCATGAGCAACCCGACCCACGGATGGACGCAAGCCGACGATCGAACAAAAACTCGCCGGTGTACGCAGCGACCCGCCGAGATCATTTCCCGTTGCCAGCCATGACATCCCGGTTGCCACAGACACCGCAGATCCGCCCGATGAGCCACCGCAAGTCATCGCTGTGTTCCAGGGGTTGCGGGTCTTGCCGAACACTTCATTGAAGGTGTTCGCACCGGACCCGAATTCCGGTGTATTGGCTTTGCCGATAACGATGGCGCCGCGCTTCTTGAGGGTCTCAACCATGACCTCATCACGCGTGGGGACATTGTCGGCAAAGATCGGCGAACCAAAAGTCGTCCGCACCCCTGCCGTCTCGTTCAGGTCCTTGACCACAACAGGCAGACCCGCGAGCCAACCGGGCTCAGGGTTTTTGGGTTGCTGCAGCGCTTGTGCCGCATCGCGTGCCTGGTCCAGGCACAATGTCGGGACTGCATTGACAGCAGGGTTCACCGCCGCAATACGATCGGCTGCTGCGTCCACCAGCTCAACAGGCGACACCTCACCCGCACGCAGACGGGCAACGGCATCGCAGGCCGACAGCGCAATCAGCTCATCATGTCCCGACATTGCGTCCGCTTTCAGATCAATCGTTGCGAATGCCAGCTGGGCCGAGCTGGGCATCGGTCAGTCCGGCTGCTTTGCCCACGCGTTCGGGCAACATGAAACCACGATCAGAATGCGGCACATAGGGTCCTGGCGCACCGCGTTCCGGCACAAGGATTTCCTTCTTGTGGTCGGCGGGGATTTTCCCGGCAAGCGCATCGTTGATCCAGTCGGCCAGGAAGCCGTAGAAATCAATGCCACCAAAATTCGGACGGTTGCGTGGATTGTGGAAATCATTCTCCACGACCCAGAGCTCCTTCGGTGCGGTGACCATTTCATAAATGCGCAGCACGTCTTCGAGCGGAGCCAGCGGGTCATACTCACCGGTCACCTGCAGCACGGGACACTCAACTTCCCCGGCCACATCATCGAGCACCATCTTGGAAGCAAATTCGTCGAACTCATCTTCGTCGTGAATGCCAGCCATATACATGAAGACCTGCTTGAAGCGCGGCGAAGCCTGTTCGAAGATTGCGGTCTTGGGTCCGTAACAGGCAGCCGCCGTGGCAACAGCCTTCACCCGCTTGTCGAGTGCGGCCAACCGCATGCCCCAATAAGAGCCCATCGAGAAACCCGAAACAGCAATCTGGTCGGGATCAACTTCCGGACGCGTGCACAGATAGTCGATCGCGGCAGAGCCCGCGCGCTCATAATTGTCCAGGGTCACCCGAATCTTACGAATGTTGCTCGTCCCCTGACCCGGACCGTCGAGATGCAGGCAATTCAGCCCGCGATTGACGAAGGGATGGTTGAGCGCATCAATGAAGGCTTCCTTTGTCATGTCCATTCCCGGACAAAAGACCACCGTCGGGCGTTTCTCGCCGCCGGGCACCATGTGCAGAACGCCCTGAATATAATTTCCTTCAAAGGGAATCTCGACGCGTTCGATGGGGTGAGAAGCGTAGGCCATCACCTTGTCGAAGCATTTCAGAAGCATATCATGGAGGTAGATTTTCTCGGGATTGTCATCTTCGTAGATGGTGTGCTGCGCTTCACGATAATGCTCGCTGGCGACCCAGAACAATTCCGCTGCCGTTGACAGGTGACCGGCCTTTTCCGCCTCTTCGGCAATCGACACGACATGGCGTGCATGCTTGTCGACCACGCGATGAATCTGCGCGTAGGACTTAACCTCCGGCGGAACAACACGATTGTCATAGGCGAAGTTCTGGACGCGCCCGGTCGTCTTGATAACCCAGTCGAGCATCCATTGCTGATTGTCGCGGCGGCGTTCGGTTTTCTTGGACATGTTTCCCCCTTGTCGAAACAAATTTTCTGTGTGGCTGCTGGCGTTGATCTGACGCAGCCTTTAGTCCTCTATACAGAGACGACAGCGGGCTGAAAAGCCGTCCGCCCATGCACAACGATCAATTCGAACCTTCGGCTCCAATGTCCGCAAAGAGCAACCTCAAACTTGTTATCGTTCTCGCGCTGATTTCAGGGTTGGGGCCGATTTCGATTCATGTTGTCGTTCCAATATTGCCGTCAATCAAAACGGCCTTTGCCGCATCGAACACCGTCACCCAGTTCACGCTTACACTTGGCGTCGTCACCATGGCGTTGGCAACAATCGGGTTCGGTCCTGCGGCCGATCGGTATGGCCGAAAGCCCGTCGCCTTTTTCGGCCTCATACTGTTCATTCTGGGCAGCGGAATTTGTGTCTGGTCACCCAATATCGAAGTGCTGATCGCCGGACGAATTATCCAGGCGGTCGGGGGCGCTGCTGGCATCGTCGTCAGCCGCGCCATCATCCGGGACATGTTCAGCCGCGAAGAAACCGCACGCGTGCTTGGACAGGTTATGTCGATCGTTGTTCTGGCCCCTGTTCTGGCGCCCGTGATTGGCGGTTTCATCGTTGAATTTGCCGGTTGGCGCTATGTCTTCATCCTTGCCGGAGGCATGGGGGTTCTGGCGCTTCTGGTGGCCCTGCCCGCTCTTCGAGAAACCCACACGCCCAGTGTCGGAACAAACCTGTTCACGCAGATGCTGCGGGCCTACCCAAGCCTGCTTCGCACCCCGGCTTTTATCGCCTATGCGGGTTATGCCGGTTGCGGCATGGGCATATTCATGGTGGTTGCCGGTGGTGTGCCGTTCCTGATGGTCGAAGTGTTTGACCGACCGCCTTCCGCATTTGGTCT
>Ga0181597_10006007_pt1 | contig 11454 bp, 10 predicted proteins | sample 041ome_5_FD_148647 | JGI IMG/M metagenome (GOLD analysis project Ga0181597, IMG submission 148647) | Coastal salt marsh microbial communities from the Groves Creek Marsh, Skidaway Island, Georgia - 041403US metaG (spades assembly) | ecosystem: Environmental > Aquatic > Marine > Intertidal zone... | reverse complement strand
CTCCAGATGCGCCGCCCTCATATGAATGAAATGATTCGATTCTTTTAATTGGCTTACCAACAGCTTTAGCTGAAAAAAAAGCTCCCAAATCAGATGGTATTGAATCAAATCCACAGGAAGGAATAATCCTTATACCTTTTGCTGACGCCTCTGCATGATGCTTTGCTATTAAGCCCTTAACCCAAAAATTTTCACCTGTAATATCTACATAATGAGTGTGATTCTTGATGCAGGATGCCACCAATTTAGATCCATATCTGTGAAAAGGCCCGGTGGTAGACAAGATTACCCTTGCTCTTGAAGTTAATTGATCTAAAGCACTTTCATCATCAGAATCAGCTATCAAAATTTCTACTTCTGTTTGGTTATGCTTGGCAAGTTTCTGCAGCTTGGTGATGTTTCTACCAGCAATTGCCCAAGTTACCGAGGTTTTTAATGATTGAAAATATTTAACACAAAGCTTGCCAGTGAAACCGGTAGCTCCATAAATGATAATATCTATATCTTTATTCATAATAAAAATTTTGTTGTTGCACTAGGCAGTTTCCTTAACCAAGCTTAGCAGCCTTCTCAATACATTTATAAATTTATAGGATTTTTATTGATAGATTTTAACAATGGTGGGCCCGGGAGGACTCGAACCTCCGACCAATGGATTATGAGTCCACTGCTCTAACCAACTGAGCTACAGGCCCAATGTGTGAAGCCTTTATTTAATTGGGTTTACAGCACATATTTAATAAACTTGCTACAGTCACCAACTGGTCACCAAGGAACAACTAAACCCAACGAAGTTAAGAACTTCATCAAAATGTATCAGGATAAATAAGTCGACTTGGGAGAAGCATTCACCTCGAATCAAGCGACACTTCTATGTCCGTGATACTAAACTGGAAAGTTATTATATTCGCATATGCCCTAATGGCAAGAAAACTTATTGCATTCAAACTAAACTTGGTGGAGTTGGCAGAAAGATAGGTATTACAGTTGGTGACAGCAACCTATTAACCGAAGCTGAAACAAGAAAAAAAAGCATGAGAATACTTGTCTTTAGCAAAGCATGGAATACATCCTAAGAAACAAATTAAACAACAAGTCTCAAAAGATCAAACCATCTTAGACCTAGTGGATGAGTATCTTGATGTGAAGAGAGATGCTCTTACTAGCTATACAAAAAAAGATTACAAAGTCAGAGTGGCAAACAGAATGAAGCCGCTATTAAAAATTCCAGTTGAAGAATTAACTGTCCAAGATATAAAAGATTGGTGGAAAAAATCAGAAAGAAAAAGAAGTGATAAATTAGCCTTTATCTATACAAGAAAAGCTATTGATGTTGCAGTTGGAAATGAATATCTAGAATCAAATCCATTTATAAAAACTAAACAAACCATCGAGTTTCATGAAATAAAAAAAGAAGTATGAAAAAATGATGAATTTTCATATTAGTATACTAACACCAATGTTATACCTATAAATTTTTATTTTTAAGTAAAAAAGACCTAGCATATTTTGAGAATCTTGAAGTGGGTACTGGAAAAATATTTTCAAGAAAATCATCTGGAGCATTTATCGGAACCTTAATTTCAGCTACACGCTCAAAGTCTTTGAACCATAAATTAGAACCGTAATGTTGATATCTTATGTTTGAATCAAAAGTGATTCTAGCCTCTTCAAATAAAAAATATTCCCTTTCATACATAATCAATACTGATGGTGACAATTTTCCATATAAATTATGAATAAAGCCAAATTTTTTGATTTTTTCAAAATTGTTAATGTTAATTTTTTTACTTACTTTAAACCTGCCTTCTATTGATGAAGTTTTTTCTTCTAAGCTAAGATTGTCTATAAGTTGGTTATACCACCTGACCCTGATTTTTTTTCTAGGTAGCAACCCCTCTTCAGAATCTAAAAACATATCACAATTGTTATTATCAAAATACTGGCTCGAAATAAATCTTTTTGGATAAAGTTCTTTCATTCCTTTTTGTTTTAGATCAGCAATTAATTTAATTGAATCATAAGAAGTTAGCCTAAATTTTTTTTCTTTTCTATAACTCATATAATTTTCAATTTAGGTATAGGCTAGAATTACTTCCAACAGAATTATCTGCATTGCACTTTAATATATTGTTAACAGTGACGACAGCTCCTCCAAACTCTTGTTTTTTTTGAAATGCTTCAATACAAATATTTAAGTTAATTGTTTCAAGTTTATCTATTTTTGATGTAGAGAAGTCTTTTGTAGATATGCCAATATTCGCGGAATCTATATACCCATCATTAAGAACAAAACTAGACATTTCTCCTACGGAAAAACCTTTATCTCCACAATTTGAAAGTTTTGCATTCTGAATTTCATATGAGCCCCCACTGACATCATAGCAATCATTGCCAGCTGTATTTATTTTTAAATCTAAAATACTGATATCAGAAAAATCAATATCTAATGCATCAGCATAAGCATTATAAATTTTTAGAAACTTTAATGAACCAGATGAATTAATTATATTTAAACTATCCTCACATTGACCATTTTTAACATCTAGAGAGATATTATTAACAATAGAATTAAAAATATTTAAGCAGCCTGTTAATCCAAATGTATTAAATCTTTGCGCATCCTGTGCAACTTGATTATATATTGCTTTTGCGCCTATAAATTTTATTGACCAATTATCAATTGTCGCATTTTTTATGATCACCCAACCAGCTGGATTGCCTTGCTCTAATGTCAAAATAAAATTAGTAGTATCTTTATAGATTTTAATATCTGGCGAATGCAAGATATCCCCATCTAAAAATTTTGATACTACAACCCCATAATCTTCAATAATAGGATTTAAAAGAACTAGTTCAGATCTCTTTCCATCAAATTTATTTTTTGACATGATTTCAACTAAATCTTCTTGCGTAATTGAATAATAGTCATCCGTAGTGCCATATTTTCTTATCTGGAATCCATCGTCAAAGAGTTTGATATCGTTGTATATCTCAAAATTATTTATGTTTCTTGATGTAACTCTTTTTATATAATTATTAAATGTTTGAGCTTTGATATTATCTAACTGAACATATTTATTTTTAGCAAATGAATCTTGTGAAGTTAAAATCTTAATATTTCCAAGAATATTTTCTATTGATGTTTTATAAAAACTTTCTCCTAATTTTTTATCATGAACTCTATCTAAAAACTTGTTCATATAATCAATGCTATCTAGCATAGCTTTTAAATTAAGAACATACTCCTCAACAATTGAAGGTTTTATATTTGATATAAATGTGTCAATCTCAACATCTCTTTTAAGAGATCCTATTGCAATTTGGAGATCTAATCTTAAATCGCCATCATAATATATTGGTTCAAAATCTTGATTAAGAGCATTAAAATAAAATTTCATATTATGAGGATACAATGCATGACTTCCGTTCATTGCTAGCAATATAAAACCATAATTAATAAAGTTACTATTTAAATAGTAATTGGCTTGCCTTTGGTTGTTTTGTGCATATTCGAGGTATACATTCTGCAGTTTAAGAAAGGATTGTAATGCGATTTTAGTTGAGGTTGGGCCTTTATTTGCCCAATTATCATTTGTAAGCCTGCTTAATGAAATATCTTCTAGCTCCATCGTCTTGTAATCTTTAAATGACCATAATAGTTGCTCATTTCCTTCAAATATTGGCCCCTCTCTTTTAAGATTTCTTTCAAGCATTTCCTTGGCAGCATTTTCTTGAAAAAGATATATACCCTTAAAGTTATTAACGTTTGCTTTAACTAAAAAAGTTTCGGGAGCGATATAGCCAAGCTTGTTAAGAATAATTGATCCAAGGATTTCATTAATAGAATTTCTTGTTTCAGGTATCAACAATTTGAATCTAACTGCATTAAGAATATTTCCATCATAAAGTTGTATGTCTAAACTTGCATTTATTATCCCATTTGTAAGCTGAACATGATCTTTCCAATCGCCACTTATTCTTGTTCTTCCAGAATAAATACATGATCCAAAGTCATATACTACGATGATATTAGAATCAAATTTATCTCTATGTTTAGGATTTATATTTGCGGACCTATCAAGAACAATCTTCAGTAAGTTTTTGCTCCATTTTTTACTATCTGGTATTTCAATATTGATAGATTTAATGTGACTGGGATTTTTTAGTTCATCTAAATAATTTGATGTATTGAAATCACACTCAGCATGAACACCCCCTACAAAAAATAATAAAAGCGCTGAGCATGCTCTATATTTTTTCATAAAAAAAGATTTCAAGAGTGTTATGAGTTCAGCTGAAGCGATCTTATGCTTTTATCATTTTCAAGTTCACTTGAAATGATTTTTAATTCCTCAATATTATCTGATGCTAGAATATATGTATGACCATGATCATTTCTAATATGTGAAATTAGTTTTACAGAGCTCATCAAATCGCTGTTATTTTGCGCACTTATAACTTCTAAAGTAGCAAGTTGATTGCCTTCAGTAAAGGAAGTTTGAAACAACGGTTTTGAAAGGATTTTCTTTGAGAAGAAGTCTAAAGTAACCAATACAAAAATTGCAAAAGCTATAGAAATCGCAAAAAAGAATAACCATGGAAGTGATACAGATGCTGTTATCCCCATTGTAATACTGCCAAAGTAGACAGCTAACTCAAAGGGAGACTTTACAGGATTACGAAACCTTACAATGGATAAAGCTCCAACCATACCAAGTGATAATGCAATATTTCCAGATATAACCTTGGTTATAACAAAAGTTATAATTGGTAAAACTAACAATGTTGCAGTGTGGCTAAAAGTTCTTATCCACTGCTGACCAGCTGCAATCAATAAGAATCTTGCTAATATCGATAAAAATATAAGAATGCCTACAGCATAGAAACTTTGAATAAGAACCTGCAAAAATTCAGCAGAAATTTGATTAATCATTATTACTCCTGTAATGATGTTTATGAGCAAGTAATTATATAAGAATTAATCGCTTAAGGAAGCATTAGTAATGTTTCAAAAGTTATCATAGGTTATTATTCTTAAATGATTAACTTAGATGGAGTAAGCACTTTTGCAAAAGGTGGAAACAGGAGGTGTTATGTCAGCCCAATTAATCCAAAGCGATGCTTAAAAGTTCTTCATAAAAATCTTTTAGATCATCTTAAACAAAATTCAGCCTGGTATAAGCGCCTAGTAAATAATGCTGGCCTCGATGATAATTTGCGAGAAATGGATGCATACAATCAAAGAGCTATTTCCTCACCTATCAATTCTTCTGTATGGAATCATTTGGCAAGGTGGTATGGAATGGTTGAAACAAATCTAGGGCCTGCTTCAGAAACTGAGCTTATTTTGAATGATGGTGAAATTGCCGAAACCTTAGAAACTTATCTTTTTAAAGAAGGCTTAACCCCAGAGATTCAAGAAGCATTAAAGACTTTTGAGACTTGGTTGAGAACCCATCTTGTTCTGACAAAAAATATCATTCCTCACAATGTTGTAATTAAAAAAGAAAATAACTCTCTAATCCTTGTGATCATTGATGGGCTGGGCTGCAAATCATTTATACCTCTGCCAAAATACAGTAGATTTTTTGCAAGAATTTACGTAGAAAGACGCATCAAGTTGATGTGGAGCAGGATCCATTGGGACCTAGGTGGCCGCATTGGAGGTTGGAAATAAAACTTCCTACTCGTCTAAGAAATTCTTTAAGTGACTGGAACGACTAGGGTGTCTTAGTTTTCTTAAGGCTTTGGCTTCTATTTGACGAATTCTTTCCCTGGTAACATCAAACTGCTTTCCAACTTCCTCTAAAGTGTGGTCTGTATTCATGCCAATACCAAATCTCATCCTCAAAACTTTAGCTTCTCTTGCCGTCAAAGATGATAGAACGTCATCCGTTGCAAAGTGAAGACTGCCTTCGGTAGCATTCTGCAGCGGAGAGTGTATGACTGTATCTTCGATAAAATCACCTAAATTTGAATCTTCATCATCTCCAATCGGTGTTTCCATTGAGATAGGTTCTTTGGCAATTTTAAGAACTTTTCTAACCTTATCTTCGGGCATATCCAATTCTTTGCTTAATTCTTCTGGAGTAGGCTCTCTTCCCATATCTTGCATCATCTGGCGAGATACTCGGTTTAATTTATTGATAGTTTCAATCATATGAACAGGAATTCTGATAGTTCTTGCCTGATCAGCAATAGATCGAGTAATTGCCTGTCTAATCCACCAAGTTGCATAAGTAGAAAATTTATACCCTCTTCGATACTCAAACTTATCAACTGCTTTCATGAGGCCGATGTTACCTTCTTGGATTAAATCTAAGAACTGCAAACCTCTGTTTGTATATTTTTTTGCAATTGAGATTACAAGCCGAAGATTGGCTTCAACCATGTCCTTCTTCGCTCGCCTCATCTTGGTTTCGCCCATAGACATAGCACGGTTAATCTCTTTGATATCTTTAATGCTTAAACCAACTCTTTCCTCAACAGCTTTAATTGCTTTTTGAGCAATGACTACATCTGGCTTGATATGCTCCAAAGATTTTTTAGAGTATTTTTTACCGCTCATTAAAGAATCAATCCATTTAACTTTGGTGATGTTATCTTGATACATCGCAATGAAATCTTTTCGAGGCACTCGTGCTGACTTTACAAATAAAAATTGAATTCTTTTTTCATGTAAACGAATTTCAGATAAATCGCTACGAGCAAAGAAGGCCAAATCTTCAAACATTTTTGGTGAAAATTTAAGAAACTGAAAAATTAAACCTAGTTTTGCAAATTCTGCCTTAGCCTCTTTAGAATGCCTGCCTTTAGATTCAAGAACTTTATTTGTTTTATTAAATTGACGTTTTAAATTCGTCATTCGCCTTTGAACTTCAGCCAAATCAGGACCAGTATCAACTTCTTCGTCGCTCTCTTCTAGTTGTTTGGCTTTTTCACTTCCCGGTCCTGCTGAAGGCACCTCCTCCATCTCTTCAAGAAAGCCTGTTAATAACTCGCTTAATTTCTTATCTTCATTCTTAACTTGCTCATAAAAATCAATGACATATTCAACAATTCCTGGGTAATAAACACTGGCATCCAGAAGATCACGCATACCCTCTTCTATACGTTTAGCAATTTCAATTTCGCCTTCTCTGGTCAAAAGATCAACGGTTCCCATTTCACGCATGTACATTCTGACAGGATCTGTGGTTCTCCCTGTTTCATTCTCAACGGCAGCCAGAGCCTCAGCAGCTTGCTCAAGAGCAATATCGTCTTGATCGTCGGATGATTCGGATAGCATCAATGTATCTGCATCTGGAGCAGTTTCATGGACCTGAAGACCAAGGTCATTGATCATCCCAATAATTTCGTCGACTTGATCAGGATCAGAGATGTCTTCGGGAAGATGATCGTTTACGTCTGCATAAGTTAAATAGCCTTGCTCTCGGCCTTTCTCAATTAACTCTGCAATTCTTGAACCTTGTTTTTTTAACTTATCCACTCAATGCCTCTTTCTAAAATCATTAGGTTTATGTGATGTCAAACTTGATTTTTTCAATCTTGTTTTGAACTTAATTTTTCTAACCAATTTCGATCATCATCAGTAATTTCTTGCTTTTTTAAGATGATTTGCTGTAAATCTCTTCTTTCTGCTGGCGAAATCGATCTGACATTATACTTGTCTTTGAGTATTTGCTCCCTATCTTTTTGATTTTTTAGCAAAATATCCACGCAATCAACAACTAGCTTGATTGCATTTTTTTCTGATAATTCAAGACCGGCAACTACAGCTTCTGAGAAATATCCCTTGATTTGATCTGATTCAAGGCTCTCAATTACCCTTGAGGGTTTGATATCAGGCGTCTGTTTGTATAAATCTAAAATAATAAATAAAAATTCTAATTTGGGATTATTTTTTAATTGGTCAAAAATGGGGTCTTTTGCAATGGCTGGAAAGGCCAATAATGCACTAAAAATATTTATCACCGCTTTCACTCTTACTGGCATGTTTGAGCTTGATTTAACACTATGATTTAAGTCTTGCCGAATAGATGCACTTGTAGGGACATCCATGGTTTTAACATCCATGCCACATAATTTTGAAACCTCGCTAGCATAAATTTCTTTAATAACAGAGTTATTTATTTTATTTACAACCGGAATGGCGAAGGCGGCCGCTTGGGCTCTTCCCTCTAATGTTTCTAAATTATATTCTTTTACCTTAGATAAAAAATACGATGAGAGGGAAATGGATTCATCTAAGAGTTTCTGGAATCCCTCTAATCCATGCTCATTGATGTATGAATCTGGATCATGCCCTGGATCAAAAAATACAAAATAAATATTGATATCTTCTCTTATGATAGGGAAAGTATTTTCAACTGCTTTCCAGGCCGCTTTGCCTCCAGCTAAATCTCCATCGAACGCAAAAAATATCTTATTTGTATAACGCATGATTTTAGAAACATGATTTGGAGTGACTGCTGTTCCAAGGGTTGCTACAGCATTCTTAATACCATGCTCATAAAGGCCAATGACATCCATATATCCCTCTACAACAATCAAGGAGGCGATATTTCTCTCTGATTCTTTAACTTCATAAAGACCAAATAACTCATTTGATTTATTAAAAAAAGAGGTTTCAGGAGAATTCAAATACTTTGGCTCCCCTTCATCTATGATTCTTCCTCCCATCGCAATGAAATCACCTTTTATATTTCTAATTGGAAAAATAACTCTGCCTCTAAATCGATCATAAAATCGATTGTCCTTCTTGCTAAAAAGTCCTGACTCATTTAATTCTTTAGCTGATGCTTCAGCTTCTAAATGGTTGAAAAGTCCATCCCATTTATCTTGTGCATATCCAATATTAAATTTCTTGGCTGTGGGACCGGTAATTTTTCTTTCCTTGAGATACTGGATTGCTTTTGGAGCAATCGTCTCATTTAAATTGGCTTGATAAAACCTAACCGCTTTCTCAACCAAACCACTGGGTTTAGATTTATCTAACCTATTGTTTTCATATGGCACAGTCATGCCTGCAGAACTTGCAAGAGTTTCAATGGCATCAACAAATTCTAGATTTTCATACTGCCTCAAGAAATGAATCGCATTACCGGATTCCTGACATACAAAACAATAAAAAAACTGCTTGTCTTGGTTAACAGCCATGGATGGGTTTGAGTCATCATGAAAGGGGCACTGGCACCAAAAATTTGATCCTTTTTTATTTAAAGGAATACGCCTACCTATAACATCAACAATATCTGTTTGATCCAATAACTGATCAATGAAACTAGTTGGAATTGACATGGTGCTCTATCCAGTTATCTAAAAATATTTTGGCAGCTAGATCATCGATTCGCCCGTCATTTGCATTAACCTGCGCCAACTGCTTTGCTTCAAACGAAGTTAATCTCTCATCAACTAATTCGCATGGAACATTGCTAATTATTTGAAGTTTTTGAAAAAATGGGTCAACTTTCTTCATCATATCACTTGGAGTTCCATCCATGTTTAAAGGATTGCCAACCAACAACTGATCAGGCTTCCATTCATTAATAAGATCTTTGATAGTACCCCAAATCTCTTCACCTTCTTGAGCAACATTAAGAACTTTTAAAGGCGAAGATGTTCCAGTGATAGTTTGTCCAACAGCTACCCCAATATACTGAGTGCCAAAATCAAAAGCTAAAATTTGCATTGCTAAGAATTTGAAAAATTCCAGTCTCGAACAATTTCAAGTTGTTGATAGCTTTCTGCCATGTTTTTGGAGAAAGGTTGAAATGGAGCTGATTGATATAAAATTTTTAATGCCAGCGAATCCAGGTTCGAATTTCCAGAAGATTGCAAAATATCCGCCCCTATTAAATTACCCTGGGAATCAATGGTAGACTTAATTTGAACTCTGAAATTTCCCTGGACAATATCAGAACGGGATATTTCATAATACCCTGCCGTCTCAACCTGCCTTTGCCAAGCATTTAAGTAAATTGTCTCGAAACTTTCTAAGGTTGAATTGGATTCTAATCGTCTAACACTAAACTTAGATTTATCTTGAAGACTTACATCTCTGGAGATCATTGCAGATTTTTGACTGTTTTGCTCAAAAGACTGAGAGCCATTTAAAATACTACCCTGCATATCAAATTCTCCATTAGCGAATTTAATATTCACAATTGTTTCTTCATTAAATTCCCATGGTTGCTGAATTACAACAAAGCTGACCCCAAAAATTACGACTCCATGAAATATTAAGGATGCCAGCATAGATTTTCTAAATCCCCACCTCTGAATTCTTTGCTTATAAATTAGCGGCTGCATCTTATATTGATTGAAGCAAAGCCTGAATTGGGCTTCTTCCAGTTTGAGACAAAATCTCGCGCGCACCTGTTGGGCTTGTAATATTAATTTCAGTTAAAGAATTACCAATCATATCGATACCAGCAAATATGATGCCCTCTGCCAAAAGCAATTTACCAATCTCTGTACTAGCTTTCATTTGATCATCAGATAATTCTCGAGCTACACCCAGACCGCCAGCAGCAAGGTTGCCCTTAAAGCTTCCTTCCATAGGAATTCTTGCAAGAGCTATAGGAAAAGGTTTGCCGTGAATAAGTAATATTCGATAATCGCCATTATAAATTTCAGGCAAGAAATTTTGAGCCATGACCATAGTTTGATAATTGTTTGTTAGTGATTGAAAGATTGTTAAATGATCTTTTGAGCTTTCATCAAATTTGTAAATTGACTCTCCGCCCATGCCATCAAGAGGTTTCAAAATGATGGTTGAGTATTTTTCTTTGAATTTTTTAAAGTCCTCTTCTTTGCAAATAACATTTGTATCTGGCATCCAATGAGAAAACCTAAGTGCAAAAACTTTTTCATTGAATTTTTGTAAAGCTGAAGGTCGATTAATAATATTGGCGCCTTCAGATTCAGCCTGGGATAACAAATGTAAAGCATTCATAAAGTCTTCATCTACGGGAGGATCTTTTCTCATAAAAATATAATCAAAATCTTTAAGCGCTCTTGTTGTATTAACTTTTTCACTAAGTTGAGGATGATCATGAGGATCTTTAATTTCAGAAAAAATGGTGAGAGTTTGTCGGTCTTTGTATATCAAATCATTCATCTCACACTGAAAAATTTTACCGCCCATGGTATGGGCTTCTTGCATCCACAAAATAGTAGTATCCTTTTTTGGATTTAGTTTATCCAATGGATCTGTTATGAATAATAAGGTTTTGCCTTGCATTAATATTCCCCTGATAGGCTTTGAAATTTAGACAGGCCTACAATGGGTGCTGTTTCAGCTCGCAATACATAATGCCCAATCTTGAATGACTGCAACTCTAGCCCATTCATTAATTCACGCTCAGTTTGTGAAAAACCCGACTCGGGTCCTGTAATAAAACTAATACTATTTAAATTCAAAATTTGATGATCTTTAATATACTCATT
>Ga0181597_10006006_pt1 | contig 11456 bp, 7 predicted proteins | sample 041ome_5_FD_148647 | JGI IMG/M metagenome (GOLD analysis project Ga0181597, IMG submission 148647) | Coastal salt marsh microbial communities from the Groves Creek Marsh, Skidaway Island, Georgia - 041403US metaG (spades assembly) | ecosystem: Environmental > Aquatic > Marine > Intertidal zone >... | reverse complement strand
TAGTTCTTCGAGCAAAAAGAAGAGTTGCGCAAGAGCGGGATTTTTCTCGAAAGATGATGATTTCGAGAAGAGTGCGGAGGCGCAATCATCATCATCATCTTTGGCCGGGAAAGCGGTCTCCGCGGTCGTGGCAGCCGCGATTTCCCTGAGCTCGGCGGGGCAAGCCGCCGCGCTGTCGTCTTCGCAAGTTCAGTTGGTGCGATTTTCTTTCTCGCGACAATGTGTATATTTCTCTTTCTTCTACTCGTCGAGAAGAAAGATCGGATCGTTTTTTCTCCGTTTTGGATATGATGATGGATTTCATCCGTAATCTCTAAACTGACGCGTAACTACTCCTTTTGCCGTTCTTTTTATTCCCAAAACACAGATGAGCGCGACCACATCTTCGGAAATCGCGCAAGTTTCCGCCGGCGCGGGTACGATGACGGTCCCAGCTTCTTCAGCTGAGAAAGCCTCGGACTTCGCGGCGAAGAAAGCGCAGTTGGAAAAAGCGAAAGCGAGGAAACAAATGGAAATGGCGAAGAAAGCGTATAAAGCGGAGACGAAGTCTGCGGTGGTGTCGACGGCGAAGAAGTCCACGGCGGTGGTGTCGAAGACGACACCGGCGAAGACCGCGGCGGTTACGAAGACGACGACGACGACGCCAAAGGCGAAGGACGCGCAAGCCGAAGCGCAAAGAAGAGCGGCGGAAGCGCAGAGAAAGGCGGCGGAAAAAGCTCGAACGGAAAGTTCTTTGGCGCAAGCTTCCAAGGCGTCGCAGTTGCAAAAAGATAAGGACGCTAAAATTGAGGTTGAGAAGAGAGCGCAACAAGCCAAGGCGGACGCGGCGAAGAGAGAAGCGGCCATCAAGGCTAAAGCGGAAGAGACGAGGAGAGACGCCGAATACAGAGCCAAAGCGAACGCGGACTTGAAGAAACAAAGAGAAGCGGCGGTGGAAAGAGCGCAAAACTCGGAGAAGCAGCAAAGAGATGCGGCGATGAAGAGGAAAGCGGATGCCAACGCCAGGGAAGCTGCGGCGAGAAAGGCGGAATCGCTCCGCGCGTCAGATAAGGTCATATCCGACGCGGTGAAGCAATCCGAGGCGGCGAAGAAAGCCCTCGAGGCGAAGAACAGGGACACCGCAAAGGCAGCGGCCGAGGCGAAGAGACTCGCCGAAGCGAACATCAAGGCGGCCGAGGCGAAGAAAAAGGAGCAAGCCGCCGCCGCCGCCAAGGCTGAAAGAGAGCGATTAAGTACGGTCGCGAAGAACAAGGAAGTCGTGCAAAAGCAAATTAAAATGGTGGACAAGGCTGCGGAAACTAAAGCCAGAGAGTCGGCGCAACAAGCGGCGAAAGCCAAGGCGGAAGCGAAGAAAATTGCCGACGCGAACGTCAAGGCGGCGGAAGCGAAGAGAGCCGCCGAGGCCAAGAAAGCGCAACAAGCCCAGGCGGCTGCGCAGCAACAAGCGGCGAAATTGCAAGCTGAAAAGGAAGCTGGCGCGAGAGCGTTAGAGGCCAAGAAAGCTGAACAAGAGAGAGCACAAGCGCAACAAGCGGCTGCGAGACAGGCGGAGCAAGCCAAGGCGGCCCAAAAAGCGGCCGAGGCAAAGAGAGCCGCGGAAGCGAAGCAAGCGCAACAAGCGCAACAAGCCAAGGCTGAAAAGGAAGCTAACGCGAGAGCGTTAGAGGCCAAGAAAGCTGAACAAGAGAGAGCACAAGCGCAACAAGCGGCTGCGAGACAGGCGGAGCAAGCCAAGGCGGCCCAAAAAGCGGCTGAGGCAAAGAGAGCCGCGGAAGCGAAGCAAGCGCAACAAGCGCAACAAGCCAAGGCTGAAAAGGAAGCTAACGCGAGAGCGTTAGAGGCCAAGAAAGCCGAGCAAGCGAGAGCGCAAGCGCAACAAGCCGCAAAGGCGAAGGCTGAAAAGGAAGCTAGCGCGAGAGCGTTAGAGGCCAAGAAAGCCGAGCAAGCGAGAGCGCAAGCGCAACAAGCCGCAAAGGCGAAGGCTGAAAAGGAAGCTAGCGCGAGAGCGTTAGAGGCCAAGAAAGCCGAGCAAGCGAGAGCGCAAGCGCAACAAGCCGCAAAGGCGAAGGCTGAAAAGGAAGCTAGCGCGAGAGCGTTAGAGGCCAAGAAAGCCGAGCAAGCGAGAGCGCAAGCGCAACAAGCCGCAAAGGCGAAGGCTGAAAAGGAAGCTAACGCGAGAGCGTTAGAGGCCAAGAAAGCCGAGCAAGTGCGCGCACAAGCCGCCGCGAAGAAAGCCGCGGAAGCGCCAAAGCCGGTGGTTGCGGCGCAAGCCGAGCAAAAACAATCAGCAGCGAAACCAGAACAACAACAAGTTGCCGCTCCGGTGGTGAACAAAGAGGCGGAAGCGAAGAAGGCACAGGCGGAAGCGAAAGCCAAGGCTGATCAACTCGCGCGCGCGAAGAAACAGCAAGAAGCATTAATCAAGAAGCAAAAGCAGCAAGAAATCGACCAATTGAACAAGAAACGCCAAGCCGAAGCGCAAGCGGCGAAGAAAGCGGAAACGCAAAGAAAGGCAGAAGCGGCCAAGAAGGACGCGGCTCGCAAGGCGGAACAAGCCAAGGCGCAGAAAGAAGCCGCCAAGGCGAAGGCGGACGCGGCCAAGAAGCAACAAATCGAAGCTGCCAAGGCCAAGGCGGAACAAGCCAAGAAAGCTGCGGAAGCGAAGAAGGCGGCGCGATCTCAAAAAGTTACCGCGCCGGTGAAAGCTGCCGCTCCGGTGGTCGTCCAAGCGGTGAAGCAAGAAGTTGCCGCTCCGGTGGTCAAGGCGGTCGAGACTGTGGTCGAAGCCCCGAAGCCGGCGCCGGCGCCAGCTGCCAAGAAAGTCCAAGCGGAAGCGAAGAAAGCCGCGGAAGCGAAAGCTTTAGCGGCGAAGAAAGCCGAAGCGGAAGCGAAGAAGGCTTCGGAGGCGAAAGCGGCCGCGGCCAAGAGAATTAAAGAAGAAGCGACGAGAAAAGCCCAAGCCGAAGCGCAGAAGAAAGCGCAAGCGGACGCTTTGGCAGCTAAGAAATCCGCCCAAGCCGCGAGAGAGGCCGAAACCAAAGCGCGCCAAGAAGCTGCGAGAATGAAGCTTGAAGCCTCGAAGAAGGCGGCGGCGGCTCAAAAAGCCGCCAAGGAAGCTGAGGTCAAACAAGCCGCCGCGTCCAAGAAGGCTGCTCCGGCGCCGGTAGTGGCGGCCAAGAAGGTGGTTGAGGCGCCGAAACCGGTCGAGAGCAAGACGACGCAAACGCCGAAAGAGAAACGCGAAGCCGCGGAGACGACGACAAAGAAAGCCACTCCGGCCGCCAAGGAGGTTGTCGCGAAGAAACCTGTCGATGTCGTCGTGAACTTTGAGCAAAAGTCTGCCACGAAAAAGCCAGCCGACGCCAAACCGGCCGCCGCCGTCAAAGCGACGACGACATCGCCGGCGCAAAAAGCCACCACTACCACTCCTGCTGGCGCGAAAGTTGCTACTCCGGAAGACGCAAAGAAAGCGAGAGAGAAGAAGCAAGCCGAACGAGCGAAAAAGCAAAAGAAATCTGCGCAAGAAGCTGCCAGGAAACGCGCCCAACGAGAAGCGAAGGCGAAAACTGTGACACCGTTTAAAGCGGTCATCGGCGACATCACCACCATCGCGTTGGCCACCACCATCGCCACCGTCCTCTTCGTCCCGAAAGTCAAGGAATCTTTGGCCGCCGGCGATACCGAAGCCGCCGCCGATGCCGTCTTTGACAAGATTGACTCCATCGAAAACCCGACGCAAAAGGTTGGCGCGGTCGGCTTAGCCGTCGCCACCGATGCCTTCGCGCACTTGCCAGTCGCGAACATCCTCCTCCCAGCCGGTTTAGAAACTGTCGGTACGATTGCGTTCACGTTGTTGGCCACGAAATACTTGTTAGCCAAAGACGGTGACCTCGCGGAAGACTTCGACGAGCTCCTCTCCTCTGTTCCAGAGGATTCACCGAAGAACTTGAAAGACGTCGTCGATTTGGTCTCCCCGGCCGTGAAAGTTGGTTCTAAAATCGTCAAAGCTGCCGCGGAAACCGACGTCGAGGAAGTCGCCGACGAGCTCAAAGAAGCCGTCGAAGATTTACCGGAAACCGTCCAAAACATCGAGTCGCCGGTTGAAGAACTCGGCCCGACCGCGGCTATCCTCGGCGCATCCTACGTCACCAACAGAGTCGCGCACGCCTCCGTGCTTGCATTATCCCTCCCAAGATTGCTCGAACTCGCCGGCGCCGGCGTTTTGATCTACGCCTTGGGCAGATACGCCGACGACGAAAGCGATTTCACGTTGCGAGAAGACCTCGAAGATTTGAAGGAAGAAACGACGAGAATCGTCAAGAAAGCCACCGGGTTTGACGTCGACGGTGATGACAACTAATTATAAACAACAACAACGCGCAATTAAGTGGTCCAGAGATTTGACCACGAAAGAGAGGAGGATTAAGAGTTTATTTAATTACATTATTTACCAGGTACACGATATGATGAATACGAGTAAAAGCGATGAGAGAATTTCATACACACACACACACACACACACACACAGATTCGATGACTTTTGAACTCGTACACAAATAATAATAACACAAGACCTACATATCGCGCATCATCGCGCGCGTTTAGAGAGTAATACTAGTTTTGCTGCGTTCTAAAACCACCCCACCATCCTCCGCTTCTTCTTCTTCTTCATCTCTCTGTTGTTCTTTTCCTCTTCCCTTTTCTTCAGTTTTTCCAATTCTTCTTTCAACGCATCCATCTCCCCTCTCCGTTGTAAGAGCTGCCCGCTGAGCGAGACGCAGCAAAACGCCATGACGACGTTGGCGAGACCGTTTTTTTGAGTCAGAAATCGGGAGAAGATGGTGGTGGACATTTATTTTGTTGCGCGAGCAGCGACAAAAGAGATTACTTTTGTGAGGATTGAGATTTTTGTGTGAAATGGTGTAATTTGTTTCATGTGGCACCTGTTCTTTTTACAAAATATTGTTTTATACACAAAGGTAGTTCAACGCTGAACTCTCTCTCTCTCTCTCTCTCTCTCAAATCATCAGTCTAAAAGAATAATACTAATACCAACGAAACGACGAGTGGCGGTAATCATCACGTTTTGGTGTTGTTGTTGAAGATTTTACTTCTTCTTCTTTTTATTATAAGTATTATCCAGCTCGACGGCGGCGTCTTCGTTGGCGTCGTCGGGGACGTTCGAACTGCTCTCTTTGAACACGAGCACCGGGAACAAGTCTTTGATGCCTTCTGTTTGAGTTTCGTACGAAAACGGGGAACCGATGGCGGCGTATCCTTGATCCCAGGTCGTCACGGAAGCGCACGTGTGGTTCATGGTATCCATTGCCAATTGCAAACCGTTCGTTTCGGCGGATTCTTCGACCCAGGTTGCGCCTCTTTCGTCTCGGGTAAACATGTGGACTTTCTTCGCGGTTGGATCGCAGATGATGGCGGAGTAATAGTTTAAGGATAGCGCGGCGCCGAAACTCGTGGAGGTTAACGTGGATCGACTCGGCGCGAGGATTTCTCCGCGATATTCCCACTGAATAGAACTAGATGTGGAACCGAAGCGTTCGATGGCGAAGGATTGGACGGCGCCGGCGTTGTTACCGCTCACGGACGCGCTCCCGCTGCCAATTATAGCGATGCCTTCGTGTAAAGAAACACTCGTGCCAAATAATTGGCCAGCTACAGCATTTTGACTCATTATGGTGGTTTCTTGTTCAACCCAATAACCAGATCCCTCGTTGAGTTCAACGAATGCGTAGACGTACACCGTGCCGCTTTGCGTAGATCCAGAATACCCTTGCGGCGAGCCGACGAGTAAAGTATCTCCGTCAAACGAGAGCGAAGTACCAAATCTTTGGCCTGCTTTTGGATCCGGTGGAATAAGCGTAGCCACTAAGGTGACAGAGGTAGAAGAGACTGAGTCCAGTCTGTAAACGTACACAACTCCGGATTTAACGTTGTTTATCAGTTTCTCAGGCGCGCCGACGAGGAGGTAACCGCCATACGCCGCCACGCTTCTACCAAACTCCGCGTCTGCCGAATCTCCATCCACCGTCATCAAATATTGATAGACGAACAATTTCTCTGCTTCCGAGGTGGATAACGCGTTGCACTCTTCCCACCGTTGCGCGGGATCGGTGGTATAACACCAAATTCCTCCGGACCAGTCGTCCGGATTCCTACAATAATTGTGGTTGCCCTCGCCGTCGAGCGTCTCTTCCGAATCCCAATCGACGTCTCCTCTTTTCACGTGAGGCAAATCCACGCTCCAGGCTTGGCACGTGCGTCCACTCACCGTTTTCGTTTGGCACCCGACGTACCCGTCCTCGTTCGTCCCGGAAAGACTTTCGTCGCACCCGGTCTTCGCGTACACCCAAACCTGCCCGTACGCCGGCTGTGTCGACCCGCCCGGTTTCGCTTTCGCCGCGCCAATTGCTGCGTATTCCCAATTATCTCGATCTGAGACGGCCAAACCTGATCCAAACTGTGAATTCACGTTATCTTTGTAGCCCGGATTGACCGTCGTCATTCGCCACGTCTGGTTTTTCAACTTATACGCCTCGTAATCGCAGAGTTCTCCCATATATTCCAAATACACGTCGTTTCCGTACTCGTGACTCGCCTCTTTGCACGTGCACTCCCCGTATTTCTCCGTCTCCAAATCGTACGCTTGATACCGCGTCCCGTACACGTCGCACACTTTCTCGATCCCGTTTCTCTCCGCGACCACTTTCACGCCTTCGTACGCGCGTTCGTTTCCTTCTTTCAACGTCTTCATCTTCTCCGAAACTTTCCCGTTTAAACTTTTTATGTACACGTCGCCGGTGAACTCCACGTCGTGCGAGTTTACGTATAATTCGGTGTTCCCGTCTTTCAGAGGGGAGAGAATGGCAACCGTTTCGTTCTTGAATCTCGCCACTGGATATTTTCCTTGAACTTCTTTCCCGAAGAACGTCATCAACGCGATCAGGCAGAAGAAAAACATCTCGCTCCTCTTCTTCTCTCGGGGTGTTTTGCTTCTCTTTCTTCTCCGAGAAGAGGTCGAAGTTAAAGAAGAGACTGAGGACGAATTTTGTCGACCAAAACCGTCGACGAGTCCGATCCGATTCTTCGCACGACTCGCAACAGAAAAGCGTGTTGTTCTTCTTCTTCTTCTCGACGCAGACGCCTCCGTCTCGTCGTTAAAACGCTCCTCGCGACTCAATTTCCTCGCGTTCTTTTCGACCAAATCCTCCTTTGCATTCATCTCTTCTGCAATCGATGCACGGCGTAAACAGTAAAAACTCGCCAGAGCTTTGAATCGATGTGAAAACCTTCAAATTCTCTTTTTCTCCCTAAATTCGCTCTCTGTTGAAAAGGAACCTCGAGAGACAACGCGCGACGAGAGAGAGAAGAACTTTAAAAACACCACCAACAACTAAAACACGCAGAGACACTTAGAGTCAGAGCGTTACAGAGAACAGAAGACTTCTTCTCTTTCTTTTCTCTCTCGTCTCTCGATTCTCTCTCTCTTCTATGATTATTATACTCCTCTCTCTTGCTTAAAATTTTTTTTTTAGGACAGCTTTTGTCTACTTTTTGCCAAATTTTTTTGAGGGAGACTCTAGTTTAGGGTTTTAAATTTTTTCGAGAGTTTCTCTCTTTTCTTTCTTTTCTTTCTTCTTGGGTTGATGCTCACAATGTGAGATTGATGCGTGCGCGCTGTTTTTTGTTGCGGAAAGAACAGAGAGAATATAAAGAGTGCACGAGAGAGACGCGCGAAAGAAGAGAGAGGCTTTTCTGATGCGATGAGAGAGCAACGAAGGTTGCTTCTTTTTCTTCTTTTTACTCGCTTTGACGATTGCGAGAATACTACCGAGTTGGGAGGATTTCAGTAATGGAAGAACAAATCACATGAAGGAATCGAGCGAGAAACTTCCAGAGTTGAAACAACTCTTCCTCGAAGAAGAAGGAGAGGAAAGAAGACGGTCGAGAACGTTCGGCCGAGCGGATTTCAACGACCGCGCGCGGTTTCCAGAGCACGCGAAATATATCCATCCGCACCACGTCAGAGTTACCGAAATACGAGAGGACGTGTACGAGGTGGAAGTGTTGAAAGAGAAACTTTGCGTGTGGGTGTTTTCCCCACTCGAAGAGAGGGAAAAGGAAGACTTTGAAGACATCCAAGGCGTTTGGCAGAAAATCGAACGTGAAGAAAGGGCGGTGGTCGTGGACCACAACTTTACACGCAACGGGATCGTGTTTTCGTTTTTCGCCCCGAGATATTGCCCAGACGACGCGAAGGTGTTTCAGAACAGGTTTAAGTTGGGCGAATGTATCGGCGCGTGGAGAGTGAGCAGCAGTCGTTCGTCTCAAAGAAAAGAAGGACGACGAGGACAAAAACAGACGTGCTTGGTGCTCACGGGCACGTCCGGGAGTGGGAAATCGACTATTGCGAAAGGATTGACCGAGAAGAAGTGGACCGTGGTGAATCAAGACACGATCGGGTCGTACTGCGAGCGAGAGTGTTTTCGAAAGAAAGCGGACCAGTGCGTGATGAAAGCGAAGCACGGGCTCATGCTCGGTCGACACGTGGTTATCGATCGAACGAATATGAGTGCAGAGCAAAGGAAGAAGTTTGTGGACGCGGTGGAATACGTCCGGGTGAATAATAATAGTGAAAGTGATGTTGATATTCAAATCGTTTCTTTGTATTTGGATTTAGACGTCTCGGTGACGACTTCGAGAGTCGCGCGGAGAAAAAACCACGAAGGAAGAGTCGAAGGCCGAGAAGGCGTGGAGATTGTGCACAAGCAATTATACAGTCGAGACAGCTCGACGCCGCACAAATCAGAAGGTTTTGATGTGTGTTTTCGATGCAAAACGCCGGCGGAAGTTGAAGTGGCAGTCGGTAAGATTAAAGCGATGACTGGTCACGATTTGCCGCCGTTCCCGACGAAATGGGACGGGACGCAAAAGCCGCCGGCGAACGCGTTTCTTGAAGACGACGACGACGACACACGCAAGAAAACAAAACACACGGGATTCTTTCTGGACGGATTACTCCAGAAACAACGCGACCCTCAACGATTTTGTTCGAAAGAGGAACTTTTGACGATAAACGACGCCTGTTTCGCAATCAAAGACAAATTTCCGAAAGCGAAGTTTCACGCGTTGGTGTTGCCGAGAAGTCCAAAGTTCAAACACCCGTTTGATTTATTCAAAGAAGAAGGCGGAGAATTTGGTGGGAGTAACAACGACGAGCGAAAGTTCGTTTGGGATCGAATGCTACGCGTCGCGCTCGATATCGTCAAAGATCAACTGCAAAATCTTCCACCGGGAACGAAATTCCGCGTCGGATTCCACCTGAAACCGAGCATGGAACCCGCGCACCTACACGTCATCAGTCAAGATTTCGTTTCGGAAAAGTTAACGACCAAACAGCATTGGCACACTTTTACGAACGACGACTTTTTTATCGATTTCTTCAAAGCGATGACGATGACCAGACGATGGGACGATTCCAGGTCTGAACAGATTGTGAAATCGAACGACTTGCGATGCCACAAGTGTAATTCGTCGTGCGCGAATATGCCGCAGTTGAAGCGCCACATCTTTGAGTGTGTCGCGCCTCAAAAAACGGGATACACTCACGACGAACTGGTCAGACTGTCGCTGCAACATCATCAACAACAACAACAAATACAACAACCAACGGGTCACGCGTTGCTTTCGTTGATGTTCGGAGGCGGGGAACAACAACAACCGCGAGGCAACGACAACAAAGACGACATGGATATTTGAGAGACACGGTAACATAGAGATAGAAATATAGAGTATATATAGAGAGAGACAAAAATTAAACGCACATATAAAGATTTACTCACGGTGATGAAAATTTACAAGATTTGAGCGACGTAATACGCGATACCGGCCAAACCAACAACCGTCGCCGCCGTCGTCACCAACGGCGTGCTCAACCCGCCACCAACAGCTCTCCCTGTTTCCGGATCGTACTTCGCGAACCTGCTTCTCGGTGCCGAGCATTGTGGGCACGAGTACTCCTTATCCTGATCCGCGAACGGCGTCGGCAACGCGTACACGAAACCGCAATCGACGCAAATGTGCGACGCTCGTTCCGCTTGCGCCGCGCTCATTTTCCTCCCAAACTTTGGCGGTGCTGGCCTTTTCGGTAACCTTTTCACGTCGAACTCCTTTTCGCCCGGCCCTCTTACCACGATAAAATCCACCGTGTTCGGACACGCGTTTATCGCGCTTCTCGAAAATCCAAGCTGATCTGCCGGCCATAACTCGTCCCCGAAAAAGGACGAGTGATACATGACGACGTCGCCGGATTTTAACCCCGCTTTCGCGCCGTTCCCGGCGACTCTGTCGATGCACACGCCCGGGATTCCTCCGCCTCTGGCTTTTAACGTCACGCCGAGTGGTTTGTCCACGGAGATTAACACTTCGCCTTGTACCGCTTTCACGAGTTGATGGTGTCGTCTGTTCATTTTGTTCCGCTTCGTCATCATCTTGGAGGAGGAAGAAGAAAAGCATCCATTCCTCTTCGTCGTCGTCGTCTTCTCCCCGCGATAAAATTGGGACGACGACGCCCTGTGCGTTATAGTCGTCGTGGCTGAGACTACACTTTGCATCTTTTGCGTGTTATAAGTAGTGAGAGTGAGAGTGAGAGTGAGAGTGAGTGCGCGCGAAGTTTTTCGTTGTGAGGAAAATCAAAAGTATAGATAAAGTTCCGCGCAATGTGGGACTGATGACGAGAGACAAAGTCAGATGTGGCATGCGCTGTGCCAAAAAGGACTCCTGTGAGAGAGAGAGAAAAAGAGAGAAAAAGAGAGAAAAAGAGAGAAAAAGAGCGAAAAAGAGCGAAAGAGCAGACATGGCAGACAAAAGAGAGAAAATCAATTCTTTTCTTTTGTGTTTTTTTCGTAAGAGTTTTTTTGTTCTTTCTCGTCTCTCTCTCTCGTACTCTCTCTCTCCCTCTCTCCTCAAAGAACAGACACTGTAAAAGGGTCGAGAAGAAGAAGAGGTCAACGAAACACTTTTTCGTCGAAGTTTCTCTCAGCAGATTTTGCTCGAGATTTATGATTCAAACGCGCAGAATCGGTTTAGGATGGCTCCCCGGCGCCTCGATCGGCGTTCTGAGCGGGTTTTTCATTTTCAACGAACCGTTGAGAGAATTTCACGCCGTGCAAGAAAAGAAGAATACGAATAAGAGCAAAATTATCATCAACAACAACAACGACAACGAGAAGAGCAGCAGCAGCAGCGAGTAGTAGTGGTGGTAGTAGTAATAGTAGTAGTAGTAATAGTGGTAGATTGGTAGCAGTAGTAATATATAATGAACGCTTCGAAATCTTATTTCTGATGATGGCGTTGTCGCTTTTTGTTGCGAGGACTCTCGCGCCTCGGCGAAGTAGTAGTAGTAGTGGTAGTATTCTTCATCGGGGGCGACTTTCTTTTCT
>Ga0181597_10006003_pt1 | contig 11461 bp, 10 predicted proteins | sample 041ome_5_FD_148647 | JGI IMG/M metagenome (GOLD analysis project Ga0181597, IMG submission 148647) | Coastal salt marsh microbial communities from the Groves Creek Marsh, Skidaway Island, Georgia - 041403US metaG (spades assembly) | ecosystem: Environmental > Aquatic > Marine > Intertidal zone... | reverse complement strand
GGGTCAAGCGGGTTGATACTTATAAGGGATTCGATAAGATATAACCATGCATCGTTTAACACAGGATCAGATTTTACCCATTAGCCGAGAAAAACTCTGGGAGTTTGTATCGGTCCCGCAGAATCTCAACCAGATCACGCCCCCAGATCTTGCTTTCCGAATCAAGGGTGACCCCCCTTTAAAGGCTTATCCTGGATTGCTTCTAGAATATGAGGTAAAGGTTCCGCTTCTTGGATGGACGCCGTGGCTTACCGAAATCAAATATGTGGAGGAAGGGCACTCGTTTATGGATGAGCAACGCGTTGGTCCTTACAAATTATGGATGCATACCCACCGTCTTGTGGAGGTTGATGGAGGAACGCGTATGACTGATGAGATTATTTACCAAGTGCCTTTTGGGATCTTTGGATCGATTGCCCATGTGCTTTTTGTACGCCGTACGCTCAAAAGAATTTTCAACTACCGCCGAGAAAAATTAGACGAAATTTTCCCATCTAAGTAGCCTTGCTTGCCTGGGTATTTCTCAATGAAAGTTAATATGCCTATCTCCTTTCTAAACCAGTTTATGTACCAAAACTGGGAAGACCTAGTTATGTTGCATTACAAGGCAGATCCACAGCATATTTCTGACCGATTACCTTATGGCCTTGAGGTAGATCTCTGCCAGGATCAAGCGTGGTTGAGTGTTGTCGCCTTTCGACTCACAAACCTAAGAATCCGTCCAATAACTTGGTTTAGATGGAGAGACTTTTGGGAAATTAATCTTCGTACCTATGTGAGAGATAAAAATGGAAAAAAGGGGGTGTGGTTTTATTCTCTAGATTCATCTGATTCTTTGGGAGTGGTGGGTGCCAGATTGCTTTATGGCTTACCTTATTTCCATGCTGAAATTCATAGAGATGGAATGCCTCAATCCGGGAAGTTAACTTATTCTGGTACCCGAAAGGATGGTTCTCGTTCTTCGATCGGTACTACTTGGAAGCCCGAAGAGGTGGGCCAAAAGCTAGCTAAAGGTGAGTTGGATCATTTTCTTTTGGAAAGATACCGATTTTGGTCGCGACCGAGATTCGATAAGGTTTGCGGGACAGCCTGCGTGAACCATCGCCCTTATGATGCAGTACGAATATCTTCAGGTAGTTACCAGGGGGATCTATTTTCGAGCCAGGAGTTTAAAGAGCCAGAGGTTCAGCCTGTGTTTGGGCACTACTGTCCAGGTTTTTCGGTGGTGGCCACTGCACCTTCTTGGGCATTCTCTATTTCCGGCCAAGCAAACCAGAGATAAGTTTCATCTCCCACTCTTTGTTTACCAAAAAAAGAGGCATCCGCCAGTTCTCCGATAGAATGATGAGGAAAACCTCGACTCATAGAGCCTTGCAGTAAAGACCATAGACAAGAATCTTTAGCAAGGCTGGTTGGGGTTCGGGTGCTATGGTTGCCTGATAGCACATTCAACTGCTCGTGAAGGGTAGAATTTACCTTTGCATGGGCAACTGCCAGAACGCAACCGGGTATCTCATCTTTAATCAGTTCCAACTGAAAACCGCCATGAGAAGATCGCGAGGCAAGCAGGTTCGCAAGGCAGTATAAGTTGGAATCATATTCAGCAAATTCAACACATCTCTCACTAATCGGTCCCTCAAAAAAGTTTCCACAATTAGCTGTACCTTTGGATCCAAAAAATGCGTGCCTTGCCCCCGTCCATTTTTGGCGAAGTAAATGTGAGCCATGTATTCGAATGAGCTCATCATCAGCTAAGCGCTGGGGATCAAGATCTGCAAAAGAGGCCCGCATAATTTTGAGCTGATCTCTACATAAATAAAATATTCTCCGAACATCACTAAGAGCGACTTTTCCCGAGCCAGCTAATTCTAAGAAGTGAGCGAGCGATGGCAGGGAGGCCAGAAGAGAGCGCTGGACAGAATGGTCAACGGGGTCGACTCCGGGAGAAAGGGGCTCGGTCCACTGAGTCAGTTCTTGGTTGATGGCAGTGCGAGAAGATATGTAATTCTGGAGAGGTAGGTACTCACCAAATGCGGCGGCTGCATCACCTTGAACCAAAGGAAGGATGCCCAAAAGGTATTCATAAGTGCGGTATACACTGTCTTTCAGAGAACTGTTTCGAATTCCTGAAGTTTCAACCGATCCCTCACCGCCGAGGTATCGATTGTTTGGTTTGGTGTAATTGTCCCTTAACCTGCCGAGAGTATCCGACTCAAAGAAACCACTAAGGTCGGTGGCCTCTTGCGTGAGCATCAATGTGCGTGAACGAAGGTCTGAATCTGGAGATGCTGGGCGTGAGAGTAAGGCAAGGCTCGACCAGTCGTCGCTGATTTCCGAAACGAGAAGGCGGGTAGAATTATCTGATTCCAGCAAAGACTCATAGGCGATGCGATCCTCTTCAGTGAGGTTGCCCATGAGATAATCAATGGCTTTTTGTCGTGAGGGTTCCAAAATTACTTACGAATATTTTCTATGGTTGGAAACATGCTTTGCAAATGAGAGTAAAACTTTTTCATGATTATATTCGCTCATATTCATAGCGTTTCGGAACGCAGGCTTGATAAAGCTCTCTTGAGTTTTTCCATTCCTAGCCTAATTCGTGACTTTACAGTACCAAGTGAGAGGTGAAGTTGTTCCGAGATTTCCTGATGATTCAACCCTTTAAAGTAAGAAAGTTCGATTACTTTTCTTTGGTCTTGAGGCAATTGACCAAAGGCTTCCTGAATGTAAGAACGTTCATCGGATTTAACCGCCTCATCTGCACCGTCTTGTGAATTGTGATCTGGCCGGTTGCTTAATGCCTCAATAGGTTCGCCACTGACCACTTTTCTTTTGCGAGAGCGTATGCGATCAATACTTCGATTGCGGGTAATTACCAATAACCAGCTAGTGAACTTACCCTTCTCCGGAGAAAAAGCCTCAGGTTTTTTCCAGACATAAGCAAAAACATCCTGGATTACTTCCTCAGCTTCCCACCGGTCGCCTAAAACTTCAAGGGCTAGGGAAAACATCGCTCCTGCAAATCCGTCATATAAATTTGCTAAAGAGTCGGGTATCCGATCACGGATATTTTCCCAATGCGTGGTATCGATTTGAGACATTAACTACTCACTAATCACTTTCTGACTTCCTCTCTTTTGTCGAGTATAAGCGTTAGAAATGAAATGAATTTGCCTCGAAGCTTGTCTGTTTTAAGTTTTATTTATCAAAAATAGAAGCAGGAGTGTTTAGCTCGGAAGAGCATGGGCTTTCAAGTCGCTTAAGTTAGCCACTTGGAGAGCCGATTCTTCACAAGCCTCCAATTTTAGCTTAGGGGCCATTTGAGCTTCCAGAGCTTCCTGCCACCTCTGTGCACAAAGACACCAGCAATCGCCCGCCTGTAACCCGGGGAAATTATACTCAGGCATAGGAGTGCTCAAGTCATTGCCCATTTCTTTACTAAAGGCCAGAAATTCTACCGTCATCACAGCACAGACCACATGTCTACCGTGATCATCTCGATCTGTCCGACAGGTTCCATCCCGGTACCAACCCGTATTGTTTTCCATACAGCATGGCACAAGATCTGTACCGAGAACATTTTTTGGACGGTTCGTTTCGATGGGTGCAATCATAAGTTCTGATAAAAATTAGTAATTTGGATGAATCTCAGGATCTATCTGCTCAATCGGAGGCAATTGAAGAGAAGATCGGCATTCCTCAAGAATATTTGCGGTTGATGAGGTTCCGATTCGGGTCGCCCCTATTTCTCTCATTTTCAGCAGTGTTGTTAAATCCTTCACGCCGCCGGCCGCTTTGACTTGTGTTTTGGCTGAACATGCGTTGACCATGATGGATACATCCTCAAAAGTAGCTCCCCTTGTGGCAAGTCGTCCATCTTGCTGCATAACAAAACCAAATCCAGTTGAGGTCTTAATCCAGTCTACATTGATCTTCTCGCAGATCAGACAGAGCTTTTCTATGATCATACCTTCATGATTTCCTGTACCTCCATCCTGCCAGTAATCATTTTCAAAAATTACTTTTAATTTTGCATCCAGTGAATGGGCAGTTTCGCAAGCTTGAGTGATTTCATTTTCTATATAATTCCAATCACCACTCTTTGCTTTACCCAGGTTGATTACCATATCCACCTCAGTGGCTCCTTGTTGACAGGCAATCTTAATTTCCATGACCTTTACTTCAGTGGTGTTTGATCCATGAGGGAAGCCAATCACTGTACAAACTTCAACCTTGGATGATTCTAGTAGTTTGTAAGCTAGGCATACATGGGAGGGTTTTACGCAGACTGTAGCTACCTGATATCTCTTGGCTAACTCACATCCATTTTGCAATTCTTGGTCCGTTAAAGTTGGTGCAAGTAGGGCATGGTCTATCATGCCGGCAATCTCCTCATATTTAAAATCAGTCATATTGTTTTCCTGCTATTTGTGCCCTTCTATGAACGGCTCAGCAAGTTCAGATTATATGCGTTTCAAGAGAAAATCCTTTGATGTACAGAATTTGATATTTGCAAATCCAAATGCCCAACCTCATTTTCAGAAATTTATTAATTGCCGGGATAGCTCAGTTGGTAGAGCAACGCATTCGTAATGCGTGGGTCGTCGGTTCGAATCCGATTCTCGGCTCTCTTTATTTAAGCTAGACTAAGAGATGTTAATACAACGGAAATGGTTTCAAATTCCTGTTTTTATACATGATTTAATACACCAACTAGTCGCTAATACGAAAGGCGATCCTGCATGAAAGACTGAAAAAAAGTCATTGGGGAGTTAGACTATATTAGATTCAAATAGGTAATTTATCGGCAAGCCACATCACAATCATGACGAAAGGAATTGATAGAAGTACAAATCCCCAATTTTGATTACTAAAGGTTGAATGCATGTGATAATTTCTATCGATTTGCAGCTCCAGTCCAAGTCTAGGTGGTATTCTATAAGAGATACTTACTAGATTTATAATCTCTTAATGATTTGCATGACTCGATGTACATATATTGGATGTAAGCTCTTTTGACACTGGTTGTATTAGCTAAGTATAAGAAAAAAATTCTGCTCGAAATGCCATGCATCAGTAACCATCAAAAAATTGACCAATCTCTCTATGGATGATTGGCTCAATTAGTGAAAGCTGTTCTAAACGCTTTATTTTTTCTATTCGCCTTAAGCCTCATTGCGAAGGAACCAGTCCGTATCTGGACAAGTACTGACGGTCGAACATTGGAAGCCCGCTACCTGGAAGTGGTCGGAACCAAGGTACGAATTGAAAATGCTTCGGGTCGAAAGTTTACGGTTCCGCTAACAGGATTCTCATTTGCCGATCAGGAGTATGTGAAGAAGGCATACGGGCGGGCCTTGTTCGTTGATCCTCAACCATTTGAAGACGATGGTAGAGGCGGAGTGATTGTTGCATCAGTTAAGGGAAAGGTGGAGGTAATTACTCAAATGCGTGATCGCTATTCAGATAAGGATGCAGATCCACGTGCGGTGATAGTTGGTGAATCAATCGGACCAGGTGCCACCTTGATTACGGGTAGCGGTTCATCGATGGATTTACTACTAACCAACGGAACCCTTGCTCATTTAGGCGAGAATACAAAACTGGTTCTGACTGCCCTTTATCAGAAAGCTTTCAAGGGAAACAAGGTGAAGGCAAGCGAGCTTACCAAGGAGGTTAGCCCAAGTAGAACAGCTCTTAAATTAGAAGAAGGCGACCTAGTCTTGGAGGTACGCAAACTAGGTAAAGAATCCTCGTTTCTCGTGGAAACGAAGATTGCTCAGGCGGGCATACGCGGTACTCAGTTTAAAGTCTCAGCTAGCGCCGACTCTGCTGAGCTTTCGGTACTTAAAGGCCGAGTAGACTTTTTGGATGCCGAGGAAATGGCGACCCCTGTTGAAACTACGAAGAAGGCAGGCACCCGTAAGGATGTGCCTGCTAAGTTGGAGGATATGAGTGCGAGCGAGCAGGTAGAGGTGAAGAAAGCGGTGGAGCAGACCAAGCAGGCATCGGCAGATATAGATTTGAACCGCTTGGCGAATACGGTGGATGGATATGCTTCTAAGCCAAATTATATTGTTAAGTCAGCTCTCAATATGGAGCTAATTTGGTGTCCGCCGGGCGGGTTTATGATGGGGCCAGGTCCGTGGAAAGAAGAACCTGCTCATCCGGTAATTTTAACGAAAGGATTTTATCTCGGAAAATATGAAGTTACGCAGGAACAGTACGAAAAAGTAATTGGAACTAATCCTAGCAAATTTAAGGGAGATAAACTACCTGTGGAGACGGTCAGTTGGGATAATGCAGTCGCCTTCTGTGATGTATTGACGAAGAGAGAGAGGATTCCAAGGGGATGGAAGTTTTCATTGCCTACAGAGGCCCAATGGGAGTACGCCTGTCGAGCGGGTACAACATCTAGTTATTCATGGGGAGATAAAATTACACCACAGTTCGCAAATTACAAAAATAGTGATTTGAATAAGACGGTTGAGGTTAGTTCTTACTCACCCAATTCATTTGGTATACACAATATGTCTGGAAATGTTTGGGAGTGGTGTTTAGATTGGTTTGGCCCTTATTCCCCAGACTTGGCAGTAGATCCAATGGGTTCATCTAATGGTATTCAAAGGGTTATGAGAGGAGGTTCCTGGGAAGGAAGTGCTGAGGGCTTGGCTCCGTCGTTCAGAGGATACTACTACCCAAATAGCAGTCGATACTTTCCTGGCTTCCGAGTTGCTTTCAAGCAGGTGGACTGATTTATGAAGAGTCTGACTCAAACCTTCCTTCTCCTCTTCGCGGTCACCCTCACCGCCAAGGAACCAGTCCGTACCTGGACAAGTACTGACGGTCGAACACTTGAAGCCCGCTACCTGGAAATGGTTGGCACCAAGGTACGTATTGAAAATGCATCGGGGCGAAAATTCACCGTTCCACTTAATGGCTTCTCATCCGCTGATCAAGAGTATGTGAAGAAGGCTTATGGGCGATCGTTGTTCGCGGAACCTCAGCCCTTTAAGGATGAGGGGCGAGGCGGAGTGATTGTTGCATCTGCCAAGGGTAAGGTGAAGGTGTTAGTTGCAAAGACTGATAGGTATTCCGACCCATCACCAAGGGATGTGATCGTGGGAGAGTCCATCGCTTCGGGTGCCACCTTGATTACGGGTAGCGGAGCGGAAGCGGATTTGCTTCTTACAAACGGAACCTTGGTTCATTTGGGCGAGAATACAAAATTGGTTTTAACGGCTCTTTATCAAAAAGCCTTTAAGGGTACAAAACAGAAGGTAAGCGAGCTTACCAAGGAGGTTAGCCCAAGTAGAACAGCTCTTAAATTAGAAGAGGGTAACTTGGTCTTAGATGTACGCAAGTTGGGTAAGGAATCTTCCTTTCTTGTTGAAACCAAGATTGCACAGGCAGGTATACGAGGAACCCAGTTCAAAGTGTCGGCGAGTGCGGATTCGTCGGAATTATCAGTAATGGAAGGACGAGTCGATTTTTTGGACTCGGAGCAAATGATCGCCGCTGTTGAGGCCGCAAAGAAAGCAGGTGCAGTTAAAGGTGTACCTGCCAAGGTGGAGGATATGAGTGCTAGTGAGCAGGTAGAGGTGAAGCAAGCGGTGGAGCAGGCTAAGCAGGCTTCGGCCTTGTTCGATTTAAAACGCTTGTCAAACACGGTGGATGGGTATTCGCAAAATCCAACTATTACGATCAAGTCAATCGGTTTACAAATGATTTGGTGTAAACCAGGAAGTTTCGTAATGGGGCCGGATAAAAAAAGGAAAGACTCTCCCGCCCATCCAGTAATTCTTACTGAAGGATTTTATCTTGGAAAATATGAAGTGACCCAAGAGCAGTACCAAAAAGTCACAGGTAATAACCCGAGCAAATTTAAAGATAATAAACTTCCCGTTGAAATGGTAAGCTGGATTGAAGCAGTTGCATTTTGTGAAACCCTTACAGAAAGGGAGAATATCCGGGGTTGGGAGTTTTCATTACCTACGGAAGCCCAGTGGGAGTATGCCTGCAGAGCGGGAACTACCACAATATACAGTTGGGGAAATACGATTAGCCCCCAAAACGCAAACTACCCTGGAAGTAAGTTAAATAGGACACGAGAAAATGGTTCTTATTCACCAAACTCCTGGGGATTTTACGATATGCATGGAAATGTGGCCGAGTGGTGCAATGATTATTTTGGGCCTTATTCTCAGGATTTAGCGGTTGATCCTAGAGGTCATATATTAGCACCTGATTTTGTGAGGCGTGGGGGGTCATGGATAGCTTACTCCAGATACATTACATCAGCAGGACGAATTGAAGGGAAACCTGATCGCAAAGAGAGTTACATAGGCTTTCGAGTTGCCTTCAAGCAGGTGGACTGATCATGAGGAATCTAACTCGAACCTTCCTTCTCCTCCTCGCTGTCACCCTTTTCGCCAAGGAACCAATTCGTACTTGGACAAGTGCAGACGGCCGAACCCTCGAGGCTCGTTACTTGGAAATGGTTGGCACCAAGGTGCGGATTGAAAATGCCTCGGGTAGAAAATTTACCGTTGCTCTGACAGGATTCTCATCCGCCGATCAGGAGTATGTGAAGAAGGCACATGGGCGGTCCTTGTTTGCCGAACCTCAACCATTTGAGGATCAGGGGAGAGGTGGAGTGATTGTTGCTTCTGCTAAGGGTAAGGTAGAAGTAATCGCAAAAAAACATGATCGCTATTCAGATAAGGATCCTGACCCACGAGAGGTAATTGTTGGCGAGTCAATCGGACCAGGTGCAACCTTGATTACAGGTAGCGGAGCAGAAGCGGACTTGCTTCTAACCAATGGAACCTTAGCTCACTTAAGCGAGAATACGAAACTTGTTTTAACGGCTCTTTATCAGAAGAGCTTCAAGGGTACGAAACAGAAGGCAAGCGAGCTTACCCAAGAGGTTAGTCCTAGTCGTACCGCACTAAAACTTGAAGAAGGTGACTTGGTTTTAGAGGTGCGTAAACTGGGCAAGGAATCTTCGTTTCTTGTGGAAACTAAGATTACGCAGGCGGGCATACGAGGAACCCAGTTTAAAGTGTCGGCGAGTGCCGACTCTGCTGGGCTTGCTGTACTCGAAGGACGGGTAGACTTTTTAGATGCAGAACAACTGGCTACCCCTGTGGAGACGGCCAAGAAGGCAGGAGCAGTCAAAGGCGTGCCTGCCAAGTTGGAAGACATGAGTGCTTCGGAGCAGGTGGAGGTTAGGCAAGGGGTTGAACAGGCCAAGCAAGCATCGGAAGAAATAGATTTAAACCGCTTAGCAAACACGGTGGATGGATATGCCTCCAAGCCCAATTATATTGTTAAATCGGCTCTTGATATGGAATTAATTTGGTGTCCACCGGGCGGTTTTGTTATGGGGCCTAGCACAAAGAGAAATCCGGCACATCCAGTCATTTTAACCAAGGGTTTTTACCTTGGGAAATATGAGGTGACGCAGGAACAATATCAAAAAGTAATGAGAGCGAATCCAAGTAAGTTTATGGGTAAAAACTTACCTGTTGAAATGGTAAAGGGAGAGCAAGCAAGAATGTTTTGTGAGGCACTTAATAAAAAAGAAAGAATATCTCGTGGATGGAAATTTACTCTACCAACTGAAGCGCAATGGGAGTATGCTTGTCGGGCGGGGACGACCACGACATATTCATGGGGCAATGACAAAAGCCCAAAGCTCGCAAATTACTCTGAGAGTGGTTTGGGAAAAACATTAGAAGTTGGTTCATACCCTCCAAACAACTGGGGTTTTTATGATATGCATGGAAATGTATGGGAACTCTGTCTAAGTGTACCGAATTATACAAAAGAGCTGATCATCAATCCCATCGTTAAAGATTCGATTGGCAATGCGGTTCGCGGAGGTTCATGGATTAATATATGGTCGGTTAGTTCGCGGGGGGGGTGGAGTGGTGAATCAAAATTTCACGGCAGTCGAGGCTTCCGCGTCGCCCTAAAGCAGTTAGACTAGATCATGTAGTTTTTGTCTTAAATGTTCCGGTTTCCTTGTATGATAATTTTCGAAGGATCGAAATTCCCGCTTTAATTAAACAGTTTAAATTTTTAGCGATTGATATGAAAAGGTGGTTTGGATTTTGGTTTCGTCTGCTCTGTGGAATCGCATGTCTGGTTTTAGTGGGAATGATTTTTTACCATGGCGATGGGGATGCCTGGCTTGCGTGGTTATTTTTTACTGTGCTTGGAGTCGCGTGGTTAATTGGGGCATATTTGAGGTATCCAAGATCCCGTAAAAAATGATTAATTCTATCTATTCTATTTTCTATCTCTTGTGCACATCCCCGTAAGGTGCCGGGTTCAAAATCCGTGCCGGAGTTGATTGATGGTTGAATTTGATTTTCCCGACTTGCGGAGAATATTTTTTACAGATAATCAAGAGAGAGATGAAGTTAACTGTACCCATTTTCGTAATCTCTATTTTTTTGTCATTAGGTTGCGAAGAGGAAAAGGTTGTTATTCCAGGGAACCAGTCGGGTGAATCTGCTCTTACCCGTCGTGAAAAAATTCGGGAACTAGAAGCGGATTTGGATGTAGCCAAATGGGAAAATGTTAGGCTGAGCTTGAAAATGCGTAAAGTGGATGGTTCCTCTCTGGTGAGGGACACTCAAACTGGACTTTGGCACTTTGATGTAGAAAGAACTCCCTTTACGGGGTTGGCCGTTGAATCATTTAAAGATGGGAACCCGAGGGCAGAGGCTCAGTTTCTTGATGGCCAAAAAGATGGGATGGAAAGATTTTGGTACCCCAACGGAAAACTGAAAGAGGAGGGGCAATGGTTTGACAACCAAGCAAATGGATTGATGCGCTCATGGGATGAAGAGGGCAAATTGCTTAAGGCCGTGAGGTATAAAAACGGTCAGTTAATTGAGATTCTGCGCCAATGAGGCCAGTACCCTCTGGTGGCTACCAGCGGTTACTCAAAACTCAACCCGCGAGGAAGAGAGACTTCCCCTCTCCATTCCGGGCGTTCGCAAAAAAGTTCGCCTCTTGGAGTGCTGATCACATCGCGAATGATAATTTGATAAGCTCGTTGAGGCTGCCCAAAGGCAAAAGTAAGTAAAAGGTCGGTCCTTTGGTTTGGTTTTTGTGTGGAATCAAAATCATGGACAAGGATAGGGGCTCCGGCTCCATTTTCATCTGGGCAGAAATAGTAGAGTCTTTCCGGATATTGGTTAGAGAGGCGGATAAGAATATCTTCCTGACCAGAACCATTCCCGAGGATTCCTTGGTTAAATAGCTTCTCTGAGTCTTCCGGAGAATAGCCAATCATAAATGCCTTTCCATAAGTAGACCTATCTAGCTCAAATCGATAGGTAAGTTTGCGATCTAAATGAAGGGAGCGGGGGTTGGTGGAATTTTGATCGGGAAGCGGATCCATCTTTATTTTGAATCTTCCATACTCCCAGGATACGGGGAGAAG
>Ga0181597_10006000_pt1 | contig 11465 bp, 6 predicted proteins | sample 041ome_5_FD_148647 | JGI IMG/M metagenome (GOLD analysis project Ga0181597, IMG submission 148647) | Coastal salt marsh microbial communities from the Groves Creek Marsh, Skidaway Island, Georgia - 041403US metaG (spades assembly) | ecosystem: Environmental > Aquatic > Marine > Intertidal zone >... | reverse complement strand
CATAATAGTATAATTATTTATGTCAAAGATTTCTCTATTGACTGTTTCATTTATCTTTTGTACAAAATCTTGTTTGTGTTCTATCGGAGTCAAGCCTAATGCAGCTAAAGCATAATATTTTTCTTTGTCGCTCCAATCTGATTCCATAATATATTCTATGTCTTTATCGCTCCAATCTGATCCCATATTATTTTCTATGTCTTCATCGCTCCAAGCTGATCCCATATTATTTTCTATGTATTTATCGTCAGAATCTTCTGTATTTTTTATGTAGTCTTTTGTCACTTCATCAAATTTATCGGGATCCATACCATATAAATTTGTTATTTTCTGAAACTCAATTGGTTCTAAATTTTTAATTACTCGCCAAAAATTGGTATCTGATACTGGGAAATTAATGTTTCTCATATTAGATAATATTTGTTCCACTTCCGATGCCATCTTATTTATACTTTCAATTTGTTCTCGTGTTTTTTGTTTTTCTGTGTTTTGTGTACGATTAGAACGACGTCTTGATGGTTGTAAATTGAAAATAGAATATAATTGGTTTTGATCTCTGGTTGGTATATTTTTTGCAACTTTGTTACCTTCAACAACCCATACCTCGCTATTTTTTTCGCTGCTTTTATAAAATTCACCATTGTAAACAACATTATGCTTCAATTTGTTACTGTTCTGTTTAAGCAATTTGGAAAAGTCTTGTTTCAAATCAATGTTACCAAATAAATCTTTAAGAATTTTAGGTTTTAATTTTACTTTTTTCAATTTCAATTCTTCCATTTGTTCCTTTATCGTTTTTTCGCTATCTTCTGGATTGTATTTATTATAAACATAATAGCTGTCGTTTATTTTAGGGTAGTCGGGTTTGTCCATCAAATCGAACCATGGTTTATTCCGCATCAAAGATGCATTCTCTCCGCCTATTTTTATCACGGGGTTGCTTACTTTGCGATACAAACTATAATCCGGATTATTTTCATCTTCATTTTCTACTGTAAAAAAATGCGTTTTAGTACCTGCTATTTTAGATTGATGTTCAATTGAATTCAGTGTTAGCATCAGCTCCAAACGATTTCTACATGTGGTATTTATCAAACTAGTTTCAAGACGGACTTGATCTCCTTGTAATTTTTTTATCATGGCATGGTTTGGTGCGTGCGTAGGCGCTATAAATTGATAATGTCTATATCTATCTTTAGTCTTCATTGTTGTACCACATATCGAACATGTATCTGCAGGGGTTGTATAAGATGTACAATAAAAACAGTACATTTTATTTGTGTGTGTGTCAGTGTCGTATTCTTGCTTTGAAATATATACTAAATTGTTATGCTGATAAACGTATGCCAAATTTACATATGTTTCAAAGGTAGAACTCCATGGAATAACTTTTGCTTTCGTATATCTCGTCGCATATCCAAGTTTTTGCTTAATTTCGTCTCGCACTTTCTTTTTTGTGCTTTTAGTTAGCACTAAATTATCCTGAATTTTTACATTTGGTATATCCTGTAGATTTTTTAGACTAATCTTTGAAGCACCAACATCAATTCCTGCTGACAAGACATCATATTCTGATTTATATTCGGGATAAACAATAATATCTGTCATTGGAATCTCAACATCTTGAGTTTTTCCTCCTACTTTTTTACTTTTCTTTTCTATATTCGTATAATCTTCCACTCTTCTTACGAACTTTGGAAATTCGTCCTTAAAGTAAATATCTGCCTTTGATTTTGTTGCTCTACCTCGAGTGTAAACTGTAAATTTTTTTCGAACTAATGTTTTATCTTTTTGTTCTTTTGTGTTAAATGTTTTTGAACAGAATGTTTGTGAGTGAACCACCCTATATTTATTAGGAACACTGCTGTGTGAGTTTGCCCTCACAAGACGTCCATCAAACTGATCTTTTTTTGCTGGCATTTGTACAGGAGTACCTGCTATGGTAACACTATCAGTACAAGATTTGTAATCCACACCTTGAATACCGGAATCAGAAGTAAGAATAACATCAATACCTCCTCTTTCAAATTGATCTTTTAAAATATCAATTGATTTTCCTGAGAAATCTGCATAATAAGCAAAATAGAGACGATTATTCGATTCAAAATATTCATCTTCTGGAGCCAGAAGTAATCCATCCATTAATCGATATCTACTTTCAACAAGCTCTCGTATGGGTCCTAAATCTTTATCTTTATAATACAACTGCATACTGTATTTTGTTGGATTGAACATGAGCTTCAATAATCTACGTCTGTATATTTTATTATGGATGTCTTTGTGTTCTTTGATAGATTTTACTACTGTTTTTAATTCATCTATATTTCGTTCCTTCTCCTGTAATAAGTTGTCATATTGGTTACACAGATTAAAAAACTCTTTTACTTTTTCCGCGTCTGTTGGATCTGAAAGCTGATATCTTTTGGAGTCGTTACCACTTGAAAAAAACTCTTCATTTGATTTTTTCAGGTATTGAAATATAGAGCCTATTAAAATTAATAAATCACGATTATCCATTTTTTCCAATGGTTTATCTGGGAATGTGTGTTTTTCATTATAAAATTTTGCTGCTATTGTGTCCATACCTGGTGTTATTATTGTCCGGTCACTCGAATTGAAATATTCTTTTGCAAGATCAATATAATATTTATATTTGGAGTAATCAGTTGCATTTACTTTTGGCATATCTTTTCCAATATATTGACTAACATCATAATAATTCTGGTTTTGTTCATCTAAACCCACTTGTCTTCTGTAATGTTTTAATCCCATAAGAGCTTTGGCATAAGCTTGATCACTTTTATCTTCAAAATACTTTGGTACAAATCCCTCTTTAAGCGTAGTCATTAAATTTTTTCTATAATTAAATGTTGTATCATTATAGAATTCTATTTCTTGTACCAAAACATCTTGTACTATTTTTGACGTTATATCATTATATATATATGAATAAACTGCATTAGGTTTATTTGGCGATTTGTCATTTCCCTCTACGACATTTCTGCCATCTAATTGACTTTGCAGTTGTTTTTTTGCATGGTTTACTAAGTATTGAACATATAAGTTATCTTTTTTCCAAGAACCACTGTTGTTTGTATAACCTGTTAACACCGTCGCAGCTTGTAACAAACTGTAAATATCAAATGGTTTTTCCATTTCTTTTGGCATAGAAGCATCGTCTATTTCGTGTTCTTCAAAATAATTATACATTTCAAGGTAATGTTCGAGTATTCCATATTTATTTTTTGGTGTTTCTATGTGTGAATGTCTGGCATATAGCTTGTATCCAATTATACTAATATCTTCAAACAAACTATCTAAATTTTTCTCCTCAGAATTATTATTCATATACTCTAATTTTTCATACTCATCTAACACATCATTGAGATTTGGTAGACCCAAGTTGATAAATTTGTTTTGACATTGCTGTACTCTGTCAATAAGAATTTTATCTTTCAGTTCATAAAAGGTAACATTCTCCACCTTATTATGACGAGTATTTTTAAACAAACCCTCTTTAAATAAATCTTTAACTTCAGGTACTGCTTTAAATGTAATTTCATCGCCTTTTTGAAAGTCGCCTGTATCTACATCAAATTCTTGCTCATTGACCTCTCTTTTCCACTCTCTAATTACGTTTATTAATGCACCATAACCTACTGTACTTGTACTAATGTTTTCAACTACAGTGGATTTTAGTATCGGTATTATTTTATTGTTTTCAATAATGAATTCTTCTACTGTGCCTACTTTGGAGATCAATTTTGTTTTAGCCTTTTTAATTTCCTCTTTATCGCGTATCTCTCTCACTTGATCTTTCCCTACAGTTTGATATATTAGTGACGTGTCTCTATATCTGTCGTATTTAAAACCCACCTTTTTGAATTCATAATCATCTGCCCAAAAATCAACTGTTGTATTACCCTGTTTTCTTGCTATGTATGTAACATCAACTGTTTTTATTAATCTTCTTTGTGCCTTTAATTTAAATCGAACCAAAGTTAAAATTTCATCACAAAGAGATGTAATTTTCTTGATAAATATTCCCTCTTTACCACCTATTTCTATTTGATCACGATTTAAAATATCAGAAACCAAATCATAGTACTCCTTATTCGGTTTTGCTTTTGCCCGTGGTATAAAATCAAAGTCCTTCAAAGTTAATTGAACTACTCTTTTTGTATCAGATATGTATTTTATAACCGGTTCTGATTTTTGTCGTACTTCATTTTCCGTCTCGGAAAACACGGTATAATAAAAAGATACCATGCTTTCCAAATACTCAAATACTTGTGTGTTTTTTCTATTGGCATTTGCAAATTTAGTTAATACATTATAAAATAATTTGTCTCCTACATTTTTTTCTCTACTATTGCAATAACTGTAGAAATTAACCTTATCTCTTATAGGATACAACATTTTTGACGATAATTCGGTCAGACCATAAACATAAATATCTTCTTTTGCTGACCATTCTTCTACCTTTTGTTTCAAGTATTCTGCATTGCTTTCATAAGGATGAATGTACTTGTATTTGTTGTTTTGTGTTACCATATATTTTTCTATTTCATTTATGTCGTCGTTAGCCTCTACTATCCATCGCCTCCATCTTCGTAATGCGTTATTTGTAGCGTGTATATTCAGGTTCGTCTTTTCCCACACTCGTTTGTGTTTTCTAGCTTGTAATGCACGCATGACACCGTCCAATTTTACTGTATCTTTAAAGTACAACATGACATTTTTTGATTGTCTAACGCTGTCTTCAATGTAATACACAATCTCTTGAATTTTTGATGTTTCTAAATCTGGAACATATGGTATGTAAGACAATGGTTTTGTCTCATAGGAAACATTTATAATTCCTTTTTTTTCTTTTACTGTAGAAACTTTAATCCTGTCCTTCAAAGGATATTTGGCAGAAACAGGATGCAAATATAAATATTTTAAATCGACTTCGGGGATATTATCTCCGTTATTAGACAACCAGTTTTTCAACCAATTTGTCATTGGTTCAGTTCCTTCTACAAAATCTAAGCCGTCATTCATTGAGTGATTCATACAAATAGGATTTCCTCCAAAACGCTTCTTCAACATTACATATCCATTATTGTATGAAGCAACGCATGACATTGTTGCAAATTTGACATGGTTATTTAAAAGCAATGCTTCCAAATATTTTATGTCTTTATATGTGAATTCATCACCATCCTCAACTAGAATATCACCATCTTTATAAGACAAGGAAAAAACAGCGTCATTTGTTTCTTTCAAGGAGTCTTCAAGCAGTCTCATGGGTTGATAAAAACTCAGAGCTTGACGCATTTGATCCAATTCTACCATTTTAACATCTAAAGCCACTAAGTCAGGAAAGCGTTTTTCTTCTTTTGGTTTATTCTGTACTATATATGTTCTACTAAGAGCATCTCTAGCAAGATCATCTTTTATTTTATCAAAATCTGTTACAAAATCAGTTTTTTCTCCAATAAAAGATTGTAATATACTATCCGCATCTAGTTGATAATATTCAATATTTTTTAACTGCTTAGTTGTCGTTATTTTCACTGGTATTTTCATAACACTATCAACTGCCCTGTCGACATCACCAACTGTGTTATGTCTTGACATTTTAAATTTCATTAATTTAGCTAATTTTCCCATGTTTGTAGGAATTTTTTTAGTAATTGAATTTTGATACATCCACTGTGGCGATGATTCTTCACCTTCTTCCAATACCTGAGCCATCGTAAACAATTGACGTTTCATATTTGCCGATGAAAGTGGTGTAGCAGTACATAAAATAGTAAATTTTGTATTTAATGAATATTTCCACAACGAATACAATATCAATGAGTTTGTTGACGATGTTATTTTGGTATCTACTTCATCTGCAATCATTATACATCCCTTTGGAGCTCTATACATGTGATAATATATATCACTGTTTGCTTTATACAAATAATTTACATAAAAATTATTCTCATTTGCTAACCAGTTACGTGTAGAAATAAATAATTTTAGTAATTCTTTATCATTATAAACATCATTGTCGGTAGCATTTTCTTTCAAATCCATGCCTTTATATATGTTTTTAACATCATCTTCATTTAATACAAATTCTCCATCTACTTTTTTTTCTAATTTTACTTCAGTCAAATTTTTTATTATCTTTTCTTGTTTAAATGATGGCAAATAGCTCATCAGAAATTCTTGATACTTTTTGCGACAATCTTTTATTAATGGTGAAGATCTGTCTACGAACTCACGAAAAACACATGTTTCATCTTTTATGTCAAAATATGTACTCAATGTTTTTTTATAAGATTCATAAGTTTTTTCTTGATGTCTTTTGAATTTCTCGACTAGACCTAAATCATCGGTATCCTCATCTTCATCGTCACTGTCATATTGAACTTTTTGTTGCTTTTTAATTTCCCATTTTTTTATAATCTCATTATTATCGTCGTAAGATATAAACCCAGTATGGAATAAACCATGGTCGAATTGTTTTTTAAACTCCTTCTTACGCACAAGACATCTCACACAGTGTCTACAACATATAAATATTTGATCTTCGTATAGCCTCCATTTCATGTAAATCTTAGTATTTTGGACCTTAGATTTTAGGGTAAATGTTAATGGCTTCTTTGTTATTGTTTTTTTGTTTCGTATAGTTACTTTTGTAAACATTTCACTAAATTCGTTAAATTGTTCTTCAGGTAGCATTTCTTTCCATTCAGTTTGGGTAAAGTACAAATTACATAATAAACAGCGTCTTTTATTTTGTTGTTCTCGAATTTTACCTGTTGTCAAAGTATATAGTTGCTTTCTTTTTCCCAACTCGTTCCAAAATGATTTATCTTCAATTCTTTTGCCTAATTTTTTCTCTTCATTAGTATCTGACAAATGAATGAATTCTGGGTATTTGTGATCACATTGTGAATTTTGAAATATTTCATATGTTTGCCAAATAAATGCTTCTTTGTCATTTGGAAACATTTTAAATACTTCATCTACCCATTGTTTCAGTATTGCAGGACCCTTTAATATCAACAAAATTTTAGGTTTAGGTTCTTTAAATGAATTTCTAGCTTTCATTGCCAATATTAATGCATTTTTTGTTTTTCCAAAACCAGGTCGATGAGCAAGAAGAATCTTGTTTCCTGCATATTTTAAAGAATTATATTGATAAGAGAATAATGAAAAATTCTTTTCCTCTCCTAGATCTTTTTTTAATTCAAAATAAAACTTCTTTTTATCTCCACCATCTTCAACCACATCGTTGGATGACTCGAAATCAAAAGTGGTGTACGCTTTCTTATCCATACCATTGAATGTTTTTTCTGTCATACCTACTCGATATGCTGTTCTATTGGATGGTTCCCATTCCTTGGTGTCGGATGGGGTTTTACTTTTTACGAAAACTGTCTTTTTGTCTTCACTGAATGATATTTCCAATGCACGAGTTCCCACCATTTCTATTGTTTTTGTCCCTAAATTATTTAACTTTTCCGCTTTATATGCCTCAGCGTTCCCAATTTCATCTTTTAATATTGTAATTCCTTCATTCGCACATAGCTGTATTCGATAAGTCCCTTTGTCTAATTCCTCGTATTCGCAATCACTCTCACTGTCGGGGTCAACTTCTTTAGCCGCTTCTTTAGCCGCTGCTTTATCCGCTGCTGCTTTTGCTGCTGCTTTTGCTTTATTTGCTTTATTTGCTGCTTTTTCTTTCTTGTTGATATAAGATATTATTGCATTATAGTTGCCTACACTAAATTTACTTGGTATTAATTTCTTTTTGGATTTAGTTTTGTCTGCCTCTTGAAGTGCGGTGTAATTTTCCAAAAACTCATTTTTTGTTATAATTCGCTGCTTGTTTTTTTTCATTTTGTTTAACAAAGTGTTAAATTTTTTAGTCTCCTCATCTTCTTCCGCATTAGCTTCGTTGTTGTCTTCTATAACTTTGGCTTTTTCTAATATGCGAAAGAGCATTTCTGATTTAGTAAATGACACCGTTTTTCGGAGATCATTTTTCCCACTGTATATCCAAAAATGCACTTTCTTCTTGTTATTCTTTGATGTTTTGTCCGGTTCGTTATTTATTTCTTTTACTAAATCATCAATTGTCATTGAATAATTTTTTTGGTCTTTATCTTTAAAAACTTTACCATCCCATACATAGTAATTCATTTAAATAAAATATTAATTTATTAAATAGGTCAAAATTTTATAAAACTTAACAGGTATTCTATAAATGAATACCATGTAAAAATTTCAGGAGTTTCCATTTTTGGAAACAATATTTCTATTGGTTTAGTAATATTTATTCCATCTTTACAGTTTATTTGTATCTTTCCACCGTGACAAATATCTGACTTGTTCTGAACACATATAAATGGTTTATCTATTGGTATTTTTTTTATCCAACTATCAGGGTATGTATCGGTATACATAATAATAAACCCACTTGCATTTTCATAATACATTTTATTTATAGCTTCATACCTATCCAATCCACTACAGTCATGAATATAAATGACCTGATCTTTGTATACATAAACATTTAACTCTTTTGCAATAGTAGCAATATAAGACTCACAAAATTCATTCTCTGTTAGACGTCGTGTATACGATGTTTTACCTGTCCTACAATCACCAATTAAAAGGATGTTCATGCCTTAATAAATTTTTATGTATATATTATAATCCTTTTTTTTTAAATGTTCATTTATCTATTCCATTTAATTTTAGGTATATTCTACCTAAGTATGTTTCCAAGTAATATATTCCTTATTGGATTTATATACTTTGTATTTTTAATTCCTGCACTACATAGATCAATAATATATTATCTACTAGAATTTAAGATACCACCGTGGACAATTGTCATGAAATGTTTTGTACATATGTCTTTGTTTTCAAACTTTCATCAAAAAGTAAATATTATGTTTATATGGATGCTTATTTATGTATGGAACGATCTTCTCTATGTGGTACGTCATGCAGAAAAACGTCTATCAAAGATTGATTCTCTTTTATATGAACACAACATGCGTATATCACATTTATACATAGACACATATTCAGACGATATTACCAATCGTTTTCATACACATCTTTTTGATACTAACCGTATGTATTGGTTTGACAAAACAGAGGAATCAAATAAAACTTCTTTGGGAATTCATAATTATAGAAATATAGTTGAGCCTACACAACCAGATAATACTATGTTAAACGCAGCAAAGGGTTATACCATATTTATTAGAAACAGATATATTATCTGTCTACCAGCTCTATTTGTTTTTGTATACTCAGGTTTTATTGATTTTCGTTGGAACTATTTAACACTATTGAATATGCTTATTCTTTGTACAGAATTGTTAGTTTTGGTATTAAATACGCGTCAGTTCTACATAACTTCAAATATCTTACTGGTTTTATGTATTTTTTTAGCAAATCAAGTGGAAACAGTTTATTTAATTCAACCTATAAATACAGAATGATTTTCTTAAAATGTTCTATATGCTAATTGGTGTAATCATAGGTATTTGGTTAGATCAAACGTTTACTATTCCATCTGTACAAGAATATATTGAGATAGGTGTTCAAAAAATAAAAGAGAAAAATGCCAAGTAGACATCATTTGTATCACATGTACTCTGCTTCTGAATCTGAAGAAGAAGAGGAAGAAATAGAGTATGATCCATATGAACATATTTCTTGGATTAACCAACAAGAGGTAGATTTTTTTAATGATATAGCCTATGGACCTTTCTTAACATTTCATTATAGATATCCTAAAACAACAGCATGGAATCAACCACAGAATATAAGATTAAGATTGTTATTACATAAATATTTAGACCAGAACACACTGGATAGAATATGTCCAAAAAAATATTTTATAAACAATGGATTTGCTACATTGGATGTTGTTGGTAAAGGACACATGCATCTTACCAATGATGATATAAAGACATTATTTCTTTTTGCTGAAAGATGGTGTAGAATACATGAAACAAATTGTGTTGAGTGGGTAGTTTTTTGTATAGTACAATTTAGTTGTATATAAATAAATAAATTTTTTAAAAATGATATTTCCTTACCTATCTTTATATCTGGTATTGTTTTCGTTTATATGTTTTATATTATTCATATTGTGTCCTTATCCACATGGAAAATTTTCGTATGCACTTCCACTAAGCATATCTTCTGATGTTGCATGGGCTATGATAAACATACCAACTTTGATATGTATTTTTGGGTATTGGGATATCGAAAACGCAAAGTGGGTTTCGGACGTACCAAATACCAAAGGTTGGATATGTTTATCCTTCTTTATTCTTCATTTTGTTTGGAGAGGAATTGTATCGGTTTTATGGATTAACTTAATACATTCAGAAAATTCCTTTCGAGGTTCAAAACAAACATCATTTTTGTTGGTACTTGCTTCTTGGTTCTATTATCCATTTGTAGGTATGTTAATACGTTACATGTGTGTACACATAGAGAATTCCCTTTCTATACATGATATTTTATTTTTAGTATGTTGTTTTTTGTTTTTAGGACTGAACGCATACGTGGACATACTGTTTAATTATTCTAGAAAAACATCTTTAAAAACGCAAAATCATGAACAACTTGGTATCTATTTGACAAAGGAAGGTATTGCAGATCATTTTAAAGTATTGGTTCATTTAAATATAGAATCCCCAAATTACTTTTTTGAGATGATCGAATGGGGTTTTTTTGTTTTATTGACTCTGCGTTTTGAAGCTTTATGGTGGTTTATTGCAACCTTGCTTATGTTGTTACCAAGAGCGTTGTGGACATCCCATTGGTATTCCGAATGTACGGACTCTCTAGTCTATTCCAAACCGTCTTTAAAAATGAAAAACACCCTGAAAAACATACCCAAACAAAAAATGGGTCAAATGGTTTTTTAAGTATATTATAGCATTCATTTTTTTTTAAATGTATTTTATGATACGAAAACATTGTTTACCAGACGGGGTTAGTCCAATACGTATAAAGAAAAAATACAATGATGAATTTAAAGATACAAACGTGTTGATGTCCGAGTGGGATATGAATTTTTGGATAAGAAAAAATCATTTTATGCGGTCTTCACTATTGATTGAACATCGTTTTGTATTTAAGATGAACTTTGAACAATATGTGAATAGTATTAAACATGACAGCATTGTGCAAAACTGGTTATCCAGGAAAAAATCCAAAGAGTTGGATATCTCTTACAAGAAAACAAGGAAAAAAACCAAATGCAGTATATGTTTAGATTCGAGCGGACTTTTTGTTCAAATTCAACCTTGTCAGTGCCTCTTTCATAAAGAATGCATCATTAAATCAACAAAATATTCGAACTTGTGTCCTTTGTGTAATAAACCTATAAAAGAAAAAGCTCTGTCTACAAATGTTAAAAAAGAGAAAACAACATAAAGTCG